>Ga0184624_10000202_pt1 | contig 14385 bp, 13 predicted proteins | sample PLM3_5_b1_FD_133157 | JGI IMG/M metagenome (GOLD analysis project Ga0184624, IMG submission 133157) | Groundwater sediment microbial communities from an aquifer in East River, Colorado, USA - PLM3_5_b1 | ecosystem: Environmental > Terrestrial > Soil > Riparian zone | place: USA: East River...
CGACGACGAAGTAAGCGGCTGCCGAGCGCGATCCGCGCTGAGCGAGCTTGGCGAGTGAAGCAATCAACAGGTATCAGGAATGATTGAGGCGCACTCTTCGTGGGTATGGAAGGGCTGACGCGTCACGTCGTCAGGTCACGCGCGGCGCGGATGTACGGAGTAGCGTCTTGCCTAATGAGGTCGCATTTCGCGAGTGTTGCATGAATGGCGGCACCGTAGAGGACAGCCTGGCCGCCAGGGCGGGCCAGCTCTTTGCGGAGTATCGCGATGGCGATCAGGCGAAGATGGGTGACTTGGTACGCATTCTCACGCCGATCTTGTGGCATACCGCCCGATCGTCGCGGTTGGATGCTGCAACAGCAGAGGACGTGCTGCAGACCATCTGGCTGGCGCTGGTACGCAAGTCCGACACGATCACCGAACCGCTTGCGGTATTGCAATGGTTGGTGGTCAGCACCAAGCGCGAGGCCTGGCGGGCAGCGAAGGACCAGGTGCGGTACAAGACCGAGAATCTTGAGTCCACACCGGCGGCAGCCAGTGACACCTCGTCGATCGAGGACACCGTCCTCCGTGATGAAACAGACGGTCGGCTCTGGAGGCATATTGCGACCTTGCCCGAGCGGTGCCAGACACTGCTCAGGGTCATCGCTTTCGCAGATCGACCCGACTATGCAGAACTAGCAAGAGCGCTGGGGATGCCGCAAGGCAGCATTGGCCCTACTCGGGGGCGTTGCTTGGCCAAGTTGCGGATCGCCCTTGCGCAAGACCCCAATTGGGAGCACCGATGAACGGATCCGACAACGATCGCCAGATCGAGGTCGAAGAGCTGCTGGCTGCCGAGGAGCTTGATCCCAGCGACTTCGCCCTTCTCAACTCACTACGTGCCTACTATGACGAACACGACCCGGTTCCCGATGGGCTGGTGGACCGGATCCAGTTTCACGTCACCCTAGATGCCTTGCATACCGAGGTGGCGACCCTGACTCAGCTGGACATGGCTGCCGCCGGCACGCGCAGCACCACTACTGAGGCCGTTCGCACTATCACGTTCACCAGCGATTCGCTGACCACCATGGTGACCCTGACGCCTGTGGGCGACGACATGGTACGCATCGACGGTTGGGCTGCGCCCGGCGCCGGCGTACGAGTGGAGGTGCTGCTGGCCGATGGCCCACGAACCACCTATGCCGACGAGGACGGTCGTTTTGTGTTCGAGGCTGTGCCCAGGGGCCTTGCCAAGTTCGCCTTGCATGTGGCACATGACAACGACTTTTCCACCATCCTGAGCCCGGCGATCGAGCTCTAGACCAACCCGACTTTGTCGTAGACGTCGGCCAACGTGGCGCTGGCCACCTCTCGGGCCCGGTCGGCCCCCTTGGCGAGGATCGATTCGAGTTCGCCGCGCTCTTCCATCAGCTCGAAAGTGCGATTCCGGTAGGGCATCGCGAACTCGGTGACAGCGTCGGCCACGGCGCTCTTCAGATCTCCGTAACCGCGCCCCTCGAACTCCTGAACGAGTGTGTTGATCGGCGTGTCAGTCAAGGCAGACAAGATCGTCAGTAGATTCGACACGCCTGGTTTGTTGATCTCATCGAAGGTGATCTCCCTGCCGGAGTCCGTCACAGCGGATTTGATCTTGCGAATGTTGAGCGCGGGATCGTCAAGCAGCTCGACAATGCCGGTGGGTGCCGACAGCGACTTGCTCATCTTCGACATCGGCTCGGCAAGATCAGCAATTCGGCCGACCGAGGGCAGGATGTAGGGCTCCGGAACGACGAACGTCGAGCCGTAGCGGGAGTTGAAGCGCAACGCGAGGTCACGGGTGAGCTCGAGATGCTGGCGCTGGTCCTCCCCGACTGGCACTTGATCGGTTTGATAAAGCAAGATGTCGGCGGCCATCAGCACCGGATAAGTGAACAGGCCCACATTGGTGGCCTCTGGCCCCATCTTGGCGGCCTTGTCCTTGAACTGGGTCATTCGTTGCGCCTGCCCGAATCCGGTCAAGCAGCCCAGCACCCAGTTGAGTTGAGTGTGTTCGGGAACATGTGACTGCAGGAACACCGTGGCCTTTGCGGGGTCTATGCCAGCGGCCAGTAGTTGCGCCGCGCTTCGCAGCGTCCGCTCCCGAAGCACCTCCGGTGGGGTCGGGATGGTGAGTGCATGCAGATCGGCGATCCCGTAGAAGGCCTCATGATCATCCTGCAGCGGAACCCACTGGCGTAGCGCACCGAGAAAATTGCCAAGGTGCATCGAATCCGCGGTCGGCTGGGCCAGCGAGAGTACGCGAGGCCTGCCAGCACGGCTGTGTGAGGACATGAGATACCGAGGTTCCTTTCCAGATTGCGCCGGTGCGCACCGGCGTCATTGTTCCACGCATCCTGGCGGCGACCGGAGCGGTTTTCCGCGTACGCATCACTCCCTAACCGCCCCGCAGAAACGCACGTGCACGTCCGCTCCTCTCGCGATGCACACGTTGCACAACATGTGCATCGCGTCAGTACGGGATGTGCACGTGCGTTTCTGCGACGGAGCGAGAGGCGTCGCGAAGCGGCGCGAACTAGCACCAGCTACGGAGCCGCCGGGGTGAAGTCCTTTCCATCCTGGCGATGCACGACGAAGGTTGCCGCCCGGCGCCCATCCAGCTCACTCACCTTGAGCTCAACCTGGGCAGGCTCCTCGTCCCCTGGATCCAGGGAGGCGAGCTCCAAGGAGATTGCGTCGCCAACGCTCGGCAGCTGACCGAGCCGGGCCATGAAAAACCCAGCCAGCGTGTCATATGGACCCTGCGGCAACACCAGACCAGTTTTCTCCGCGAAATCATCCAGCGTGGTCAGCCCATCAATCACCAGGTCGCCGCGTACGCCGATCCGCTCTTCGACGACGAGGTCGTACTCGTCGGTGATGTCACCGACCAGCTCCTCGACCAGATCTTCCATCGTCACAATGCCGGCTGTGCCGCCGTACTCATCGAGAACGATCGCCAGATGTGCCGAGCTGCGCCGCATGTCGCTGAGCGCTCGCAGCACGGGCACCGTATCCGGCAGGGACAATACGGGACGCGCAACCTCGGCCACAGGCGTAGTGCGCGAGCTGATGTCGGGATCGAGCAGATCGCGCACATGCACGAATCCGATGACGTCGTCGGCAGAGTCTCCGATCACGGGATAGCGGGAGTGCGGCGCGTTGAGCAATTCGCGTACGGCACGGTGTGCAGGCATGTCGCCCGGGAGGAAGTCGACCTCAGTACGCGGCACCATGACCTCGCGGAGGCTGCGCTCACCTGCCGCGAAAACGTCATCGACGATCCGACGCTCCTCGTCGCCGAGCGTGGTAGAGCCGCTGACCATGGCGCGGATCTCCTCATTGGTCACCTCTTCACGCGAGATCTTCGGGTCGCCGCCCAAAATCCGGACCAGGATGTTGGTGGAGACGCCGAGCAGCCAGATCACCGGTCGTGCGATTCGAGCTGTGAAATCCACCAGCGGTGCCAGCGCGAGTGCAACGCTCTCGGCGCGTTGCAGCGCCAGCCGTTTGGCGGTGAGCTCGCCGATGACGATCGAGATGTAGGAGATCGCGATGGTGATCAACACCAAGGAGATTGTGTCGGCTGCACCGGTGCTCATGCCCAGTCGCTCCAATTGGGGCGCCAGATCACCGGACAGCTTGTCGGCGCCGAAAGCGGCAGCAAGAAAGCCGGAGAGCGTAACACCGACTTGAGCCACGGAAAGGAAGAGGTTGGGATTGGAGGTCAGCTTGCCGACTAATTGACCGCGCTTCCCTCGATGCGCGAGCTGTCTGACCTGGCTCTCCCGGAGCGAGACCAAAGCGAGCTCGGCGGCCACAAAGACGCCTTGGATGACCACCAAGAGCAAGATCAGCGAGACGTTGAGGACGACGCTAGACATGGCCGGAAAAAGTCAAAGGTCTGTCGCAGTCGGCGTCGCCATTCACCTCAGCAAGCCTAGTGAACATGCTGCGTTTGGGCACGGTCGGTGCAAAGAACCCCTGTTGTGAGCCCGCCGCGTCGGAAGAGGTTGGATGAAACCCATGGCTGATGCGAACCCCGACCCGCCGGCCCAGCCGAGCGCGTCGCCAAACGCCCCGCCAGGCACGCTGCCGACCGCACGGAATTTTCCCGATGCCGTGCCGATCTTGATGGATGCGAAGGCCGGTGTGACGCTTCGGGCGGCCAGCGCCCGCGATCTTCCCGCGATGGTGGAGCAGTGCCGTGATCCCGAGATGATCAGGTGGACGATTGTGCCTACGCCCGACGGCGGCTACCAGCTTCGCGATGCCGAGGAGTTCCTGACTCTGACCGCCGCCGGCTGGACCAGCGGTGAACGACTCGGCTGGACGATCGAGGGGCAGCGAGGAGCGCAACGCGGCTTCTGCGGCAGTATCGATCTTCGTCCGGAAGGCGACGGTATCGCCGAGGTCGGCTTCGGGCTGCATCCCGCCGCGCGCGGACGCTCGATCATGAGAGCTGCCTTGGCGCTGGTGTGCGGATACGGATTCGACGATCTGGGGCTTCAGGTCATCAGGTGGCGAGCCGTGGTCGGCAATTGGTCGTCGCGGCGTGTTGCGAGCAGAGTTGGCTTTGTCTTCGATGGGGTGACCAGGCGACTGCTCGTGCACCGTGGCGAATTGCTGGACGGCTGGATCGCCACATTGACGCGCGACGATCCCCGCGTGCCGCAACCCTGGCTTGATCCAATAGAGATGCCCGGCCGGGGGGTCAAGCTGCGAGCCTTTCAGAAGTCAGACGTCGATCGCATCGTCGAAGCCTGCTCGGATTCGCGTACCTCCTATTGGCTGATTTCCATGCCCCGGCCGTACCGGCCGGAGAACGCACTTGCTTATCTGAACGCGACGGCAGAGCTCGCTGCCCGCGCGGCTGGACTCACCTGGTGCATCGCCGATCCCGCTGATGACCACTGTCTCGGCTCGATCAGCCTGGACGGACTCGGCGGATACGCCACGCGTGGCGAGATCGGCTATTGGGCACACCCGGATGCCCGGGGTCGGGGAATCGTTACGGAGGCCGTTCGGCTGGTGACCGAGTACGCGAAGGACTCCGGGCTAGCGACGTCACTGCTGATTCGTTGCGCCTCGAGCAATATGGCGTCGCGCCGGGTAGCCGAGCGCGCCGGCTATCGAGAGATTGGCATTCAGCCGGCTTCGGAACCGGTTGGAGACGGCGAGGTAGCTGATCTCGTGCTCTATTCCACGCCGTGAGCCAGCGAATTTGGTAGTTGTGGATCTGCAACGCGAGCGGCCGGTGTGTCAGTGATTTGTGGGAGGATCTGCGAATGACATTGCGGGTAAGCGTCATTGGCACCAACTACATGGGTGCTACGCATGCCGCCGGGATGGCCGAGTTCGGCCACCAGGTGATCGGGGTCGACATTGATGCCGATCGGATCAAGACTCTGAACGCTGGCCAGTCGCACATCTTCGAGGTCGGCCTGGAGCCCCTGCTGGAGCGCCATACTTCGTCCGGACGGTTGCATTTCACCACCGACTACGCCGAAATCGCGGATTGGGCCGACGTGCATTTCCTGGCGCTGGGAACCCCGTCCGGGCCGGGCGGCGCAGCCGACCTCGGCCAGTTGCACGCCGCGGTAGACACATTGGCGCCGCTGCTGACGAAGCCGACGTTAGTGGTGGGCAAGTCCACCGTGCCGGTCGGCACCGCGATAGCGCTCGAAGAACGACTACGTCGTTTGTCGCCGGCCGGCGATGGCGTCGAGGTGGCCTGGAATCCTGAGTTTCTGCGCGAGGCGTATGCGGTGGAGGACACGCTGCGGCCCGACCGGCTGGTTTTCGGCACCCACTCTCGGCACGCCTTGGACCTGCTGGAGGAGATCTATGCCATCCCGATCAGCGACCGTACGCCGGTGGTTCGATGTGACATCGCGACCAGCGAGCTGATCAAGGTCGCGGCCAACGCTTATCTAGCGACCAAGATCAGTTTCATTAACGCGATGGCGCAGATGTGCCAGGCGGCGGGCGGGGACGTCGTCTTGCTGGCCGATGCCATCGGATACGACGAGCGGATCGGGCGCGAGTTCCTCAACGCAGGGCTGGGGTTCGGCGGGGGCTGTCTGCCCAAGGACATCGCGGCGCTGGCCGTACGCGCAGACGAGCTCGGCGTGACTGTGCTGAGCGACTTCATTCACTCGGTGGAGGCGATCAATGCGGGACAGCGGACGGAATTGGCAGAGCTGGCGATCGATCAGGCTGGCGGGGATGTCGTCGGGAAACGAATCGCGGTGCTGGGGGCTGCGTTCAAGCCCGGCACGGACGACACCCGCAACTCCCCCGCACTCACCGTTGCCGACCAGCTACATGCCTCCGGCGCAGACGTACGCATCTATGATCCGCAGGCACGCCTGCCACCGCGGGAGGGTTTCACCCAGGTGGCCAGCGTCGAGCAGGCACTCCTTGGCGCCCAGGTGGTCCTGCACCTCACCGAATGGCCCGAGTTCCGGCAACTCGACCCGGAACGCCTCGGCAGGCTGGTCGCTTCCAAGGTGATCATCGACGGCCGCCTCAAGCTGCACGCCCCCACCTGGCGTAACGCCGGCTGGAAGCTGGTACAGATCGGCCGCGCCACCAGCCTCTAACCGACTTGTCAGAATCTCAGCACCATATTTGGTGCTGAGATTCTGACAAGTCGGCGTTAGGAGCGGCGGGTTGCGAGGTTTTTGTCGAGGGTGTCCAGAAATTCCTCGGTGGTGAGCCAGGGCTGGTCGGGGCCTACAAGCACGGCCAGATCCTTGGTCATAGCGCCATCCTCGACCGACTTGATGACGACGTCCTCCAGTGCCTCGCCGAAGGCGATCACGTCAGGAGTGCTGTCGAGCTTCCCGCGATGCTTCAATCCGCCGGTCCAGGCGTAGATCGAGGCGATCGGATTCGTCGAGGTGGGCTTGCCTTCCTGATATTGCCGGAAATGCCGGGTCACCGTGCCGTGCGCGGCCTCAGCCTCGACCGTCTTGCCATCGGGTGTCATCAGCACACTGGTCATGAGACCCAGCGAGCCGAAGCCCTGAGCGACGGTGTCAGACTGTACGTCGCCGTCGTAGTTCTTGCAGGCCCACACATAGCCACCGCCCCACTTCAGTGACGCTGCAACCATGTCGTCAATGAGCCGATGCTCATACGTCAACCCGGCAGCCTTGAAATCAGCCTCGTACTCGTTCTCAAAGATCTCCGCGAAGATGTCCTTGAACGCGCCGTCGTACGCCTTCAAGATCGTGTTCTTGGTCGACAGGTACACGGGGTAGCCGCGTTCCAACCCATAAGAGAAAGACGCTCGCGCGAAATCGGCGATCGAGTCGTTGAAGTTGAACATGCCCAACGCCACGCCACCATCTGCCGGGTAATTCGTCACGACATGCTGGATCGGTTCACCGCCATCCTCCGGGGTGAAGGTGATCGTCAGCTGGCCGGCGCCCGGGACCTTGAAATTCGTTGCCTTGTATTGATCGCCGTGCGCATGACGGCCGATGATGATCGGCTTCGTCCAGTTGGGCACCAGGCGCGGGATGTTGGAGATGATGATCGGCTCCCGAAACACCACGCCACCCAGGATGTTGCGAATAGTGCCGTTGGGCGAGCTCCACATCTTCTTGAGGCTAAATTCCTGCACTCGAGCTTCATCCGGGGTAATGGTGGCGCACTTGACGCCGACGCCATACTTCTTGATCGCATTCGCTGCATCAATCGTCACCTGGTCGTCGGTGGCGTCGCGATTCGTGATGCTGAGATCGTAGTAATCCAGGTTCACATCGAGGTAGGGGTGAATGAGCCGGTCCTTGATGAAATGCCAAATAATGCGCGTCATTTCATCGCCGTCGAGTTCGACGACAGTGCCCTCGACCTTGATCTTCGCCATGCCGCCAACCTACCGAACGACCGCACCCTCAAACCGACGGCATCGCCTTCGCCAAGCTCAAGCAGCCCAAGGCGGCCGATACACCAGGTCGACCCGATTCTGCGGCCGCTGCGCCTGCTCGTACGCGTCCTCGCTCGGCATCCAGTCGGTTAGCCAACGATCCATCATCGCTGGACCGTCCCGCTCAAGAACTCGTGCCAACCGGATCTCGTACGACACCTCGACCCAGATTGTGAAGTCCCACGGGACGCCAAGCCGTACGTCGGTGGCCGATACCCCCTCAACAACGACGGGCACGCCGACGGGAACGGTGTGCCACTCCGCGCCTATGTTGCGATCGAAGTCCCACCGCTGATAGCGACCGGCTTGCCCGGATAGCAGCGGCTGCAGTACCTGGCGCACGAATCGATCTCGCTCCCAGCCGCGAAGGTCGGGCCGTGCGAAGTCGTCGACATGGACGACCACCGACCCAGGCAATACTGCCGCAATCTGGGCAGCCAGCGTTGTCTTGCCCGTCGCGCCCTTGCCGTCGACGCCGATCCACCGGGTGCCGCGGCGTCCTTCAAGCGCCGCTATTGCCGCGGCGACCGGCTCCGTCTCAGGGGTGGCACCCATCACAGACCTCACCGTGCCAGGTGCTGCTCGGCTTGCTAGCGTCACCCTACGTATCCACCTGCGCATCACTGAGGAGAGTCCTTGAGCACCCCCGTAAAGGTCGCCGTAACCGGCGCTGCCGGCCAGATCGGCTACAGCTTGTTGTTCCGCATCGCTAGTGGTTCGATGCTGGGCCCTGATCAGCCGCTGGAGCTGCGCCTCCTCGAGATCACCCCGGCGCTCAGCGCGCTGGAAGGCGTGGTGATGGAGCTCGATGACTGCGCCTTCCCGCTACTCACCAAGATCGAGATCGGGGATGACCCGAAGATGATCTTCGATGGGGTCAATTTGGCCTGCCTGGTCGGCGCCCGACCCCGTACCAAAGGAATGGAGCGCAGAGATCTGCTGGAGGCCAATGGCGGAATCTTCAAGCCGCAAGGCGAGGCACTGAACAACAACGCTGCCGATGACGTCAAGGTGCTGGTGACCGGAAATCCGGCGAATACCAATGCGCTGATCGCCATGCGCAACGCACCCGATATCCCCGCCGAGCGCTTCAATGCGCTGACCCGCCTGGATCACAACCGAGCCATTGCACAACTGGCCGCAAAAACCGGCGCAAGCGTCAGTGACATCACGCACATGACAATCTGGGGCAATCACTCTGCGACCCAGTACCCCGACCTGTTCAATACGTTGGTACGCGGCCAGAATGCCGCGGAGTTGATCAACGACCAGGGATGGCTGGAGTCGACGTTCCTACCCACCGTGCAGAAGCGTGGAGCCGCAGTGATCGAGGCCCGAGGGGCCAGTTCGGCAGGAAGCGCCGCCAACGCAACCATCGGCCACATGCGGGACTGGGTGCTTGGCACGGCTGAAGGGGACTGGGTGTCCATGTCCGTGCCCTCCGACGGGTCCTATGAGGTGCCCGAAGGCCTGATCTCCTCCTTCCCGTGCACCACTTCCGACGGCACGTACCAGATCGTCCCTGGCCTGCAGGTCAACGACTTCTCCCGCGGCAAGATTGGCGCCAGCGTGGCTGAGTTGATCGAGGAACGCGAGGCCGTACGAGCCCTCGGCCTCATCCGGTAGCTACGTGGCCTAATGTGCCCGGTCCTGCGTCACACTTGACTGCATGACTGAGAGCCACCAACCGAGCCCGTTCAGCCGTGAGGGATCAAGTCCCTCGGACGGGCTCAGCTCCGATAACCCTCCTGAGCAAACCACGCCGTATCAGCCGCTCGGTGACGGGTCGAATGACCAATATGCGAGCCACTGGCCCTCATATCCAGCTGACGACCCGTATGCAAACCCGTCGGTCGACCCATACGGCAGACCGGTTGGTGGGTACGGCGGCTCCAGCGCAGACTCCACGTACACCGTGACAGGGCCAGGCTTTGACCCTCAGGAACCCGCGAGGTACGACCCGATCCAGGGCTATGGCGACTCATCCAGCTACCGCAATCCCTACGAAGCCAATCCGTACCAGCCCAGCTTCGGCGGCGTAAGCCCATACGGTGCGGCGTCAACCCAGATTCCGACGCCGCACCCACAGGCGGCGCTGGCTCTCGTCCTGGGCATCCTCGGCACTGTCTTGGGCTTGGGCTGCATCGTTGGCGGACTAGTGGGGATCGGCGGAATCGTCCTCGGCCGCCGGGTCAAGAACGAGATCGACGCGGAGCCGGGACGCTACACCGGCCGCTCCCAGGCAGTCGCCGGTCTTATTACGGGCATTGTCGGCGTATCGATCACGGTTTTGGCAACGCTATTCATCGTGCTCGCGATCGTTGCCGGAATTGCGAACGCAAACTATTGACCGACACGAGTATTCGGGGAACTCTGAGACACGGTCCAAAGATCCTAGCTGGCTTATTCGTCGGCTTCTTGATTCTTTCGGTCGCTCTGAACATGAGCGCAGTGTCTTGCTGCGGTGTTCATCGGCATAGGCAACAATGGAGCGCATGAGCAATCCGTACGACGAACAACCGCAGGCCCAGCCGAGCCCGCAGTCTCCTTATCAGCAGTCGGGCCAGTACCAGCCCGGCGGGCAACCGATGCCCTACGGCCAGCCGTACGGAGCGCCGCCGCAGGAGCACCCCCAGGGCACGTTGATCTTGGTCTTCGGGATTCTGGGCATCTTCATCACGATCTTCGCGCCCATCGCCTGGTACATGGGGAACAAGGCGAAGCGGGAGATTCAGGCCTCCGGCATCCAGTACTCCAATGAGCAGAACGTCAACATCGGCCGCATCCTGGGCAAAGTCTTTACGATCATTGCCCTGATATCTATTGCTCTGACGATCATAATCACGATCATTGTTGTCGCCGTAGGAGTAAGCCAGAGCGGAGGGTAAGCGGCGGGACCGCATCCACTGCGGGCGCTGGGAAATCGCCGCCACCGTGCTGAGCCAGGCTGGCGTCGAGCGCCGGCCTCGGCCAGCGGAGCGAGCAATTGGACATCGCGCGAGCAGCCCTCAAAATCAACGGCCGTTAGGCACCACAATCGCGAGAGCGATGATCGCAACGGCACCAAGCCCGAGCACGGTGACATCGAAGGCCTTGGTACGCACTTGAAGCAGCCCGGCATCTCTGCTGGGCAATACGACGCGTTCCACGGCTCCGACGCCAAGGGATGCCCCGATCAGCAGGCAGCCCAGCCGCCAGGTCGATTCGCCGAGGAAGCTCACCACCAACCCAGCGACCACTCCAATCACCACGATCAGCAGCGGCCACTGGCGCAGTGATCGGGCAGCCGCGCTTGCTTCAGACCGCCGCGGCACGAGCCACCAATTGTTCGGCGCGTTCGACGACATTGCTCAACAACATGGCGCGCGTCATCGGCCCGATACCGCCCGGGATCGGTGCCACCCAACTCGCGACCTCGTGCACGCCTGGATCAAGATCGCCGACGAGGCCGGCGTCCGTGCGGGTGATGCCGACGTCTACGCAGACTGCGCCCAGCTTGATCATCTCAGCCGTGATCAATCCCGGCCGGCCGGCCGCGGCAACTACGATGTCGGCCGCTTTCGTGTGGCGCGAGAGGTCGAGAGTTCCGGTGTGACAGAGCGTGACCGTGGCGTTCTCGCTCTTGCGGGTCAGCAACAATCCAAGCGGCCGGCCAACCGTGGTACCTCGGCCGATCACGCAGACCTCGGCCCCATTAAGCCCGATGCCATAACGCCGGAGTAGCTCAACGATGCCACGCGGCGTACCCGGCAATGGCGCGGGCGCGCCAAGCACCAGTTTGCCCAGATTGACAGGATGAAGCCCATCCGCGTCCTTGTCGGAATCGACCAAGCCGAGGGCTGCGGTGTCATCGAGATGTCGTGGTAGCGGTAGTTGGACGATGTATCCGGTGCAGCCCGGGTCCGCGTTCAGGTCCGCGATCACTGCCTCCAGCTCGTCTTGGCTGGTGGTGTCCGGCAGTTCTACCTGGATAGAGGCGATCCCCACCTCCGCGCAGTCTCGATGCTTGCCACGGACGTACGCGCGGCTGCCCGGATCATCACCCACGAGCACTGTGCCGAGACCGGGTACGAAACCACGGTCGGCGAGCGTTGCTACACGATCCCTCAGCTCGGCCTTGATCGTTGCCGCCAGGGCTTTGCCGTCGAGAATCCGTGCCGTCATATGCACCTCGTCTTGATCTTAAGTTAGTGGTAGAAGTGTCGCGCACCGGTGAAATACATCGTCCCTCCCGCGGCCTGCACCGCGGCAATGACATCCTCGTCATGCACCGAGCCACCGGGCTGGACGATGGTCGACACCCCTGCTGAGAGCAAGATCTCCGGCCCGTCAGCAAAGGGAAAGAATGCGTCGGATGCAGCGACCGAACCTGCAGCACGATCCCCGGCCCGCTGGACCGCCAGCCGGCAGGAGTCGACCCGATTCACCTGTCCCATGCCAATGCCAACCGATGCCCCGTCTTGCGCCAACAAGATTGCGTTCGACTTGACCGAGCGTGCCGCCCGCCAGGCAAATTCAAGATCAGCCAACCCCTCGTCCGAGGCCGGCTCACCGGCGACCAGCTTCCAATTGACGGCTCGGTCATGATCGGAATCAACACGGTCGGACAGCTGGATGAGTAGTCCACCGTCGATACGACGGCTCTCGACGCCGCCGCGATGGGGTGGCTCAACCACCAGGATTCGGAGATTCTTCTTGGCTGCGAGCACCTCGAGCGCACCCTCGTCGTACGCAGGCGCGATGATCACTTCGGTGAAGATGCCAGCGACTTGCCGGGCCATCTCCACACTGACCGGCCGATTGGCCGCGATCACCCCGCCGTACGCCGAGATCGGATCGCAGGCGTGGGCTTTGCGATGGGCCTCGGCGATGTCCGCTCCGAGGGCAATGCCGCATGGGTTGGCATGTTTGATGATCGCGACGGCGGGCTCGTCGAAGTCGCCGGCGGACCTCCGCGCGGCGTCCGCATCAACGTAATTGTTGTAGGACATCTCTTTGCCGTGCAGCTGCTCAGCGTTCGCGAGTCCCCGAGTCGCACCCGTAACGCGATAAAGGGCCGCCGGTTGGTGCGGGTTTTCCCCGTACCGCAGACCGGTGACCTTCTCCCAGGTCCCTCCCATCCAACGCGGAAAGCCCGTACCGTCGCTCAGGTCAGTGACGACGTTGCCCATCCAGCTCGCCACCGCTACGTCGTACGTGGCGGTATGCACAAAAGCTGCGGCCGCAAGCGCCTGCCGCTGGGCCAGCGTAAAGCCGCCCGCCACCAGGGCCTCCAGGAGTTGCGGATACTGCTCAGGCGAGGTGATCACAGCCACCGATGCATGATTCTTTGCTGAGCTACGGACCATCGCAGGACCGCCAATATCGATCTGCTCGATGCATTCCTCGGGGCTGGCGCCAGAGGCGACCGTCGCTGTGAACGGGTAAAGGTTGCTGATCAACAGGTCAAATGGCTCGATACCAAGCCCGGCAAGCTGTGCGCGATGCGATTCCAGTCGAAGATCGGCAAGTAGGCCAGCGTGCACTGTCGGGTGCAGGGTTTTGACGCGACCGTCGAGGCATTCAGGGAAGCCGGTGACCTGTTCGATGGCGGTGACTGGAAGGCCGGCTCCTGCGATGGTCGCGGCCGTTGAGCCGGTGGACACGATCTCCGCGCCTGCTTCGACCAAGGCTTGTGCTGCCGCCAGGAGGTCAGTTTTGTCATACACCGACACCAGGGCTCGCTTGATCGGTCGTCGGCCCGAATCGCCACTGTCGGGAGAGATAGTCATGTCCACAGCACTTTCCGATCGGCAACCCGCCACGTTCGGGTGGCGAGTTGATGAGTGATGGCGACGAGCAGCTCGCGTTCCACGACCTTGATCCTCTCGTGCAAAGACTCCACCGTGTCGTCGTCAGCAACTGGCACCGCTTGCTGATCAAGAATCACCCCGCTGTCCACCCCGGCATCGACCAAGAACACCGTGGCACCGGTGACTTTGACGCCATACGCCAAGGCATCCCGCGGACCATGCATGCCCGGGAACGAGGGCAGCAATGCCGGGTGGGTGTTGACAATCCGGCCTTCAAAGCACCCCAGGAACTCGGCACCCAGCAGCTTCATGAAACCCGCGCTGATCACCAGATCCGGCTCGTACCCGGCGACCTTCGCGCTGAGCGCTCGGTCCCAAGAGGCTCTGGTGGCGTAATCGGACAGTGCCAGCACAAAGGTCGGGATTTCCGCGCTCATCGCCCGCGCCAGTCCTTGGATGTCTGTCCGATCTGACCCGACAGCCACGATCTGCGCTCCGTACGCCGGGTCTGCACAGGCATCGATCAGCGCCTGTAGCAGAGTGCCGCTGCCCGAAATGAGTATCACGAGGCGGGCCGCCCGACCCAAGCGCGTACTGGCGAGGGGCTCGGGCACGACGCACAGCCTAGCTGTA
>Ga0184624_10000203_pt1 | contig 14326 bp, 15 predicted proteins | sample PLM3_5_b1_FD_133157 | JGI IMG/M metagenome (GOLD analysis project Ga0184624, IMG submission 133157) | Groundwater sediment microbial communities from an aquifer in East River, Colorado, USA - PLM3_5_b1 | ecosystem: Environmental > Terrestrial > Soil > Riparian zone | place: USA: East River...
ACAAACGAAGAAAGAATTGGAAAACAATTGGATCATTTCAATAAAAGATAGCTGGTTGTCTAAAAAGGTGATCGTACATGTATAGGAAACTATTAAATTAATTCCCATCTGCAGCTACCGAAGTCTGGTTTTTAGTTAATGATATTAGATTAAAAAAATCGGAAACTGAACATCTGCTATCAGTAAATTTATACCTGAATCCTCTGCTTTCAATTTTGTATTCGCTGGTAGTAGTACATCCTCCTTCACCTTGATGTTTTATGGCGTCAAAAATTAATGCGTTAAGCTGATCTTCTTTTTCAGGTGAGAACTCAATAAGTCTCGATTCAGGATGGTTTGAAGAGAGATTGAATATTAATTTTAACCAACGCTTGTCGTTCTCTGTATAAACATTTACTATTTCTGATCCGCACCCAAAACAACCACAGGAACTCACTTCAATTTTAAAATCATTCTTCAGCATTTTATGCAATGTGTTTTCGCTAACCTTTTTATTAAAGAAAAAGAAGGAAGCGATTATTGCTGCCAATACAAATATTAATTTGAGATATTTCATTCTCGGATCAGACCAAACTTAAAATTAATTAATTTTAGAGGAATAAGCGGAAGTAGCTCACCTGGTAGAGCGACAGCTTCCCAAGCTGTAGGTAGCGGGTTCGAGTCCCGTCTTCCGCTCTGATATTTTATTTTTTCTTTGTTGCCTTTGTGAAGTTATAAGCCAACGTCACCCGGTAATTTTTTGTTTGTGTTGTGCTGGATGATCTTACTTCAAAATTAGTTCCGTAGGTATAACTATTAGTGACCTGGTTGCGGAAAGGATCGATAAAATTAAGTGTAACAATAAACTTCTTATTAAAGAATTTCTTTTGGATCCCTACGTTCGTACTTAAGTTCCAGCTTACGGAACCCTGAGGATTCGCAAAACGATTCGTGGTAAAATTCCCAGTAAAATTCCAGATATCTTTTATTGCATAGTTACCATTAAGAGTGGTAGTGAACGATCCGCCATCACGATATTTTCTTACTGTTTTATCATACTCACTGTATTGATTGTAAGTATAGCTTGCACTCCAGTTTATTTTTACTTTTTTGCTTACGGTAAATCCATCCCATGTGCTTACTTCATATTCCTTCCTATGACTTATGTTTTCCCAGGTAGTTTGTGTTTTGCCTTCATTTAATAATGTTCTTATCTGGGAAAAAATATCTTCCACTTTATTATATCCCAAACCAATATTCACAAAATACTTTGGCTTTGTTCTTCCGATCACAAGATCGAAATTATGAGCCAGTGATGGTTCCAATCGAAAATTACCGTAGCGAATGTTGTAAGGGTCGGAAAAATCAATGGTTGGATTCAATTCATTTATTCCTGGCCGGCGAATAGTTCTGCGATAAGAGAGTGTGAGGTTAAGATCATTATCCCAATTCTTATTGATGTTCGCAAATGGTAAAAGATTCCAATAGTCATTGCCAACTTCACTTCCTGCTTTAAGCAGGTCAAAATTGATCTGGGTTTGTTCAACGGCAAGGCCAGCACTTATACTGAACTTTTCTCCCAATATTTGTTTTAGTGATGCCCGGAGATTACTAACATCCTGGTGAAATTTAAAATGATTACTAAGCAGATCCAGTGGAATAAAAATTTTCTCAGGATTTTTCAGATAAGAGGCATCAACCTCAATATGACTGTTGCTGCGATTATAGGCGCCACCCACAGAAAGAAAAGTTTTCTTTTCAACCAACGGCTTATCATAGCTGACACGAATATTGTAACCGCTGTTTTTACTGTCTGTTATCTGTAGCTGGGTAGAATCAACTCCATTGGGTATATGATCAGGATTAAAAAATTGCTGATAAAATTTCCTGTTATTTTCATTCAATGAAAAATTTGCACCAGCAATGATCCTGAATTGCTCACCGGCCTGTTTCCCTTTTACAGTATAAGTTAGATTTGTGCCCGGGTTATAATTATCTCCTTCGCTGCGGATGGTTCTTTCACTTAGTTTATAAACTTCATTGAAGCGATTAATGCTCGTGTATTCAGTTGTACTCCGGTTATTAAAATCATTTTGATTATAAGTAGCTTCAAAGTGAAGATTCTTGTACTTTGAAATTTCATAATCCATATTCACCCGAAAGTATGGCCGGATGCTTTTGTTCAGAAAATCACTTTGGGTTTTTAAGTAATTAACTGAATCCGGGTAAATATTTTTTCTTTCTGAATTTCCAGAACCAACAAATCGATTAGCAGCAGTTCCTGCATTTACATTTATTGAAAATTTGTTTTTTCGATAGTTAAAGCTTCCATTAACGCCGCCTTCTCCCCTTGTACCCGCCGTAAAACTGAGCCTGCCTCCCATTCCGACTTTACCTTTTCTTGTCACAATATTTATTACGCCTCCCTGCTCATTTGCATACTGCGGAGGCGGGTTGGTCATTACTTCTATTTTCTCAATTGAACTGCCTGGTAGTGATTCCAACAGATCCTGTAACTGTTGAAGATTCAATTCGACCGGTTTATCATCTATTAGGATTTTTGGTTCTTTTCCCCGCACTAAAATTTTTCCATTGGGATCTTTTGATATGAGCGGAACAGTATTAAGTAATTCACTTGCATTACTGCCTGCAGCTATTGCAGATTCGCTTGCATTAAAAGTAATGTTCCCGTCTTTTGATTGGATCAATGGCTTTTCCGCATACACAATTACTGACTGCAGGTCTATTAAATTTGTCGAAAGCCGGATATCTGCAAGATTGAAATCAGCTCTTTCTGCACGAACATTAATACTGTCAACTTTTAAAGGTGCGTAACCAACAAAAGAAATATTCAGACTATAAAAACCGAATGGAAGATCGTTAAATAAAAATTCCCCGTTTTTATCCGTTACACGAGTCATTTTAGTAACAGAACCAATCCGGCTCAGTTGAACAGAAGCATTAGCTATTGCATTTGAATTTGATGAATCCAATAGGTTCCCGGCTATTATCCCGGAAGCTTTTGATTTTACGTCCTGAGATAGGGCTATTAAACCTGAAAACAGAAAAATGGCCAGAAATCCTAATCTCCTCATAACGCAAATTTAGACGACGGAGAGCCTGAAAACCTGCTTTTTGCGGCATCGGAATTGACTGAAAGATATTTGCTCATGCCATCCTGTCACCAACTGGTTCTATTTACCTAAATTTGCAGTCCAATTTTAGATTTTAATGCTTGATTACATATCCGATAAAGTGCAGGACGAAACAAGGCAGGGGGAGGCATTTGCTCCCTTCAGCAGCGATCCTAACCAGTATAAAAAGCTCTTTTATATTGAAAGCTATGGTTGCCAGATGAATTTTGCAGACAGCGAGATCGTGGCTTCTATTCTAAATAAAGAAGGCTTTGGCGCCACCCGCAATTTTGAAGATGCTGATCTTGTTTTATTAAACACATGTTCTATCCGCGAAAAAGCAGAGCAGACAGTCAGAAAAAGACTAACTGAGTTTAAAAAAATAAAAATAGCCAGACCTGGGATGCTGATCGGCATGCTTGGTTGCATGGCAGAAAGGTTGAAGTCAAAATTACTGGAAGAAGAAAAGCTTGTTGACCTGGTTGTAGGACCCGATGCTTATCGCAGTTTACCTGGATTGATCTCTGAAGCAGAAGGTGGACAGAAAGCAGTGAATGTGTTATTGAGCCGCGATGAAACTTATGCTGATATTTCACCTGTACGACTTGATAGTAATGGTATAACTGCATTTGTAAGTATAATGCGTGGTTGTAATAACATGTGCAGCTTTTGTGTGGTGCCCTTTACAAGAGGAAGAGAAAGAAGTCGTGATGCGGTTTCAATAGTAAATGAATGCAAAGATCTTTTTGAAAGAGGATTTAAAGAAGTGACCTTGCTTGGTCAAAATGTAGATAGTTATTATTTCGTTGATGAATCAAATGATGAATTGGTCACTTTTGCCAGCTTACTTGAAAAAGTTGCGCTTATTTCACCTTTATTAAGAGTTCGTTTTTCTACTTCACATCCAAAAGATATTACAGATGAAGTACTGCATACAATGGCGAAGTATGAAAATATCTGCAAATACATTCATCTGCCGGTACAAAGTGGAAGTACAAGGATCTTACAATTGATGAACCGCACCTATACAAGAGAATGGTATAAAGCAAAGGTTGATCGCATCAGGGAAATAATGCCCGATTGTGGAATTTCTTCAGATATTATCTCGGGTTTTTGTACAGAAGAAGATGCCGATCATAAAGAGACGTTGGATATCATGGAGTATAGCCGTTATGATATGAGCTATATGTTCTTTTATAGTGAACGGCCCGGTACTCTTGCAGAAAGAAGGTATAAAGACGATGTGCCTTTAGATATCAAGAAAAAAAGACTGCAGGAAATTGTAGACGTTCAGGGCAAATTGTCGCATGCGAGCAATAAAAAGGATATTGGAAAAACATTTGCTGTATTAATTGAGGGCGACAGCAAACGTAGTGATAAAGACTGGATGGGAAGAAGTTCGCAAAATAAAGTGATCGTATTTCCAAAGGAGAATTACAAGCTTAAAAAAGGAGATTACGTTATTGTGAAAGTAAATGATTGTACACAAGCAACTTTATTAGGACAAATTATTATTAACTAATAAATCTAAGTCCCCCTTTAGGGGACAGGGGTATGGAAATTCAAAGTATAAAAAACAGGTTTGGCATCATCGGTAATTCTCCGGCACTTAATTATGCATTGCAGGTAGCGGGACAAGTTGCCCTTACTGATCTTTCCGTGCTGATAATGGGAGAAAGTGGAGTTGGTAAAGAAGTTTTCTCGCAGATCATTCATGCACTTAGTGCAAGAAAACATAATCCATTTATCGCAGTGAACTGCGGTGCTATTCCGGAGGGAACAATTGATTCAGAACTCTTCGGTCATGAAAAAGGCTCCTTTACCGGCGCTGTTGATTTTCGCAAAGGATATTTTGAAACTGTAAATGGCGGAACAATTTTTTTGGATGAGATCGGTGAATTGCCTTTAGGAACACAAGCTCGTTTATTAAGAGTACTGGAAACAGGTGAATATATTCGCGTTGGTTCTTCCAAAGTACATAAGACAGATGTTAGAGTAATTGCAGCTACCAATAAAGATTTATTGGAACAAGTGCACGATGGGAAATTCAGGGAGGATCTTTATTACCGCCTCAGCACGGTCCCGATTCGTGTACCTGCATTGCATGATCGCAAAGAAGATATTACACTACTCTTTAGAAAGTTTGCAGTTGATTTTGCTGAAAAATATAAAACAGCCCCGGTACAGTTGGATGAGGACGCAAAAAACCTGTTAATTAACTATCCATGGCCGGGCAATGTGAGAGAATTGAAGAATATTGCAGACCAGGTTTCAGTTCTTTCACAGGATAAACAAATTAGCTCAAAAGAATTGGGCAGGTTTTTAAAACCTTATTCAGCAAACCGTTTACCAGTATTGGCACACGCCAATGGCGGCAGCGCTGAAAGTTTTGCAAACGAAAGAGAAATTCTTTACAAGCTTTTCTTTGATATGAAGAAAGATGTAACAGAACTTAAAAAAATGTTTTTTGAAGTGTTGCAAAACCCGAATGCTATACAAAACCCTGCACTTATCAATGAACTAAAAGAATTAAAAGGCCATGAAGTAATGCAGCCGGTACTTGTTCAGCCAACAGTGCAAACTTCGCAACCTGTAATAATGAATGGAGATATTCATGAGCATACTGAGGTAGAGGAAAGCCTGAATATTATGGACAAGGAAAAAGAGCTCATTATTAAGGCTTTGAAAAAACATCGCGGTAAAAGAAAAGATGCAGCTCTCGATCTTGGTATAAGCGAAAGAACTCTGTATAGAAAACTAAAAGAATATAACATAGAAGAATAAAATGTTAGTAAGACAAAACATACAGGGTACAAGGTTAAAAAGTCTGCGCATTACAAGAATTTTTCTTCTTGTTCTCTTCGTTGTCTCATTGCTTGCAGGCTGTAATTACAAGTTTAACCAGACTACGATCCCACCAGAGATTAAAACTGTAAGAGTTCAGTTTTTAGAAAATAAAGCCCGGTACATTAATCCACAATTAAGTCCGCAACTAACAGATAAGCTACGCCAGAAAATAGTAAGTCAAACAAAGCTTACACAAGTAAACAATGAGAACGCAGATTATGATATCTCTGGCTATATTTCACAATATGATGTTTCAACTTCCGGGATATCAAATCAACAAGTTTCTACTAACCGTCTTACTGTTGCCGTTAGTCTTATGCTACTTGACAGAAAAACAGGCAAAGAACCAAGAAATATTTCCGCGAGCCGCAGTTTTGATTTTTCAGCCTCATTAACTTTGACACAGGCTGAACGACAATTGAATGATGAAATTATCCGTAACCTTACAGATGAGATCTTCAACCAGCTTTTTTCCAATTGGTAATTCTTTATCCCTGGCATTATGCATGAATTGATAAACAAACTGGCTTTCTCTTTATTCAGGAAAAATAGTTTAGACCAATGTAATATTGAAGAGATCGAACATCTTGCAAAACAGTATCCTTATTTTTCTTCAGCGCAACTCTTATTAGCAGCAAAGCATAAGCAAAGCGATCACCCCGATTTTGAAAAACATTTAATATCAACCTCCCTTCATGTAAATAACCCGCTTTGGCTTGATCATATTTTGAACAGCAAACCATCGTCCGAAAAAATAGTTATCGAAGAAAAGATCATCGAAACCGAGGTGGATGAAGAACCGAATAACGACGAGTTGGTTTTAGAAAGATCAAGACATGAATTTGTGGTAGCTTCAAAGCCGGAAGAAAATATAACTACAACCCCTACCCCAACACCACCTGTCATTGAAAAGGCAGAAGCTAAAGACCAGCCACTTGTTTTCGAGCCATATTACACCGTTGATTATTTCGCGTCGCAGGGTATAAAAAATAATGTAGAAGAAAAGCCTAAAGACCGCCTCGGACAGCAATTAAAAAGCTTTACCGAGTGGTTAAAAACGATCAGGCAAATGCCGGCACAGCAAATTGCGGCAATGAACACGGATGGCAGTTCTGAGGAAAAAGTCGTTCAATTAGCCACCCATTCTCTTGCCGAAGAAAATGTAGATACAGAGGCCATGGCTGAAGTCTGGATCAAACAGGCCCAGCCCGAAAAAGCTATAAAGATTTATGAGAAACTAAGTTTGCTCAATCCCTCCAAAAGCAGTTATTTTGCAGTCCTTATTGAAAAATTAAAGAGAACCTGATATGACAACATTTTTTGTAATTCTTGTGATACTTGCCAGTGTGATTCTTGGTTTAATTGTACTCGTTCAAAACCCTAAAGGTGGCGGTCTTGCTGGCAATATTGCTGGCTTCAGCAACCAGTTCATGGGGGTAAAACAAACAACTGATGTACTCGAAAAAGGAACGTGGATATTTGCCGGTGTTATTGGCGTTTTATGCCTTGTTTCTACTTTATTTATTTCTGGTGGTTCGTCATCTGGTACTGGTGCTTCTCAGAAGGTTAGCACCACTCCTGTTAACAACTCGGCGCCAGTGGCCAATCCAGGTGGTCTAAGCACAAACCCGGGCCAGCAACCACAAACAAATCCAACAACCACGGCACAAAAAAATCCCTAACTAATTTTAATAAAAGATATTCCCGAACCCTGTCCTAAAGACGGGGTTTTTTATTTATTTTGTTAGTCGGCTTTTGGAATACTATTTGACATTCTTGCGACGCACAGCCTGAGCTGAGCGAAGCGAAGCCCTGATGAATATCAAGGCACATTTAGACGTCCAATAATTCTGTTCAGCTAATTAGAACACTATGAAAAAAACCTTACGATTCGCTTTTATAATTGTTCTTATCCTGGTTCTCTTTGCAACCTGGAAAATTTTTGGTCCTTCTGTTACTGCTCCTGAAGACAAATTCCTTTACATCAAAACCGGTGAGACATTTGGCCAGGTTAAAGAGGAGCTCGTTTCAAAAAATATCATTTCATCAGCCCGGTGGTTTGATTGGACAGCAGGAGCCCTGAAGTTTAATTCTGTAAAAGCCGGTAAATACGAGATCAAAAAAGGCATGAGTTTGTTTGAACTGATCCGTATACTCAAAAACGGGCGACAAACACCGGTAAAGCTTGTCATCACCAAACTCAGATTGAAAGAAGATTTTGCCCGCAAGCTTGGCCAGCAATTTGAATTCGATTCATTAGCTGCTATTCAGTTTCTTACAAATAATGACTCATTAAAAACTTTCGGGGTTGACAGCAATACAGTGATAGCTACAGTGATGCCAGACACTTATTCTTTTTTCTGGAATAGCAATCCCAAAATGGTTTATCAAAAACTATATGATCACTGGAAAAAGTTTTGGAACGATGAACGAAAAAAGAAAGCCGGTAGCATTCAGCTTAGCCCTATTGAGGTTTCGACTCTTGCGTCTATAGTTGATGAAGAAGTCAATCTTAAAACTGAGAAAGCAAAAATAGCAAGTGTATATCTGAATCGCCTGCATAAAAAAATGAATATGCAGGCCTGCCCTACCATAAAGTATGCATTAAGAGATTTTGCTCTCACAAGAATTTATGAAAAGCATCTGACGGTACAATCTCCTTATAACACTTACATAAATGAAGGATTGCCCCCAGGCCCTGTCTGCACACCGCAGCCTGAAACGATCGATATCGTTCTAAATGCACCGCAAACAGATTATCTTTATTTTGTTGCGAATAGTGATTTTTCAGGCACTCATATTTACACAACTAACTATGATGATCATTTAAAATTTGCAAAGAAATTCGCGGAAGCTCAGGATAAGCAGGAATCGATCAGAAAAGCAAACCAATAAAAGCAAATGCATTTGCTGACCCAGTTAAGGCGGAAGTTCATCACATCTTTTCCGGTAAAATTTGTTATCCGAAAAAGCAAGAAAATTATCCTTCCTGGTTTTAATGGCATTCCATTGTTTGATGTCGTCAGGTTCTTTTTTATTCAAATACAGAAGTCAAGCCTTAATGAAAGAGCAGCTTCCATTGCATTTAATTTATTGGTAGCGATACCGCCCGCCTGCATTTTTCTTTTTACTCTTATACCTTATTTGCCGATCAAAGAATTCATGCCTCAGTTATATGGACTGATACGTGACATAATTCCAGGCAAGCAAAACTATCAGCCCATCATTGATTTTTTAGAAGATTTTATTTCAAATGAGCGTGGCGGCCTCCTTTCTTTTGGTTTTTTGCTTGCATTATATTTCTCGTCAAATGCAATGATCGGAATTATGAGTTCATTCAATAAAATGAATTACATGGGGTTTTCCCGACGTCATGTGGTGCATGATCGCTGGGTAGCTATAAAGCTCACACTCATCGTATTTCTTGTTATTTTAATGTCTATTGTTGCATTAGTATCCCGTGAAACTGTACTTACATGGTTAGGCATTGAAGATCCAACTGTCAGAGCTATTATTTTAAATGTACGGTGGGTAGTGATTATACTTTTATTTTTTCTTACTATTTCTTTTATTTACCGGTATGCTCCGGCGGTGCATAAGAAGTGGAAACTCATTAATCCCGGCTCTATTCTTGCTACTTTCATGATGATCGTCTATACAATGGGATTTTCATATTACGTGGCCAATTTTGGTAATTATAATCAGTTGTATGGCTCTATTGCTACCATATTCATTCTCATGTTGCTGATCTTTTTTAATTCATTGGTATTACTGATAGGATTTGAATTAAATGTGAGTATATCTTCGTTAAGAAAAATCGCTGACCAAAGGAAAAATTCTGTGTCGGACGGCTAATAAAATTTCAAAAAAAGTTCGAACTTTATAACCTTAAGCTTTAAATCATGAAAAAAATACTTTTTGCTTTTATAGCAGTTGCCACTTTATCATTTGCGTTCACCACATTCGGTGATGTATTACCTATCGGGGCCAGCATTCCAAAAGCCGATCTGAAACTAAAGGATATTTCAGGTAAAGAAGTTTCCCTGAAAGATGCCAAAAAGAAAAATGGTTTGTTGGTAATGTTTAGCTGCAATACCTGCCCGTGGGTTATAAAAAACCAGTCAAGAACCGTGGAGGCTGCTAATTATGCCCTTTCAAAAGATATTGGAGTTATTCTTCTTAACTCTAATGAAGGTCAGCGTGATGATGCAGACTCTTATTCTGAAATGAAAGAATATGCCGCACAGCAGGGATATAAATGGTATTACGCTGTAGATGCAAATAATGTACTGGCTGATGAGTTCGGGGCCAATCGTACTCCTGAATGTTTTTTATTTAATGCAGATGGCAAACACGTTTATCATGGCGCTATCGATGATAATCCCGGCGATGCATCAAGTGTGAATCGCAAACACCTTAAAGAGGCTATGGATGAAGTTACGGCCGGAAAAGATGTGTCAATAAAGGAATCCCGCTCCATGGGTTGCCAGATCAAAAGAAAAGGATAGTCGTTATAAAATTATTTTTCGAGTCCCCCGACCTGGTCGGGGGATTTTTTTTATTTTTTGTATGGATTATTTTGGAATCTGAATCTAAGCAGAGAATTCGTTCCTTACACACCAATTCTTAAACCTCCCGATCCATTCGGGATAAAACCCCCGCTTATGAACTCCAGGACAATCATCAACAGGTCTATCATTCTTTCTGTTTTCGTAATAGCAGGTTACCTGCTTGCCCGCAGTTTCTATTATGGTAGTTTTATCGGTATTGTTTTAGCGCTTGTGGCGATTGCAGCGTGGAGTGTGTTTTTATATAAGCTTAATAAAATGCAGACTGAGAATGATACCGAGGAAGTATCCGAAAGCTATTGATCATCCAATATCTTCCTGATCTCAGTTTCAAATTTTTCTTTTGACATCTCTTCTTCAAAAAAGCTGCGATGTCCTTTTTTATTATTGATAAATAATGTGGCGGGCATCACTCCCGACCAAGCACTATCCACTTTTGGACAAAAATAATCGGCATTTGTCTCATCGAGCCAAACAATGGGCGACGTGAATTTTCTTTTATCGGCAAAACTGCTGATCTTATCCGGAAATGATTCTTTGAAATCAAGACTCACCAATAAGAGTTTCACTCCTTTTTTTTCGTACTGTTTAACTACTTCCTGGAAATAAGGGATCTCTTTTAGACAGGGCCCGCAGTAAGTAGCCCAAAAATTCACAACCGTTGGGGTATCGCTTTTTGCAATATATTCTTCCAGGTCGGTTACCTTCCACTTAGGAATTGACTGAGAACTTACCTCCCTGCATGAAAAGAATAAAACAAATACAAAAAGTAAATTCCAGGATGGCTTATTGATCATTTTATATTCCTTAATAATATTTGCTAATGATTAGTTTCTTCTTCATATCCCCATTTGTCCATTAGTTCTTTCAAAACTTCTCCATTTAGTTTTGTTTTGTCATAGTGTCCGGCCAGGTCTTTTTGCCGGTAAGCTTCATATAAAGTTACGGCACAAGCCACACTTATATTCAGCGATCTTATAATTCCTGACTGTGGGATGATAAAATTTCCATCAGCCAAATTCCTTATCTCCTCTGAAACACCGCTATGTTCATTACCAAAAACAAGAGCTACGGGTTGAGTAAGATCTATTTCATACAAGTTTAAGGCATCGCTGCTTAAATGAGTAGTTAAAATTTTTGAATACTTCTTTCTTAGTTCAGAAAAACATTCTTTTGCATTTTCAAATTGATAAACGGTTAACCATTTTGCAGCGCTGGAAGAACTTTTGGCTCCCCATTTTTTATGCCGCGGTATTTTTGTATTCAGTACATATAATTCCTGCACTCCGACCGCATCACAGGTTCTCATTACAGCAGATATATTGTGGGGATCAAAAACATTTTCCAAAACGATCGTTATATCGTCTTGCCTTTTACTTAAAACTGATTGTAATTTCTCACGACGTTCGGGTGTCATTATATAAAAATAAAGAATCAGGCTTAAGCCTCGTTACTTAACTTTGAAATTTTAAAGCAATCGAAGAAAATATGCATCCGAACACAAAAGCCATTAGAACGCAGGTGAACAAAACAGATGAGATGGAACATTCTGTTCCGCTTTTTCTTACCAGTAGTTTTTGTTTTGATACAGCGGAAGAAATGCGTGCTGCATTTGCTGATGAAATCGACGATAATATTTACAGTCGTTTCAGTAATCCAAATGTCCAGGAGTTCACAGACAAAATGGTTGCATTAGAAGGCGCTGAAGCAGGTTATGCAACTGCATCAGGCATGAGTGCCGTTTTTGGTTCTTTTATGGCTTTATTAAAAAGCGGCGATCATTTACTTTCCTGTCGAGCATTATTTGGCAGCACACATAATATCCTCACTAAATATCTTTCAAAGTATGGTATTGAATACAGTTATGTTGATGCATCTGCAAGCATAGATGAATGGAAAAAGAATATCAAGCCCAATACGAGAATGATCTATGTGGAGAGTCCAACCAATCCCGGGCTAGAGATACTTGATATTAAAGCTCTCGCTGACCTGGCACATAAGCATAATATTATTTTGAATGTTGACAATTGTTTTGCAACACCTTTTGGACAATTACCCATTTCACTCGGTGCTGATCTTGTTGTGCACAGCGCAACAAAATGGCTTGATGGACAAGGAAGGGTTTTGGGTGGTATTATAGTCGGCAAAAAGGAATTGATAAAAGAGATCTATTTGTTTTGTCGCAATACGGGTCCTGCCCTATCTCCTTTTAATGCCTGGATACTTAGCAAGAGTTTAGAAACGCTTGACGTTAGAATGGAAAGACATGGTTCTAATGCAATGTGGATCGTTGAGCAATTAAAAGACCATAAAAAGATCAGTTCGGTCAAATATCCTTTTCTTACTTCTCATCCGCAATTTGAAATTGCCAAAAAGCAAATGTTGAATGGTGGTGGTCTATTCTGTTTTGAATTAAAAGGAGGTCTTGAGGCAGGAAAGAAATTTCTTGATAGTTTAAAGATGTTATCGATGACGGCAAATCTTGGTGATACCAGAAGCATTGCATCTCACCCGGCGAGCACCACGCATGCAAAACTTACTGAAGAGGAAAGGCAGGCCGTTGCAATTACTCCAGGGTTAATAAGAATTTCTGTAGGGCTTGAACATAGAGAGGATGTGCTTAATGATATTTTGCAAGCGCTGGATTTGGTTTAATTGCTAAATGGTTAAATTGATAAGTTTCCTAAATAACACGATAACAATTTATCAATAAAACAATTTAACTCTAAATTCCGTGCTTCTCCATCCATTCAAATAAATGTCTTGAGATGGTTTCGATCTCTACTAAAAATCCATCATGACCATAGTCAGAAGAAATAACATGAAGTGTGGAATTAGGAATATGTTCTGCCAAAAATTTTTGTTCCGGAACAGGACAAAGTATATCACTATCGATGCCGATCACCAACATTGGTTGATGGATTTCTTTCAATGCCTTTTCGAGGGTATCAAATCTTCCACGAGCTATATTATGACTATCCATCGATTTTGTAAGCAACCAATAGCTCTGTGCATTAAAACGATCAGATAATTTATTTCCCTGGTGAAGAATATAAGAGGAAGCTTTGTAATTATCTGTTTTTGAAAAATCAGGATCAGATTGTTTTTGGTGAAATATCTTATAGTTCCGATAGGTAAGCATTCCAATGCCTCTTGCAGCTTTTATTCCATTCTTACCGGCATCTGCTGATCTGTCTCTCCATGTTTGATCGGCCTCAATTGCTAATCGTTGTGCAGTATGTATTGCAATTCCCCATGCACTTTCTGCTGCAGAGGTTGTAATAACAAAACTGTTTTGTATTACTCCAGGTTCCATTAAGCACCACTCCAATACCTGGTAACCACCCATACTCCCACCCATCAGCAATTTTATTTTTTCAATGCCCAGGTCTTTACGAGCAAGTATAAAAGCATTTATCATGTCCCGGATAGTAACAACAGGAAATGAAGAATAATATGGTTGATCGTTTTCGGGATCTATTGTCAATGGCCCACTGCTGCCGTAACAACTACCAATGATATTTACACAAATAATAAAATGGTCTTTAGGATTGAGGACGCAATCTTTTCCAACCAAACCCGGCCACCAATCAAATACATCACTGTTTGCAGTAAGTGCATGACAAACCCAGACCACATTATCTTTTGCTTCGTTCAATTTACCATAACTGTTAAAAGCAATGGTTAATCCAGGTAAAACTTCACCCTTCTCTAGCTGAAAAGATCCTTTTATTTCTAATGTATCCATTTTTGCTTGACTTTGGCAAAATTCACGGTGCAACTCTACTTTTCAAAATA
>Ga0184624_10000204_pt1 | contig 14294 bp, 11 predicted proteins | sample PLM3_5_b1_FD_133157 | JGI IMG/M metagenome (GOLD analysis project Ga0184624, IMG submission 133157) | Groundwater sediment microbial communities from an aquifer in East River, Colorado, USA - PLM3_5_b1 | ecosystem: Environmental > Terrestrial > Soil > Riparian zone | place: USA: East River...
AAAAAGTATAATGAAGGAATAAATTATATCAGGAAGAATTTTCTTGCTGTTGAAACAAATGAACAGATACTTGAACGTTCTATGAATGAGCTGGCAAAAATATTTGCCTTTACAGCTCAGTATGATTCGTCAATATCCTTTTTACGGAAAACAAAAGCTGGTAAAGAGTCTTTAACATTGGCCTTTGCCTTAAAAGAATCAGGTAAAGCTGCAGAAGCAAAAAAAATAATTGGGTTAAACAGGAAAAAAATGAATGATCATCCTGATCCGTTCTTACAGGTAAGACTGGCTATAGTGGATGGGAATTATGATGAAGCAACCAGTTCTTTTTTGAAAGCCGATGAACCCCGTTTTGCAAGAGCCTTATTTGATGACCCGCTTTTTATTAAAATAAAAGACCGCCCGGAAATAAAAGCATACCTGGAAAAAATTGATACAAGAAACAAGCAGATGATCGATGCGATCATGAAAAGAAAAATTGTGATTAACTGATCCATTGCTTAACTTACTTGAATAGCTCCACATTTATTATGCAAAATCAAAGCCGTCAACTCGCCGCCATTATGTTTACCGATATAGCCGGGTACACGGCGCTAATGGGTAATGATGAACAAAAAGCGTTTGAGCTACTTAAAAAAAACAGGGCATTGCAAAAACCGATCATTGAACAATTCAATGGCAGATGGATAAAAGAATTAGGTGATGGTGTAATGGCAAGCTTTAATACTGTTTCCGATGCAGTGAATGCGGCTATAAAAATTCAGGAGTCTTGCAACGCTGCAAAAGATTTTCAATTAAGTATCGGCATTCACCAGGGTGAGATCATTTTTGAGAACAATGATATTTATGGCGATGCTGTGAATATTGCTTCACGCATACAATCATTAGGTGTTCCGGGCTCAGTTCTCTTTTCTAAAAAAATCACTGATGAAATAAGAAACAAAGCAGAATTTAAAATTACTTCCCTGGGCAGTTTTGAATTCAAAAACGTAGAAGAACCAATAGAAGTTTTTGCATTATCTAATCCCGGATTCATTGTGCCAAAACCGGAGGATATGCGTGGAAAGTTGAAAACTCTACCTAAACAAAAAAGGAAAAAAGAAATATTAATCCTTTCAGCAATTGCAGTTTTGATCTTATCAGTACTATTCATTTTTAAAAATTCAATTTTTCAGCAAAAAGAAGTTGCAGCGACTACAAGATCGTTAGCGATCCTTCCTTTTGAAAATCTACAAAACGATTCCACCTTATCTTTTTTATCAGACGGTATTCCGGAAAACCTGATCAACCGTTTTTCCAATTTAACTGGTATCAAAGTTTTTGCGCGGTCTGCTACTTTTGGCTTAAAGGATACTGCCCGGAGTATTGAAAATCTGCGCAGGCTGCTGAATGCTGATCTGGTTTTGACAGGACGGTTAATTAAAACAGGAAATGATTATTCTCTAAGTTGTGAGTTGATAGATGCATCAAACCAAAGCCTTGTCTGGGGAAATAAGTATCCACTGGTAACCAAAGATATTTCCAAAATTGAAGATGCAATTATTACAGCATTGCTCAATCCGCTGAAAATTGCCCTCATCGGTAACTCAAATGTATTACAACAAAATAAGCAAGTAAACCCCGAAGCATATGCTGAATATCTTAAAGGTCGTTTCCTTAGTTATGGTTCTACTCCGGAAGAATCGGAGAAAGCTTTGTCGCATTTCAGGGAAGCTATCCGTATAGATCCTAAATATGCGCTTGCTTATGCAGCTATAGCCAATGAAAAAATTGTACAGGGACTTTTTTCTACGGCACCGAAAAAAGAAATCGTGAATGAAGCAAGAACTGCATTGGAAGCAGCCAAAGCATTAAACCCTGAACTGGCTGATATTTATACTTCCGAAGGATCGTTAAAATTTTATTATGACTGGGATTGGAATGGTGCGATTAATTCCTTTAAAAAAGCTTTGGAGCTCGATCCTGGTAATGCTACAATATATATAAGGTACTCTACCACATTAGCAGATTTGGGCCGGCACAAAGAAGCATTACCCCTCGCGGACAAAGCAGTTGAGCTGGACCCGGTATCCATTTCCAGCCTGCACAACCTGGGATGGGTCAACCTGCTTGCCGGGAATTATAAAAAAAGTTCAGAATCCTTTGGTAAAGCCCTGGAATTGCATCCTAATTGGGTGTGGGGGTATATTAAAAAAGCCTATGGTCATACTTATATGAAAGAGTATGACAAAGCATTATCCCTTGCAGAAAGTGGAGAGAAATTATTTAAAGACGGATGGGGGTCTGAATTACTGCAAACTCAACTGTGCCTTATTTATAAAAATTGTGATCAAAAAGAAAAAGCAGATGCAGTAATAAACAGGTTTTTAAAATATGCTGCTGAAAACACAGTGAAAGACCCTTTCACACTTTCGTTTATATATTATCTGAAGGGTGATAATAAAAAAGCCAATGAATGGGAAGAAAAAACAATGGAAGGAAACTCTCCTTCGGCTTATCTTATGAGTCTCGCCATGTTATATGACAAAGAATATTTTCAAAGTGAGGCACATCAAAATATTCTTAAAAAAATGGGATTTGTAAAGTAATAAAACAACAATTGGTTCATGTCTCAATCCCGCCAGCTCGCCGCCATTATGTTTACCGGTATTGTCGGGTCTAAAGCGTTAATGGGCAATGATGAACAAAATCATTTGAGCTTCCTGATTAAATAATTATGATTGATTCAGCAAATGCTTTTTCAATAACGCAATTCCTTTCTTGATCTCTTCTCTCCCACTCGATTCAATCCCGTACCAACCTCTATAAGTTTTTTTGCTCAATTCGATCATCTTAATAGTTAATGCATCATCTGGCTGATTGCGGTATGACATCCCCTTTGCATAAGGTAATGTTTTTTCGAGGTAAGCATAATTATCGAAATCAGGAGCAGGTTTTCTCCAGTCGGGATAAGTTCCGAAAAGTGGATTGTTTACTTTTTTCATAAGTTCAACCATCCAATCCGGATCATTGGACACACCACCATGATTTTCTATAACGACGCTAATGTTTGCCGGCTTAGAATATTCCAGTAATTGATTGTATGCATCAGCTGCCCATTTCAATGCTTCTTTCTTGTCTGCTTTCTCCGGGCCACGACAATTGGTACGAATTGCATGACAACCGAGATAATGGGCAATGTCAATCCATTTACGATGATTGATCGCAAATTGTTCTCGTCCTTCTTTTGTATTGGCGGCACCATCACCCTCAGCATCACACATGATCAGCACCATTTTTACACCATTATCTGCCGCATTCTGCTTTAGCTTCTTTAGATAATCTTCTGTCGGAACTTCAAACAAAGTATTCACAAACTCAATTCCATTCACACCAAAATCTTCACGGGCTATCCGTGGAAAATCAAGGTTCTTCCATTTGCCTGCTCTTATTTCTTCTACCAATGCCCATTGAGCGATGGATATATCGTCCCTGGGAGGTGTTTTAGTTTCTGGCATAAGATCATTTTTTAAAAGTGAAGGACTTACTAACCCGGCTGCACCGAGTGCTATTGATGATTCAATAAATTTTCTTCGTTCCATGGTTTTTTATTTTTTGACTCATTACTGATCACTCATTATTCATAAAACTACAACTCCCATCCCGACCGGTAATCACGATGAAAATATTTATTAGCCGCTTCATCATTTGTGATCTTCATATTAACTGAATCGTATTCAACTTTCTTTTTTGCTCTTAATGAAACTGCACCGAGTAAAATCGTTTCAGTAACCGATCCCGCATTCAAAAAACTTCCGGGTGATTGTGTTTTATTTTTAAAAGCATTCATCCAATGCGGATCACCACTTTCTGTTTCTTCCTTATGTGGCGGATTGTTTTGTAAATATGCATTCATCTTTGATTCGGGAAGAAGCTTTGGATTTTCACACCTGAATCCCGATATGATTCTTCCTTTGTCCCCTACAAACATCATTCCTTCAGGGTCAAGCGGCTTGCCTCCTAATTCATCAAATGCATGTGGCTTCATTCCACCATCATACCAATAAAGATCAAATGCAGGCAGTACCTCCTGTTTTGGAAATTTAAAATGAACAATGCATGATACTGGAAATGCTACATCATTATTATAAGGTCGGCAAACCTGGTTCTCTACAACTCTTGTTGTTGTTCCGTATGCTTCCGCTGAAAGTGGTGCAGTTTTTATTCCAAGAGTTAAAAACAATGGCCATAAACTATAATGACCCATATCTGCAATTGCACCTCCACCGAAATCGTACCAGCCCCGAAATACATTATGCGTATAATTTGGATGATAGGGCCTGTCAGGTACAACTCCCAACCAAAGACTCCAGTTGAAATGCTTTGGTATTTTTGGAGTATCCTTTGGGTTCGCTGTCCATTGCGGCCATACCGGGCGGTTACTCCAATTATGAATTTCTCTCAGTGTTCCGATATGCCCTTCATCGATCCATTTTTTTACCAATGCCATACCGGTTCGTTTACTCCATGCAAGCAAATGAGTACTGACTCCTGTTTCTTTTGCTGTTTTCATGACCAGCTTTGCTTCATACATCCGGTTGGCAAGCGGCTTATGTATCACAACATGCTTCCCTTTTTTCATTGCTGCAACAGAAATATATCCATGCAAATGATCAGGGGTCATGATTTTTACTGCATCAAAATCTTTTTCTTTTTCAAATAATTCCCGAAAATCAACATACGAAGCACATGCTTTATAGCCTGCTGCATTTTTCTTTGAATAATAAGTATCGACCAGGTTTTTGGCAATATCTCTTCCACCCGGGATACCAGAATACTTGGCACCCCAATTTGGATCCTCCAATACTTTACGAATTCCGTCACGAATACCATTTGGCGACCAATCAAGATAATCTGTACTTAATTTATTTGGATCACAAACGGAAGTGATCTGTATCTCGGGTTTTGTGATCAACTCTGACATTTCCCTAAGTCCTTGTGTGCCGCACCCGATATAGGCAATATTTATTTTATCGCTTGGTGGAATAAATCCTTTACCTAAAACATTTCTTGGAATAATTGTAAATGCAATAGATGCAGCGGCGGTAGTTTTTACAAACTCACGGCGATGAATACCCTTTTTCATAAAGCGGCAATGTTGTAGTAAATAAATTTTAAAGTCAGGAAAAGTTACACAAAATCAATGAATCAAGACTGCGATTGTTTATTTCGCCGTACATATGTTTTAATAAAATAAAAAGAGCCTTCAATTAAGAAAGCTCTTTTATACGAATCAATGAATTATTTATTAGTTACCCCTGCCTCTTCCACGACCATTACCGTTGCCATTACCTCTTTGTTCTTGTTGTTGCTGAGGTTGAGGTTGAGTTTGTGCCGGTCTTTCTACCTGTTGCTGCTGTCCACGATTTTGATAAGGCCTTTCCACTCGCTGACTATTTTGATTCGGCATTTGCTGTCTTTCCACTCTTTGACTATTCTGATTCGGCATCTGTTGTCTTTCCACTCTCTGGCTATTCTGATTTGGAACCTGCTGCCTTTCTACTTGTTGATTGCCGCGATTCTGATAGGGCCTTTCTGCTCTCCTGTTATTCTGATCAGGCACTTGTTGTCTTTCGACTCTTTGGTTATTTTGATTAGGGAACTGTTGTCTTTCTACTCGTTGATCATTCTGATTTGGTACCTGCTGCCGCTCTGTTTGCTGATTGCCCCTATTTTGGTAAGGTCTCTCTGCTCTCCTGTTCTGATCAGGCACTTGTTGTCTTTCCACTCTTTGATCATTCTGATTTGGGAATTGCTGTCTTTCTGTTTGTTGATTACCACGATTCTGATATGGCCTATCTTGTCTTGATGTATTTCTATCAATTTGCCTGTCAGTATTCTGTCTTACAACTTCACGATTGGTATTATTATTCCTGTCAATAGTTCCGCCCTGGCTTCTTTGCCTGTTCTCAAAAGTTCTTGGCGTTCCTCTATCAGCACCCCTGTTGATATAAGGCTTGTAAATAGAGACTTCATTGTTTCTTGCTATAGTACGTCCGGACTTTTGCGATTCACGAATTCTGACAGAATTAATTCTTGAACCGGTATATCTTTCAACTTCATTACGTGAAGGCCCGATCACATAACCCCTGTCACGACTATAATTATTAATAATAGTTGTGTTATTAATAATGGTTGTGTTCCTGCCCCTGTCAACATAATAATTTGAAAGATGTGGAGAAGTGATGTATCGACTTGGAGCAAAGCACCAATAATTGTACGGCACATTATACCTGTTGCCGAGATATAAATTGATACTGATGCCCGGGCTCATCGGCGCCCAACCATAATAGTCGCCCCCACCACGCCATACTACCCATGCCGGCGCCCATTCATAATCGGGCACCCAAAGCCAGCCGTCATATGAATCATTGATCCAACGACCATAATGGAATGGTGCCCATCCCCATTCATAATCTGAGACCCATATCCAGCCATATTCTTCTGACCAGGCCCAACGTCCTTCTGATTGGTAAGGATGAAAATTGCTATACCTGTTATCAGGTCTCCATACATATCCATACTCAGGATAATTTATCCAGTCGCCATAAGGACTCAGATCATCATAAAAAGTCTGGAAGGAAACATTAACTGATACCTGGGCTGATGTTTTGTTTTGTACAGCACCAAACAGCAACACTGCGATCGCTATCATGGATGCTTTTAAGATACGTTTCATTTAAAAAGGATTTAGGTTGTAAAAAAATTGCTTCTCAATTCAGTGACCCGGTTTACATTTTCTAAATCCATGAGATTTATTACTAGTGTTTGTATGACGATAAATATGCCAGCTTTACTGTTAAAGAGATGTTTGAATGTTTTGGCAAAAGTATTATCGAAAATTTCAGTTAATATTTTCTAAATAAAAAGCAGTCATGAACATCATAACTGCTTTTAATAGTTTCTTAATTTGATTAGTGGTGTTTTAATCTAATTGCAATTCCCAATTGACCAACATTGCTATGGTCGACAATATTATCGAAGCGGCTCACATCAGTCAGGCCAAAATTATAACGACCGTATAATATTAATTTTTCAGAAGCCTTATATCCTATGCCCAAACCTATAGCAACCTGGCCGGTCGTAAAATCATCCTTCGCATTTATTTGTCCTCCTTCATCATCAGCTTTATCCTGTGCACTTAAAAGCAAACCAAATTGTGGACCCGCTTCCAAATATATTTGTGGCGCCGGGTAATATTGGATCATTAAGGGAAGTTGAAGATACCCGAGAGCTAAAGTTCTTTCCACACCGCCTGACATGTAGCGTTGTCCTTCGCCGGAGTATAATAATTCGGGTTGGAAACACCAGTTCTTATTTATAGTATGATGAAGAAACACACCTACGTGGCCACTGATCCTGTCGCGACCTTCAAATCCACTTAAGCTGGCAATATTTAACCCACCTTTAATGCCTACAGCCTGCTGTGCATTGACTGTAGAGAAAAATAAACTCATCACAGCTATCGATAAGATCGTTGTTACTTTTTTCATGATCATTGATTTTACTATTGATTTTCAAAGCCCATGCCAGCAGGAAAAAGCAGTTATTTTTTAACTGTAATTCAGGGAATTAAATTTTATAAACAATCAAACTTTAAACGTTGATTCCATGGGTGAACGAGTAGAATTGCATTATAAAATAAAAATGCCCCGATAAACGGGGCACAACAGAAACACAAATAATTTTTACTGTTTTACTTCAACAGTTACTTTATTGGTAAGCCTGCTTCCGTAAGAACGATGCAATGCGTCGGCAAACTGGAGAGTCAATGAATGCTTACCTGGAGGTAATTTTATTTCTGCAGAAGTTTGTGCATTTCCAAAATGAATATGAACAGAATCCTTTTTGATCACTTCACCGGTTGGAATTGAATCAATGTCAACCAGGATATGATGATGACCAGATGCAGGTTTCAACATTCCGTTCGCTGTATCTACATGCATTGCATCCACTGCCATTTCAACTTTTAATGGCGACGTAACGGTTTGTCCATCTTTCAGGTTAGCAAAGTAAACTCTTGCGTTTGCAGGAACTTCAGGCATCGCCGGCATTTCAACCGGGGTTGTAGTGGCTGCATGTGCATCATGACCAGCTTCTTTGGTTTCAGTTGTTTTATCATCATTGCTGTTGCATGCAATTAAAGAGGCAGCAACGATAGCAGTTGTAACTAAGTATTTCATAAATGATCCTTTTTAAATTAAGATGGCGAAGGTAATGAACTTGACGATACAAGAATTACCATCCATATTTATTTTGCTTTCGTAACTTTAGTTCCCTTAATTTAAATATATGGACCAGAAGATTATCAATTTGTACGATGAGTATATTCATTCAGCCACTATTACCCGTGCTGACTTTTTAAAAAAGGTTACACTCATTACAGGAAGCATTGCCCTTACACAATCTGTACTATCACAAATAGAAAACAATTATACAAAACCGGGTCTCATTTCGACCGAAGACCTGTTTACAGAGTATGTAAACTATCCCGGTGTACCTAATGAGATGAAAGCATACATAGCAAGACCAAAAGAAGAAAAAAAATATGCCGCCGTGATAGTTATTCATGAGAACCGTGGGTTGAATGCGCATATTGAAGATGTAGCAAGAAGAGCAGCAAATTCAGGATATCTTGCGATAGCGCCAAATGCCTTATCGGCACTGGGGAAAACATTTGCTAATGAAGATGAGGCAAGGGCCGGGTTCAGCGAACTGAAACCTGAGGATAATCTCAAAAACTTTATTGGTGCATTTGATCATTTAAAAACAAGAAAAGATTTTAATGGTAAGGCTGGGTGTGTTGGATTTTGCTGGGGTGGCGCCATGTCTAATAACCTGGCAGTAAATGTTCCTGACCTGAAAGCGGCTGTTGCATTTTATGGTCGGCAGCCTGCTGCTACTGATGTGCCAAAAATAAAAGCCGCCGTTCAGTTACATTATGGCAGCCTTGATGAAGGAGTAAATAAAGGCATTGCAGCTTATGAAGAAGCTTTAAAGGCTAATAAAACAGATTATGAACTATATATGTATGAAGGAGCACAACATGCTTTTCATAATGACACTTCTCCTGCACGATATAATGAAGCTGCAGCAAAATTAGCATGGCAAAGAACGATCGCATTCTATGCAAAACATCTTAAATAGCTTACTCCCTCAATGAAAACAAATAAAGCGTTTGCTTCACTAATTCTTTTTTTATTTTTTTCGATCGCCACTTTTGCACAAAAGAGTTCGCTTGTCTACACGGTAAAGATGGATAATCCTGAATGGCATTTCTTTCATGTACAACTTACTTGTAAAGGAATAAAAAAGGAATTCATTGATTTTAAAATGCCTGCATGGACGCCGGGTTACTATCAAAAAATGGATTTTGCAAAAAATCTTGAACGGCTTAAGGCAACAGATGAAACAGGAAAAGAATTAAAATGGGAAAAAACAAATGATAATACGTGGAGAGTATCCAGCAATAATTCTAACACCGTCAATCTTTCCTATGAAATAAAAACGGTGAGACCTTTTGTAGCGACCGCTTACCTGGATGAGACCCGTGCATATATTTTACCGGCAGCTGTTTTCTTACACATTGATAAAATGATCAATCAGCCTGTGCAGGTAAAAGTGGTTCCCGATAGCAAATGGAATCGGGTGGCAACCGGGTTAGATTCTCTGCCCGGGAAAAAATTTACTTATACTGCTCCTGACTTTGATATTTTATATGACAGCCCCATTCTTGTTGGTAATCTTGAAGAATTAACCCCCTTTAAAATAAGAGGAGTTACTCATCGCTTTATTGGTCTTAAGCTCGGAGACTTTGACCGGGAGCAATTCATTCTTGATCTGCAAAAAATTGTAGAGGCTTCTGTAAATATCATCGGCCATATTCCGTACAAAAATTATACGTTCATTGCAATTGGCTCCGGCCCGGGCGGCATCGAACATTTGAATAATACAACTTTTGGTTTTAATGGAAGCAATTTTAAAAACCGGGATAGTTATATCCGCACTCTTCACTTTTTAGCACATGAATATTTCCATCATTATAATGTAAAACGAATTCGACCGATCGAGCTCGGTCCTTTTGATTATGACAAAGGCAGTCGAACAAAAATGCTTTGGGTATCAGAAGGACTCTCTGTTTATTATGAATATCTCGTAGTGAAAAGAGCCGGCATAACAACGGATGCAGAATTATTCAATGCATTTCGGGGAAACATGGTAGCTTTTGAAAATAAGCCCGGCAGACTTTACCAAACATTAGAACAGGCAAGCTATGAAACATGGAGTGACGGACCATTTGGAAGAACGGGTGATGAAGTGAATAAAACAATTTCTTATTATGATAAGGGCCCTGCAGTAGGGCTACTTTTTGATTTTAAGATCAGGCAAGCAACAAATAATAAGAAATCGCTGGATGATGTAATGCGATTTTTATACAAAGAATATTATCAAAAAAAGAAAAGAGGATTTACGGAAGAAGAATTGAAGAATGCTTTTGAATCTGTTGCAGGCGTTTCGCTGGCCCGGGAATTTGAATACATTACAACCACTAAAGAACTTGACTATCCAGGATATTTCAATTATGCGGGGTTAGATATTGATACAACTTCGCAAGTATTACCGGGTGCATATGCCGGTTTCTCTTTAAGAGAAAGGGAAGACAGTGTATTTGTAGCAAATGTCGATTATGAATCACCCGGATGGAATAAAGGTATAAGAAGAGGACAGCAGGTGCTTAAGGTAAATGGTGAAAAAGCTACTGTAAGTAATTTTAATAAAATAATGACTGGTTCAAAACCGGGTGATAAAATAGCTCTTATCATATTTATCAATAATGTTATGACAGACATAGAAATTATTTTTAGTAAAAAAACTGAAAAAGGATTTAAAATAACTCCCTCCGCCAATCCTGATACTTTACAAAAACAAATACTGGAAGGTTGGTTAAAAGGATAAGACCCTTATCTTTAAAGTATAAACAATACGCCCATGTGGATCTTCCAGATCGCCAGGTTTTTTAGAAATGTATTCCGGCTGATCGCTATCTTTTTTATTATTCTTAAACATGTTGTCAAGAACTGGATGTACAACACATGGATGCGCCGGATTTTTGATCCCAAAGGAAAAAGACTTACCAGCAGGGCAGAACAACTTCGCCAAACGATCGAAGAGTTGGGCCCCACATTTGTAAAATTTGGACAGATCGTTGCAGACAGACCAGATCTTGCATCAGACCATTTACGTGAAGAGCTAAAAAAATTGCAATCAAATGCAAGACCGATGGATGATGGTGAAGCAATCAGTCTTATTGAGACGGAATTAGGCGATCCTATTGAAGAAGTTTTTCTTACTCTTGAAAAAAAACATATTGCTTCTGCTTCGATCGCACAGGTTTATTCCGGTGTATTAAGAACGGGTGAAAGAGTTGCAATAAAAATACAACGTCCCAATATCAAACATAAGATCGAGATCGATCTTATATTAATGAAAGTATTGGCAAGACAAGTTGTAAAGACATATCCCGGGCTTACAAGTTTTAACCTGATCGGTTTTGTTGAAGATTTTGGTGAGAACCTGATGAAGGAACTAGACTTCAATAACGAAGCTTCAAACATGCTTCGTTTTACGGATATGTTCAAGGACGATCCGAGTTGTTATATCCCAAAGGTTTTCATACATCATTCCCGTCAGCGATTATTGGTAATGGAATATATCGAAGGTCTTCGCCCGGATGATATCGATGGATTAAAAGCCGCCGGTTTTGATCCGCAGGTGATCGCAGAAAACGGAACACATATAATATTAAAGATGATCCTTCGTCATGGATTTTTCCATGCTGATCCGCACCCGGGAAATATTTTCATCCGTGGCGATAACCAGATCGTTTTATTAGATCATGGAATGGCGGCAAGCTTAAAGCCAAGACAAATACAGGCATTGATAAATTTCATGCTTGGCTTTTCAAAAAACGATCCGCATCGCATTGCCAAGTCACTACTGAGTTTATCTGAAATAACTTATTTCAAAGAAATGGAAGATCTTGAATTCCGTCTTGGAGAAATAATTAAGAAGTACAGCTACATGAGCTATGAGCAGGTGGATATTTCCGCTGTCATGACCGAAGCCTTCAGGGTCATTGGGCGATATGGATTAACTGTTCCTTCCAATCTTTTTACATTGATAAAATCGCTGGCGACCATACAAAAGTTTGCCGAAAACCTTGAAGCGAATGTTTCTATCGCAAGTATGATACGACCTTATGCCACTGAAAAAATAAAAGAACAATTCAGCTGGGATGCAGTGGTGAAAATTGTGACGGATTCCGCTGAAGATTATTTGTATATGATAAGCAAATTACCAAAAGACATCAGGGAGGTTGTTGGTAAATTGAAAGACGGTGTGATGCGGCATGAGATCAATTTCAGCGAAGACAGTTTTACCAACAAAGCATTCCGGATGAACATCAATCGCCTTGCTTTTGTTTTCATACTTGGATTGATGATGATCTGTTCAACACTGCTTATGATCTATATGCGGGATAAACAAATAATCCGGATATTCTTTTATACTACACTTACGATCACAACCTTTACGGCATTACGTTTACTGGCAAAAACAAAATAGTTAGGTAAATTTATTTTACAATGCCATTTACCCGGAAAATAAGCATCAATGTACCGGCATATCGTTCCTTATAAAATTTCTTTTTCACAAGATCATTAAAAATAGAAGTAGCTATCCATACATTATCAGAAGTGCGGTTGTCAGTTAATTTCATGGCGAGTGGGACAAGATATTCATAGCCATCCAGTTTTTGCAACGCCCTATCCTGCTCATATATCCAAAGAGTATAGGCATAATTCCTGTTATTGAATTCCGACTCATCTATTCTCTTATCAGAATAAGAAACAAAAACTGAGGTTGCTTTAACACCTCTTTCTTTCAAGCCGTTCGTAAAGTACGGCATTACATCTTCCATGATCCTTTTGGTTGATGAATTACCATTAGCAACAATTAATATAGAATCAAGTTGTGGATAATCTTTACTCAATGGAGTACGTTGCTGGATATAAACTCCGTCCTCTAATTTTTTCATCAAATTGCAACTGCATAACAGGAGCGCCAGGATCGATATAAGCAGGTTACTTTTCATAACATCCTTCTTAAAGTTAAGAAAATCCGGAAGGTTTTTTATTATTAACTTCTGTTGATTTCAAATGAACTCTTTTTTAAAAAAAACACCTATTTTTAAGCCTTTTAGAACCAAAACTTAAAGTCTGATGAAAAAACTATTGTTATTGGCTAGCTCTTTGTTCTTTTTGATCACAACTGCATTTGCACAACAAACCGTTTCCGGAAGAGTAACTGATGATAAAGGAAATCCTGTAGAAGGAATCTCAGTTAAACTAAAAGGTACCACGACCGGAACAACTACCGATAAAAATGGTGATTACACCATCAAAGTTTCCGGCACAGATCCAGTGCTTGTATTTTCTGGTGTTGGCTTTAATGACCGCGAAGTAAATGCATTCTCCGCCGCCAATGTTTCGCTGGAAACAGCAGCGATCACACTCACCGGTGTTGAAATGGTGGGTACCCGTAGTCTTAAAAGATCATCAACTGAGACTCCCGTGCCCGTCGATATCATTCCTGTTTCAAAAGTGACGAACCAATTAGGTCTTGTCGAGATCAATTCGATCCTTCATTATATCGCTCCTTCATTTAATTCAAATCGTCAATCTGGTGCTGATGGCGCTGACCATATCGATCCCGCAACATTAAGAGGACTTGGACCAGATCAAACTCTTGTTCTTATCAATGGGAAAAGAAGACATCAAAGTTCATTAGTTAACTTATATGGTAGCCGCGGCCGTGGTAATACAGGCACTGATCTTAATGCAATTCCTGCTGCGGCAATTGAAAGAATAGAAATACTTCGTGATGGCGCCAGTGCCCAATATGGTTCTGATGCAATTGCCGGCGTTATAAATATTATTTTAAAATCGAGTGTAAAAGAATTTACAGCTACGGCTACTGCCGGCACTCGTATGACAGGTTATGGCGGCTCATTGGATTATGATGGACAAAAAGTTTTGGAAAGCCAAACTGACGGTCTTGAATATAATGCCAATGTGAATTATGGTTTTCAATTAAAAGACAATGGTTTTTTAAATCTCACCGGCGACTATTTAAGTAAGGCAAAAACATATCGCCCTAACTACGAGCCAGTATTTCCTGATAACTATCGTCAGAAA
>Ga0184624_10000205_pt1 | contig 14278 bp, 13 predicted proteins | sample PLM3_5_b1_FD_133157 | JGI IMG/M metagenome (GOLD analysis project Ga0184624, IMG submission 133157) | Groundwater sediment microbial communities from an aquifer in East River, Colorado, USA - PLM3_5_b1 | ecosystem: Environmental > Terrestrial > Soil > Riparian zone | place: USA: East River...
ATGTAGACGCGCGAGTCGGAGAAGAACTTCTCCCCCTCCCGGGCGGCGCCCTCGAAGGCCTCCTCGAGGTCATCGGCGCTCTGAGCGACCCGGAATCCCTTGCCGCCGCCGCCTCCGGCCGCCTTGACGGCGACCGGATAGCCGATCTCCTTCGCAATCTTCTTCGCGTCCTCGACCGTCTCGACCGGCTCGGTGACCCCAGGGACGATCGGCACGCCGGCCTTCTCCATGATCTCGCGCGCCCGGGTCTTCGAACCCATCGCTTCGATCGCCTCCGGCGGCGGCCCGATCCAGGTGATCCCGGCCTCGTCGCAAGCGCGGGCCATCTCGGCGTTCTCGGCGAGGAAGCCGTAGCCGGGGTGGATCCCTTCGGCGCCCGCTTCCTTCGCGGTCTCGATGATCTTCGGGATGTTCAGGTAGCTCTCGGCCGGAACCGCAGGGCCGATCAGAAACGCCTCGTCAGCCTCGCGCACATGGGGGGCATCGCGGTCGATCTCCGAGTAGACGGCAACCGAGACGATGCCCATCTCCTTGAGGGTGCGGGCGACCCGGATGGCGATCTCGCCGCGGTTGGCAATGAGGACCTTCTGGAACACGGCGGCGCAGTCTATTTAGGTCGGCGGCAGCGGTGCATGCAGACCAGATCCCCCGCAGATCTAGTCCCGCCGGTACCGGCTCGCTTCGTACTCCTCCACCCACGCGGTCGAGCTGCGCCAGGTCCCATCGGCCGCCTTCGCCGCCTTCAGTCTCCCCCGCGTCGCCGCCACCCGCAGCGCGTTCGCGGACAGCGTCTCGGTTGCCAGCACAGGGAGAAAAACCAGAATTTGTTCGGTTCGGCCCCCATTCAATTGTTCCGAACACCTTCGATGCCCCTTGCTAGGGTGCGCGGCCGATGCTGATCGAGCTGCAGAGCCATTCGACCGTTTCCGACGGGCAGCTCCCGCCCGCCGAGGTGATTGAAAAGGCCGCTGAGGCGGGAGTCACGACGCTGGCGCTCACCGATCACGACGCGATTGCGGGGGTGCCCGCGGCGTTGGAGGCGGCGGAGCGACTAGGGATTGAGCTTGTGACCGCGATTGAGATGTCTTGCGTGCATCGGTATGCGGAAGACCTGCATGTGTGCGGCTACTGGATCGACCTGGAGAAGATGGCGCCGGCCTGCGACCGCGCCCAGCAGGAGCGGCGCGACCGGGCCGGGGAGATCGTTCAGAACCTGCGGCGCGAGGGGTTCGACCTGACGCTCGAGGACGCGATCCGCGAGTCCGGTGCCGCCGACTCGATCGGCCGGCCCCACATCGCCAAGGCTGCGGGCGCAACGGGCGACCTCGGACCCTTCTTCGAGGAGTACCTGGTGCCGGGCGCCAAGGCCTTCGTCCCCCGTCGCTGGCCGACCGCCGAGGCGGCCGTGCAGACGATCCGGGACGCCGGGGGCGTCGCTGTGGTGGCGCACCCGTACTGGGACGTCAAGGACCCCGCCCAGGTCGAGGACCTGGTCCGCTCCCTGAAGCCGGACGGCATCGAGGTCTACTACCCGAGCCACACCAAGGAGCAGACCGAACACCTCCTCCGCCTCTGCAACGAGCTCGGCCTCACCCCCACTGCCAGCTCCGACTACCACGGTCCCACCCACAAGACCTTCGCCGAGTTCGGCGCCTACGACACCTACGGTCTGGGCGAACCGCAGGTGCCGTCTAAGCCCTGACCCGTTCGCGCACCCAAGCGACGAACTCGCGCTCTCCGATCCTCTTTTCCTGGACGCCTTTCAAGGTGTCCGCTATCTCCTCCGCATCCTCTTCCGGCCCGGACCAGCGGAGCCCGCTGCGGACCAGCATTTCGCGCATGCACTCATAGGCGACCTCGTTGTTTCCCTTGGGCAGGGGCCGGCTGCGGATAAGGCGCAGTGCGCAGACAGCTGCCTGTTCAACCGGATCGTCGTAGAAGAGCGTTCCTCGAATAAGCATGAACGGCGCGGCCAGGGAGGACTGGGCCCGGAAGATGCACACCGCGTGCTCGAGATGGGCGTACGGGGTCTCGAGCACCGCCTCGGCAATCAGAAGAAAGTCCTTCAAGCTCAGGTGGTTCGGCATCTACCTACCAGCATACCGTGCATATATGCCTTAAAAGGATTGAACAATAGGCTGGACTCTTGTAAAACGCCCGAAGCTTCCTTTAGTGCATATCTGCCATTAACATCGCCGGACCCGATGGCGACGAAAACGATGAGCCTCCGCCTACCCGCCGACCTGGCAGCGGACCTAGCGGCCGTCGCCCGAACTGACGAGGTCCCGGTGTCCGAGGCGATCAGAGAAGCAATCCAAACCCACATCAAGGCAAGACGAGCCGACCAGGAATTTCAGCAACGCCTGAAGCAGCGCCTCGAAGAAGACCGCGACGTCCTCAGACGCCTTGCAGAATGACGAAGGGCCCCGAAGGGCCCCTCGCACAACTCAGTCGCTAACCGAAGCTAAGCGGCAGCGGCCTCCTTGGCGGGAATGAAGCCCCGCTCCTCGAGGTAGGCCAGCAGCTTCTCCGCCGACTCCTCCGGAGTCTCGCTTTCGGTGTGGCAGACGAACTCCGGGTTCTCCGGCGCCTCGTAGGGATCGGAGACACCGGTGAATTCTTTGATCTCGCCGGAGAACGCTTTCGCGTAGAGACCCTTGACGTCGCGGTCGGCGCAGGTGTCGACCGAAGCCTCGACGTAGACCTCGACGAAGCGGTCGCCCATCAGCTCGCGTGCCTCGTCGCGGATCTCCTTGTAGGGGGAGATCGCCGCGGTGATCACCGGCACGCCGTTGCGGCTGAGCAGGTCGGCGACGAAGGCGATGCGGCGGATGTTGGTGTCGCGGTCCTCCTTCGAGAAGCCGAGCCCCTTCGAGAGGTTTTCGCGGACGACGTCGCCGTCGAGGATCTCCAGCTTCGAGCCGCGCTCGCGCAGGTGTCCCTCCAGCTGCCGGGAAATCGTCGTCTTGCCGGACCCGGAGAGCCCGGTGAACCAGAGCGTGAAGCCCTTCTCATCAGCCATGCGTCGTCAGTCCTCCTTGTAAGCGTCGATCAGGATGTCGGCGACCTCGTCCCGCGAGAACTCGTGCGGCGGCCGTTCGCCGTTGCCGAGCATTTCGCGGACCTTGGTCCCGGAAAGGAACAAGCGGGCGTCTTGGTCGTGGGGGCAGGTCTTGTTCGAAGCCAGGCCCTCGCACTCGTTGCACCAGAAGGTGTGCTCGAACATCAGTGGCTCGATCCCGAGCTCCTCGATGTCGATCGTGTCGAAGATCTTCTGGGCGTCGTAGGTGCCGTAGTAGTCACCGGCGCCCGCGTGGTCGCGGCCGACGATGAAGTGCGTCGCCCCGTAGTTGCGGCGGACGATCGCGTGGAGGACGGCCTCGCGCGGGCCGGCGTAGTGCATCTTCGCCGGCTTGACGCCGAGGACGACCCGGTCCTGCGGGTAGTAGTTCTCCATCAGCACCTCGTAGCAGCGCATCCGCACCTCGGCGGGGATGTCGCCGGCCTTGGTCTTGCCGATCAGCGGGTGGATGAAGAGCCCGTCGCAGGTCTCCAGCGCGGCCTTGGTCAGATACTCGTGGGCGCGGTGGATCGGATTGCGGGTCTGGAAGGCGACGATCTTCTTCCAACCGCGGGCCTCGAAGTCGGCTTTGTGCTCGGCCGGCGTCTTGTAGCGGCGCATGAAGGCCTCGTCGTGGTCGGGCAGCGCGTCGACCTCGATCGGGCCGGCGATCATCCGGTTGCCCTCCTCGTAGATCGCGGCGACGCCCGGATGGGCCTCGTCGCTGGTGCCGTAGACCTGCTCGGCCTCACGCTTGACGTCGCGGTCCCAGATCTCCTCGACGGTGATCCGGCCGAGCTTCTTGCCTTCGTCGGAGGAGAGCTCGACGACGTCGCCGACCTCGCACTCGAGGTCGGTCGCCAGCGTGATCGGGATCGGCCAGTAATCGCCGTCGGTGGTCCGCATCTCGCTGCAGACGCGCTCCCAGTCGGCGGAGCCCTGGAAGCCGGTCAGCGGCGCAAAACCACCGTTACCGATCATCTCGAAGTCCGCCGTGTGGCGCTCGGAAAGGGTCAGGGACAGCTCAGCCATCGTCTCGCTCATCTCACCTTGTGGGTTGGGGAAGGGGTTTAGGAAAGGACTTGAAGGGCGGCTTGCCGGTCGCCGCTAGTTGATCCCGCACTCGGTCTTTGCCAGGCCCGTCCAGCGGCCTGCGCGCAGATCCCCACCCGGTTCGACCGGCTGGGTGCAGTGGGTGCATCCGATCGAGGGGTAGCCACGATCGTGAAGCGGGTTGTACGGGAGGTGGTGCTCACGGATGTAGTTCCAAACGTCGCGCTCGGTCCAGTCCGCGAGGGGGTTCAGCTTCCAGAGGTTGAAGCGCTTGTCCCAGCCGAACTTCGGGGTTTTGGCTCGGGAGCTGGAATCTGCCCGGCGGACGCCGGCGACCCAGCAGTCTACGGAAGAAAGCGCCTGGCGCATCGGCTCGACCTTGCGGATGCCGCAGCAGGCGTCGGGATTGCGGTTCCAGAGCTCGGGGCCGTGGTCGGCCTCCTGCTCCTCCAGGGTCAAGTTGTGGAAGCGGTCGAATTCGATGCCCAAGGCCGCGGCGAGGCGGTCGCGGGTCTCGTAGGTCTCCTCGAAGAGGACCTCGGTGTCGAGATAGAAGAAGCGCGCCTCGGGGTTGACCGTGCTCGCCAGGTGCGCCGTCACCGAGCTCGTTTTCTGGAACGAGCAGGCGATGTAGTGGTCGCTGCCGAAGTTCTCGAACATCCACTCCAGGGCTTCGGAGGCGGTGGCGTCCTCGAGCTTGGCGGCGATTTCCTCATGGTCGAGGTCTGCCGGTGTAGGCACGGTGCCGGAGAGCGTCACGGGAGGCGGCTTCATCGCATGGCGCGATTCAGATCGCGCACTCACCCTCTCCGCGGACGACCTCGTAGGGGCTGGAGCGGTTCCAGTCGATGAACTCCTGCATCGTCTCCAGGCTGAACTCAGCCGGGAGGGTCAGGTCCTTGACCGCAGCTTCGAAGGGCTCGGCGCCGACGCGCTCGGCGAAGGGGTTGAACTCCTCGCCCTCGTTGCGCTCGGTCTCGTAAAGGCGGATCCAGCGCTCGACGGCCTCGGGGACGCGTTTGGCGGGCAGGCGCGCTTTGAGGCGCTTGCCGAAGGCGACCGGGCCGCCTTCGAAGTTGCCGCCGATGTGCGGGATGTAGGCGGGCATCGCGCGGCCGCCGACTTTCAGCGAGGCGCCGTAGAAGCCGATGTTGGCGATGTGATGCTGGCTGCAGCCGTTCGGGCAGCCGCTCATTTTGATGTGGATCTGCTTGGTCAGCTCGTCCGTGATCTGCATCGAGGTGACCCGCTCCTTGATCGCCCGGTTGAGACCCATCGAGGAGGTGATCCCGAGTTTGCAGCTGTCGGTGCCGGGGCAGCTCACCGTGTCGGTGATCTCGCGGGCGCCGGCCTCGCCGAGGCCAAGGGCCTCGAGCCGCTCCCAGACGTCGTAGAGCGCCTCGTCGCGGACCCAGCGGAGGACGAAGTTCTGCTGCACCGTGCTGCGGGCGGAGCCGCCGGTGTACTCGCGCATGATCTGGGCGAGGCCGCGGAACTGCTCCGGGGTGAGGTCGCCGCGGGTGATCTTCACCTCGACGGACGAGAATCCCTCCTGGCGCTGCGGCTCGACGTTGCCGGCGAGGAAGCGCTCGAACTCGGTGCGGTCGCCGTTGGGCGAGGACGGGGAGAGCGGCGCCTCGGGCGCGTTTGCCTCCTCGTCGACGGCGAAGCTGAGGCGCTCGACCAGCTCGGGGCCGAATTCACGCTCGTTCACCCAGTCGCCCTGCAGCTCCTCGTCAACGAGCTCGCGGAAGGCGTCCATGCCGATCTTGTCGATCAGGACCTTGATCCGGGCGCGGGCGCGGTTGACGCGCAGCCAGTCCTGGCGGTCGAAGATGCGGAAGACGGCCTCGGCGACCTTGAGGTAGTCGCCGTTGTCGGCCTCGACGAACTCGTAGAGGGTCGGGGCGACGCGGGCCATGATCGAGGTGCCGCCGCCGACCTGAACCTCGAATCCCTTGACCCCGTCCCTTTCGCGGGCGAGGAAGGCGATGTCGTGGATTTCGGTGATCGAGCGGTTGGAGTCGGAGCCGTCGAAGGCGGTCTTGATCTTGCGCGGCATCAGCTGCGTCGTCGGGTGGCGGACGAAGTAGCGGACGTAGGCGGTGCCGTAGGCGGTCGGGTCGAAGATCTCGTCGGCGGCGACGCCGGCCCAGGGATCGCCGGTGACGTTGCGGACGGTGTTGCCGCAGCCCTCGCGCGAGGAGAGGCCGGCTTCGGCGATCTCGCGGATGAGGAGCTCGGTGTCGCGCAGCGGCACGTGGTGGATCTGGATGTTCTGGCGGGTCGTGATGTGGCCCTTGTTCAGCGGCGCGTACTTCTCGACAACGCTGGCGAAGGTGTCCATCTGCTCAGGCGTGACCCCGCCGAAGGGAAGCTTGATCCGGATCATCTGGACGTCGGGCTGGCGCTGCCCGTAGACGCCCTGTTTGAGGCGGAAGCCGATGAACTGGTTCTCTTCCAGCTGCCCGTCGAGGAACTGCTCGGCTTCGTTGTCGAAGTCGTCGAACTCGCGATCGATGATCGGGATGACGTGGCCGGGGACGTTCTCGTAGGTCTCCGGGTTGGTCAGGGTCCCGACCCGACCCTTGCCCCGCTGCTCCTTGTTCTCTGCGACGGCTACCTCCATGTGCAGAAAGGTAGCAAACCCGGTCGGGATTCAGGTATTTAATTCCCTGAGCATTCTGGAGGGGGAGGCGGGGGTGGTCCTCGGCGGACAACAGCGGGGAGGGTCCGCCGAGGACCACCCCCGCCTCCCAGTCTCGGGTTAGCTGTGGGAGGGTTTTTTCTGCGCCTGCAGGATCGCCGAGGCCTCGCCGGAATCGGCGACGTATCCACCCTCCGGCTCCAGCGGCAGGCCGTCGCCGCTCCAGCCGACGATCCCCTCGGTCAGCTTGGCCGCGTCGTAGCCGGCGTCGGTCAGCGCCTCGGTTGCCATCGAGGAGCGGTTGCCGCCGCGGCAGTAGATGACGACGGGGCGGTCCTTATCCATCTCGCCGAGGCGATGCGGCAGCTCCGGCAGCGGCACATGAGTGGCGCCGGCGATCCGGCCGACTTCCCACTCGTGGTCGGCGCGGACGTCGATCAGCTGAGCGCCCTCGTCGACCATCTTGCGGGCCTCCTCGCGATTGACCTCGCGCTGCTCGCTCTGCGGTGCGTCGGCCATCAGTCGACCTCCGTCCCCTCGATCAGGAAGGCGACGCGGACGTGGGCGCGGTACTCGTCGAGGTTCTCTCCCCGGATCCCGGTGGAGACGATGTCGACTGCACGGATGTTGCGCAGCGATCCCTGTGCCTGCAGTAGTGCCTGTTTGGCGGCGTCGTCGGTCGACGTCTTCGAGCTGCCGACGAGCTCGATGATTTTCACGACAGCCATGCGGATCCTCCTCGTAGGTCCTCGATGGTCTCCTTGGCGCTGACGCCCTCGAGCAGGGCGGCGCGCTGCCAGGCGGGCGCCTGCGGCCGCTCGGGTGCGGGGACGGCGGCGAACTCCGCCTCGAACTGGGCGATCGCGGCGGCGACAGCCGCGGCCTCGTCCCCTCTGGCGGTCTTCTGTGCCACGAGTCGAAGCCTAGATCAAGCGAGGCCGAGCTCGCGGCGGCGGCGCTCCAGCAGAGTGGCGAGGTTGCGCAGGACGGCATCGGGTTCGGCATCGAGGCGCGGCTTCGTCACCCGGATCATCTCGATCCCCAGCAACTTCAGCTCCTCCTGGCGAAGCCGGTCGCGCTCGAAAGCGGCGCGGCTGCCATGCGTCTCGAATAGGTCGAGTTCGACCGCGAAGCGAAGCTCCGGCCAGTAGGCATCGAGCTCGTAGCCGTGCGCGTTGTAGTTCATTGAGGGGGCCGTGATACCGGCGCGGATGACGAGGCGGCGGAACTGCTTCTCGAATCGGGAGCGGGTAAAGGAAGGGTCGGGCTGGTAGAGGGCAAGGGCGCGTCGCAACCTGCCGCGGCCGCGATGGCCGCCGGCGCGATCGAGTACGTCTTCGACTTCGCGGAGGTCCAGAAGCTCGAGTTCTTCAGCCCGCTCCAATAGGCGCTCCAGTTGCAGGGAAGTCCCGCGGATCGCGAGATCAAGCAGCGTCCGCGCCACAGAGGTGACCGGAATCCCTTCCCGCTCCCGACGGTCCTCCGGCGCGAGGATCGAAGAGAAGTGAACAACGAACTCGCGCTTCGCCCGCCGCCGAATCGGCGCCGTCACATCAATCCGTTCCGGCGCATAGCGATAAAGCCCCCACAAATAGGCCGCCGACCCATGACTAGCCACCGCCGGCCAAACGACCTCATCCACCTCATTGGCTTCCGCCCCCAGCACCCCCGCCCAACACCGCGAGTGCCACGTAAGTCGCCGATGCCCAGCCGCATAGACGCCCTGATGTACTCGATGAAGCCGGCTTGCCGTCGCCCATTCCAACACGGTGTCGTCCGAATAGCCGAGACGGAGCAACTGAGCCATCGACACGACACCGTGCTGGCGGGTCGCAAGCTCCATCAGCGCCCCATGCGACGCTGGCGTTCGTCCTTTTCCGGGCATATCCTTGGAAAAGGACGAACGCCACCCAGGTTCTCCCCCCGCGGCCCGTCCCGCGGGCGCTGCGGCTCAAGTTCCGGCGGCGTTTGCGCCCTTATTGCGGCTTCGGGTGCTGAGGTGCTGCTGGGCTTCGGTCAGCCGTGGAGGCCGGGGACTGGGGTGCCGTACTTGACGAATTCGCAGTTGTACGGCTCTGGGTCGAAGGAGTCGGTGATGGCTCGGCCGGCTGGCTGGCCGGTGCCGGGGATTTCCTTCGTCTTCGGCTTGCCGCCTTTGCCTTTGACGGTGACTTTTTCGGGGGGACGGCCGGCGCCGCACTGGATCGAGAAGTCTTTGACGCCGTCACGGGCGTCGATGATGTCGTCGCCACCGTTGCCGTAGAAGCGGTCCTCACCGGGCTGGCCGAGCATCGCGTTGGGGCCGCCGTCGCCGATCAGGACGTCCCAGTCAAAGGAGCCCTCCATGTCCTCGTTGGTCGGTGAGAGATGGACCGAATCGCAGTTCTTTTCCTCGTCGACCCAGGCCGCGTGTTTGAGGAAGGAGATGATCAGGAGGCCGGGGTGGGCCTGGGTCTCGGCGAAGGAGGCGTCGTCGCGGCCGGGGCCGCCGACGATCGCGCCGCCGGCGCAGCCGCCGCCGGCCGCCAGCAGGTCGCCGCTGCCTTCTCCATATAGATAGGTGGGTCCGGGCAGGCCGCCGACGAGGCCGTCGGCGCCGTCGCCGCCGTAGAGCTTGTCCGCGCCCGGGCCGGCCTCGACGAGGTCGTCCTCGGGGCCGGCTTTGATCGTGTCGTTGCCGTAGCCGCCGGCGAAGCGGACGCTGCCGATCGACTCGAGCGTCCCTTCGACCCGGAGGCTGTCGTTGCCCGGCCCGAGGTCCGCCATCAGCCAGCGGCCGGGACCGTTCGCCGCGCAGGCGATGGTCAGGGGGTTGTTCGTCGGCCGCGAGCAACCGGGGCCGATCGCCACTCCCTTTTTCGCCGTGACGCTGAAGATGTCCGCCGCTTCGTCGTAGGCGACGACGAACTGGTCGCGGCCGCCGCCGCCGATGATCTGCAGGCCCGCCCCGCCGCCCGGCGTCGGGTTCAGCTGGACGAGAGCGGTGGCCTTGGGCGGCGCTTCCTTGCCGCATGAGGTGGGGCGGCCTTTGGCGCCCTCGCAGCCGTCGCTTCCCTGCGCGCCTTCGATGACGTCGCGGCCGCCGCCGCCGACGAGGTGGTCGTCGCCGCTGCCGCCGTCGATGACGTTCGCCTGCGGGCTGCCGATCAAGGTGTCGCGGAAGGCCGAGCCTTCGAGGCTCTCGAAGCCGAAGAGTTTGTCGTGGCCGTCGCCGTAGGCCCGGTGCGCTTTCAGCGAGACCCAGACGCCGCTGCCTTTGCCGCCTGCGCGCGCCGTCGCGAAGGAAGCGATGTCGCCGGGGCCGCCGCCGCCGGACATGCGGTCGTAGCCGTAGTCACCGTGGACGAGGTCTTCGGCACCCGGCCCACCGTTGACGATGTCGATGCCTAGGTCGCCGGCGACCTCGTCGCGGGCGCCCGGCCCGCCGAGGATCTTGTCGTCGCCGAGGTTGCCGTTGACCTGGTCCTCGTCGCCGGCGTCGCCGAAGACCTCGTCGTTGCCACGGCCGCCGTGCATCTCGTCGGTGCCGGGGCCGCCGCAGATCAGGTCGTTGCCGAGGCTGCCGAAGACGACGTCGTCGCCGTTGCCGGCCCAGATCACGTCGCGTTCCGGCGTCCCCCGCAGGTCGTCGTTGCCGTCGGTGCCGACGATCTCCGCCTGCCGGCCGTGGCAGCGCGGGACGTCGTCACCTTCGTTGTCGGCCGCGCTGGCGATCGCCGCGAAGACGACAAGCGCCAGCAGCGCAGCAGCGATGACCCCCCAGGAACGTCGGTTCACGAGGATCGGACTGTATCGGTGAGGTCAGGCGCTGCGGATCAGCTTCTTGTTGACGAATTCGTCCGCCCCGTAGCGACCGAGCTCGCGGCCGAAGCCGGAGCGCTTAAAGCCGCCGAACGGCAGCTCGGGGCTGTCGGCGCCGACCAGGTTCACGTAGACCATCCCGGCTTCGATCCGGTCGGCGACGCGCTCGGCCTGCTCCTTGTCGGTGCTCATCACATAGGAGCCGAGCCCGAACGGGGTCGCATTTGCGAGCTCGACCGCCTCCTCCTCGGAGCCAACCTTGTAGACCTGCGCGACCGGGCCGAAGAACTCTTCTTGGGAGGCCTCGTCGCCTGGCTTGATCCCGGTGAGGATCGTCGGTTCGAAGAAGTTGCCGTCGCGCTTGCCGCCGACCACGACCTCGGCGCCGTTGTCGATCGCCCGCTTGACCTGGTCCTCGAGCCGGTCGGCCGCCGTCTCCGAGGAGAGCGGGCCAACGGCGGTGTCCTCGGCGGTCGGGTCCCCCGGCTTCGCCCCGCCCAGCTGCTCTTTGAACTTCTCGAGGAACTCGTCGTAGAGCTCGTCGACGACGATGAACCGCTTCGCCGCGTTGCAGGACTGGCCGGTGTTGTCCAGCCGCGCTTCGGCCGCCGCCGTTACCGCTTCGTCGAGGTCGTCGGTGCCGAGCAGGATGAAGGGGTCCGAACCGCCCATCTCGAGCACCACCTTCTTCAGGTTGCGGCCGGCGATCTCGGCAACCGCCGCGCCTGCCCGCTCGGAGCCCGTCACGGAAACACCGTGCACGCGCGGGTCTGCGATCACCCACTCGATCTGCTTGTTGCTCGCGTAGATGTTCTCGTAGACGCCCTCGGGCACACCCGCGTCGTCGAAGATCTTCTGCATCGCCTCGGCCGATTCCGGACACTGCGGCGCGTGCTTGAGCAGGATCGTGTTGCCGATCACCAGGTTCGGGCCGGCGAAGCGGGCCACCTGGTAGTAGGGGAAGTTCCAGGGCATGATCCCCAGCAGGACGCCGAAGGGGCTGCGGCGGATCACCGCGGTGCCCTCGCCGCCGAGCAGCTTGATCGGCTCGTCGGCCATCAGGTCCTCGGCGTTGTCGGCGTAGAAGCCGTAGATTTCCGCCGTGAAATCGACCTCCATCAGCGCCTGCTCGATCGGCTTGCCCATCTCGCGGACGATGATCTCGGCTAGTTCTTGACGGCGCTCAGAATGCAGCTCACCGACCCGGCGCACCAGTGCCCCACGCTCGGCGACGCTGGTCTCGTTCGGAAAGCTGCGGGAGGCCCTGTCGGCCCGGTCGATCGCGGCGCGCAGCTCGTCGTCTGAGATCTCCTGGTACTCCTTGACGGTCTCGCCGGTGGCTGGGTTGACAACCGCGTAGCTACTCATCTTCAGCTCTCCCTGTGGATGTTCGTTTCCAATTTCGTCCTACCCCTTCACGGGCTGCTCTAGCCCGAGCGCGCCCTCGACGGCCACGTACTCCATCCCCACTCCCTCAGCGACGGCCGGGTGGGTGACCTTGCCGCCGGCGACGTTGACCCCGAGGCGCAGACCGGGATCCCGCCGGATCGCCTCCTCGACGCCGAGGTCGGCGAGCGCCAGCGCGTAGGGCAGGGTCGCGTTGGTGAGGGCGTGGGTCGAGGTGATCGGGACCGCGCCGGGCATGTTGGCGACGCAGTAGTGGGTGATCCCGTCGACCTCGAAGGTGGGGTCGCGATGGGTCGTCGGCCGCGAGGTCTCGAAGCAGCCGCCCTGGTCGATCGCGACGTCGACCAGCACCGCGCCCGGCTTCATCAGCGCCAGCTGCTCGCGGCGGATCACGTAGGGCGCCCGCGCCCCGTGCACAAGCACAGCGCCGATAACCAGGTCGGCGTTCGGCAGCATCTCCTCGATCGCCAGCGTCGTCGAGTAGACGGTCGAGCAGCGGCCGCCGAAGTCGACTTCGAGCTCCCGCAGGCGGTCGATCGAGCGGTCGTAGACGAAGACGTCGGCTTCCATCCCGATCGCGATGAAGGCCGCGTTCATGCCGACGACGCCGCCGCCGATCACCATCACGTTGGCGGCGGCCACCCCAGGCACCCCGCCCAGCAGGATCCCCCGGCCGCCCATCGGTTTCTCCAGCATGAAGGCGCCCGCCTGGGTCGCGATCTTCCCCGCCACCTCGCTCATCGGCGCCAGTAGCGGCAGCCGCCCGTGCTCGTCCTCGACGGTCTCATAGGCGATCGCGGTGACGCCAGCGCCGCAGAGCCCGCGGGTCTGCTCGGGGTCGGGCGCCAGGTGGAGGTAGGTGAAGAGGAGCTGGCCAGGGCGCAGCATCTCGATCTCGCTCGGCTGCAGCTCCTTGACGTGGAGGATCATCTCCGTCGACTCGAAGACGGCGGCGGCGTCGGGAACGATGCTCGCCCCCTGCGCCTCATAGGACGCATCCGTGATCGCGCTGCCCTCGCCGGCCCCAGCCTGGACCAGGACTTCGTGGCCGTGCTCGGTGAGTTCGCGCACGCCCGCCGGGGTGACGGCGACGCGGTACTCGTCGGACTTGATCTCCGTCGGGACTCCGATCTTCACGCGACAAGCTCCCTCGCTCGCAGGGCCAACCAGAACTCGATGCGGTCATGGGCGCGGGAGAGGTCCCGCCCCGTCAGCTCCTCCACCTTGCGCATCCGGTAGCGCAGCGTGTGGCGGTGGCAGTAGACCTGGCGGGCCGCCCGCTCCCACTGGCCGTTCTGCTCGATGAAGGCCTCCAGCGAGCGCAGCAGCTCGCCGCCGTACTCCTCGTCGCCGCGCTCGATCGGGCCGAGGACGCTGTCGCAGTAGAGGTCGAGGGCGTCGTCGTCCTGGATCGAGAGCAGCAGGGTGAAGGCGCCGAGGTCGCGCCAGGAGGCGACCTCCGGGGCGGAGCCGTTGTCGAAGGCGGTCGCCTCCAGGGCGCAGCGGGCCTCGTGGAAGGAGTGGCGCAGGCGCTCCGGCGGCGCCGGTCGGCTGGCGGCGGCGCGGACGCCGCGCTCCCGGGCCAGCTCGCGCCGGGCCGCGGTGGCGACCTCGATCGGGTCGCGGTCGGCGCAGTCGACGACGGCGCAGAGAAGCTCGCGGCCGCCGGTGCTGTGCGGGGCGACGACGCCGGGACAGGCTCCGGCCGCAAGCGCCGCTTCCAGGGTCGCGGCGCCGCCGCCGGGATCGTCGAGGGCGAAGACCAGCACCGAGGCTTCCTCGCCGATCCCGAAGGGCTCGAGCCGGCGGCGCAGCTCGGTCGCGTCCATGCGCCCGCCGAGTGCCGCCGCGACGACGTCGCCGGCGAGGCGCCGCTCGGTCTCCTGGGCGACCCGGCGGCGCATCAGCTCCAGCGCCACCACCGCCACCGCCTGCTGCAGGATCAGCCGCTCGAAATCGCCGAGCCCGCCGGAGTCGCGGACGATCACTACCCAGGCCTGGGGAGGGCCGCCGCCGGGGGAGATGACGGGGTGGGCCAGCGCCCTCCCGGCGACGGTGGGGTGGCTGGGGACGAATGGGTGGCCATCGCCGACGTGGCTGAGCGCTTCCTTGCGGATCGCGCCGATCGCCTCGGTCGAGAGCTGGCGGCGGAAGCCCTTGCCGGCGAGCCGCTCGCCGCGGCCGTCGAGAACGGCGACGGTGCCGCCGACGGCGGAGGCGACGGTGGCGGCGATTTCCTCCAGGCCCCGCTCCTCGAGGACCAACCGCTCAAGCCGGCGCTGAACCGCGATCCCCCGCTGCAGCACCTC
>Ga0184624_10000207_pt1 | contig 14226 bp, 15 predicted proteins | sample PLM3_5_b1_FD_133157 | JGI IMG/M metagenome (GOLD analysis project Ga0184624, IMG submission 133157) | Groundwater sediment microbial communities from an aquifer in East River, Colorado, USA - PLM3_5_b1 | ecosystem: Environmental > Terrestrial > Soil > Riparian zone | place: USA: East River...
TGATCGATCTCGGTGGCGTACGGCGAGTAGATGATCAAGAGTCCGCGATCTACGGCACCGTCGGCTACCAGGCACCTGAGGTGGCCCAGGTCGGCCCGAGCGTCGCGTCCGACATCTACACCATCGGGCGCACGCTCCTGGTGTTGATGATGGAGTTCCGGGGCTACCAGAGCAGGTACGTCGCGAGCCTGCCGCCCGTTGCGGAGACCCCGCTGTTCGCCGAGCACGATTCCCTGTATCGACTGCTGGCGAAGGCATGCGCGGCTGACCCGGCGGACCGGTTCGCGTCGGTCGATGAGTTCCGCGTGCAGCTGCTGGGTGTGCTCCGGGAGGTTGTCGCCCAGAAAACGTCGGGCACCGCGTTGACCTCGGCCGCGTCGGTGCTGTTCGAAGCACCGGCCATCACCAGCGAAGCGCTGGATTGGGACGAGCTGCCGGCCCTGCGCGTCGACACCAGCGACCCCCAGTACGCCTGGCTGAGCAACATCTCTCTCGACGACCCCGAAGAGCGACTGGCGGAGCTGCGCCGAGCGCCTGAGGCAACGGCGGAGGTACGGCTGGCCCAAGCGCGTGCCGCTTTGCAGCTGCGGCGCCGGGACCTGGTCGATCAGATCGTTAACGAGATGCTGGCCGAGGATCCGTGGGAGTGGCGGGCGGTGTGGGTCGGCGGGCTCGCGGCACTTGACACTGGAGACTTCGCGGCAGCGCAGTCCTCCTTCAATGCGGTCTATGGCCAGGTGCCTGGTGAGCTCGCTCCGAAGCTTGCCTTGGCGTTGGCGTGCGAGCGTGGCCGAGAGGGAGACATTGCCGAAGCGCTGTATCGGACCTGTGCCAGCACGGATGCCAACTACGTGGCTCCTGCGGCGTTCGGCATGGCACGGATACGCGCTGCTCGGGGTGACGTTTCGGGTGCGGTCCAGGCGCTGGACCTGGTGCCGTCGACGAGCCGCAGCTACCCCGAGGCACGCCGGTTGCGCGCTCTTGAGCTGTACGAGTCGGGCCAAGGATTGCCCGCCTTGGCCCAGGCGATGGACAGTATCAACGGGGTCCAGCTCGATTCGCGCGAGCGGGGGGAGTTGACTGCCCAGATCCTTGAGCGGGCCATAGCGGAGGTCGACAAGAACGGCGCAAAGACCGGCGTGCTGGTCGGCCCGTACGAGGCTGAGGAAGACACCCTGCGAGACGGCTTGGAGGCCACCTATCGCCAGCTGGCGGGAATCGAGACCGATGCGGGGCGTCGCTACGCGTTGGTTGACAAAGCGAACGCCGTGCGAAGGTGGACCCTACGATGACCGACCATCTGACGCAGTCCCCCGCCGAGGAGGCTGGTACGGCGCCGCCGGCCGCCATCCCACAGCCTGATGGCAGCTTGAGTTGTCCGCACTGCGGTGCAGAGGTCGCCCCTCAAGAGGCGTTTTGTGAGGCGTGCGGCGGCGCCCTGACGCCGAGCGCGACCGGGCCGGCTGAGGAGCCTGATGAGATGGCTGCGCCCATCGATCTCACGCGGTCGGTGCAGACCAAGGCCGAGGACCAGGACGCTGTCGTTGCTGCTCGTCCGTGCGCCAATTGCGGCGGCGTGGTTGGGGCAGACGGTTACTGCGAGACCTGCGGTACCAAGGCGCCGACGGAACGGGACCACTACACAGAGCAACCGGCCTCGTGGGCCGCCGCCTGTTGCGACCGCGGCGTACGACATCACCGCAACGAGGATGCGACGGCGATCGCCGCTGAACCGGATGCAGGTTCGCGTGCGGTGCTCGTGGTCTGCGATGGGGTATCCACCTCACTAGACTCCGACGTCGCCAGCCTGACCGCCGCTCGAACTGCCCGCGACGCTCTGGCCGCACACAAGCCGGCGGGACTCGGCACGCCTACCAGCCGAGTAGCCGCAATCTCAAATGCTGTGGTCAAGGCAGCCGCAGCAGCCAATGTCGCCGTGGTCGAGAGCACTGCTCCGGGCAGCGACAACGCCGCTTCCTGCACCTTCGCCGCAGCCGTTATCGAGGGCGACCTCGTGGTGTACGGCAACGTCGGTGACAGTCGGATCTATTGGATCCCCGATCGTGGCTCAAGCGAGGAGCCCACTGAGCTGAGCGTTGACGACTCGGTTGCGCAGATGCGCATTGCCATGGGTACCCCACGCGACGAGGCCGAGAACGGGCCCCAGGCGCATGCGATCACCAAGTGGCTGGGACGCGACAGCCCCGACTTCACACCGCGTACCGGCTCTCTCACCGTGGCCGCACCTGGCTGGCTGCTGGTCTGTTCTGACGGTCTGTGGAACTACGCATCGGAGGCCAGCGTCATCCAGTCGCTCATCGCCGACCTCACGAGCGAGGACCCCAGCCCGCTTACGCTGGCGATTGCTCTCGTTAACTGGGCCAATGCCCAGGGCGGCAAAGACAACATCTCGGTGGCACTCGCGCGTCTGTGAGGGTCGCGTCTGCGGGCTGCTCGTCAGAGTGCAGCTACCGGGGCCCTTCGACAGGCTCAGGGCACACAAAGACATACTGAACCGACCAGCTTGGACGGGAAAGGAAAGTTGATCATGGCCGAGTTCACCGCTGAGGTGTACCAGAACGAGTTCCTGCCCGAAGGCGGCACCGATGTCAATGCCATCGTCACCGTGACCTGCGCGGGAGCCGGATCTGCTGGTCAAACCGGATCCGGTGATGCCGGCGAGATCATCATCGTCGACACCTCAGGCTCTATGGGTCGAGCCAAGCTCGATGCCGCCAAGGTGGCTGCGTCGGCTGCCATCGATCAGATCCTCGACGGGACCTGGTTCGCGGTTGTCGCCGGCACCCACCAGGCCTACCTCGCCTTTCCGCTGGTACGGGCCGGAACGGGCATGATCCGGATGGATAGTGCGGCACGACAGGCCGCACATCAAGCGGTTGGCCAATTCCGCTCCGACGGAGGCACGGCGATGGGAACCTGGCTTACCCTCGCCGGTCGACTCTTCGACTCGGTGCCCGGGCTGGTACAGCGGCATGCGATCTTGCTGACCGACGGCGAGAACCACAACGAGACGCCCCAACAGCTGACCAAAGCGATCATGGGCGTCACCGAAAAGTTCCAGTGCGACTGTCGCGGCGTGGGTGTCGACTGGCAGGTAGCCGAGGTACGCCGGATCGCCCAAGCACTGCTCGGCAGCGTGGATATCATCCCGGAGCCGGATCAGATGAGCGAGGTCTTCTCCGAACTCATGCAGCAGTCCATGAGCCGCGGGGTGGCCGATGCGCAGCTGAGGGTCTGGGCGCCGCAGGGCGCGCAAGTGCTTTTCGTACGCCAAGTCTCGCCGACCGTCGAGGATCTGACGGCCCGCCGCGTCGAGGTCAATCCGCTCACGGGCGGTTATCCCACGGGATCGTGGGGTGATGAGTCCCGCGACTACCACGTGAGTGTGCGGTTGGCCGCGAAGGGCATCGGTCAGGAGCAGCTCGCCGCCCGGGTGCAGCTTGCCGTCGGCGATCAGGTGGTGGCGCAGAGTTTGGTCAAGGCCAAGTGGTCCGACGATGAGGGCCTGACTACCCGGATCAATCCCGAGGTCGCTCACTACACCGGCCAGACCGAGCTTGCCGAGGCCATCCAGGACGGCCTGGCCGCGAAGGCAGCGGGCGACGAAGAGACTGCGACGGTGAAGCTAGGCCGTGCCGTACAACTGGCCGCGGAGACCGGCAATGAGGAAGCAACGACGCGGCTCCGCAAGGTGGTCGACATCGAAGATTCCGAAACCGGTACGGTGCGTCTGAAGCGTGCCGTGGACAAGGCTGATGAGATGGCCTTGGACACAGCGTCGACCAAGACGACCAGGATCAGGGGATGATCGCTCCCCGCCAGCAGGAGAATGCCCAACTCATGATCGTTATTACAGCCTCGCCCGCAACCATGATCTCTGGGACGCGCCGATGATCGCCGTCTGTCCTGCGGGTCACTCGTCTTTGGCGCAGGACTACTGCGATGTCTGCGGGCTGCCGATTGATGCGGCGATGTCGCCAACCACGGTCGCGTCCCCCGCCAGCACCGCCACCCAGTCAGGGCGCCAACCATGTCCCAACTGTGAAGCCGACAACTCCGTCGACGCGTTGTTCTGCGAGAGCTGCGGCTACGACTTCACGACAGGAACGATGCCCCGACCCCTCGTTGAGGCCGCGTCCCAGGCCACGCCCTCCCCCACTCACTCGCCGCCAGCCCAGACCGCCGTATCACCTCCCGCCGGCGTTGACGCCCAGGCTGCGTCGACCTTTGACTGGGTCGCCGAAGTCTGGATTGATCCGGCCTGGTACGAAGCCCAGCAAAGCCCCGATCCGATGCCTTCTCCTGGACTCCCCGTCGTCCTCCCACTGCGCGAAAAGTCGATCTTGGTGGGCCGTATCTCGCACAGCCGTAACATCCATCCCCAGATCGATTGCGAGCCTGACTCCGGCGTCAGCCGCCGCCAGACCCAACTGACCACCGACGGCACCCGCTGGTGGGTCGAGGACCTGGACTCCGCCAACGGCACGTTCGTTGCGGCAGCTACGGACCCGATTCCGAGCAACCCAATTCCCGTTGGGGTGAAGCAAGAACTGGGCGCCGATGATCGCATCTATGTCGGCGCCTGGACCCGCATCGTGATCCGTCGGGCAACCCAGGACGAACGGGCGACCCTGCCCTAACCTCCAGACACGGACGGGGCTGCAACGCTTTGCGCGAACAGGGCAAGGCTTCACGTCAGGAATGTGGCACCGTTGCTTCAGTGCCACCGCGGCAGGTCAGCGCTCATCAGGAGGAACAGTGGAGATCAAGGTCGGCATCCAACACGTCAATCGAGAGATCGTGGTGGAGACCCAGGAGTCGGCCGCCGATGTCGAGAAAGAACTGATGAGCTCGATTGCCGTCGGCGGTGACGGGGTCTTCACGGTCTCCGATGAGCGGGGCCGCAAGGTACTGATCCCTGTGTCGAAGATCGCCTACGTCGATCTCGGCGAGGAGAACGCGCGGCACGTCGGCTTCGGCGCTGTCTAATTTGGGCCTGTTGGCTCGCGCAATCGCGCGGTGGATCCCCTGTCTTCCTCGCTCGCTCGCAGACGATGTGAAAAGCGGAGATTGCTCAATCACGTGACCGTCTGCTCGCTCACTCGTCCAGACAGGGGCGCGCGATTTTCCGACGCTCGCCAACTTCGGGGTCGATCTCGATTCAGGCCTAGAGGCCGAGATTGGACATGAGTCGGCGCGATCTCCCGACGCTCGCGAACCCACGAGCTACTTCTGATGCGAAGAGTGGTGTGCCGGAGTTGGTCCGCTACGCCTGGAGGCCGAGATTGGCCATCCGGCGCGTGTGGTTCTCAACTAGCCTCGAAAACATCCGGCTGATCGCGGCGAGGTCCATTCCAGGACGATCAACGGTTCCGGTCAGCAGCTGGGTCAAGGCATCGCGTTCTGCAGCCACCCGTTGGGCCTGGCTCAGCGCCTCCCCAACCAGACGGCGTCCCCACAACGCGAGACGGCCCGCTACCCGGGGGTCGGCGGCGATACCACCGCGGACCTTTTCGACCACGAAATCAGCGTGGCCCTCGTCGGCCAGCACCTGGTGCACCAAGGCTCGAGTGTCCGCATCGACGAACGCAGCAACCTCTCGGTAGAAATCAGCCGCGAAACCATTCCCGACATAGGCCAAGACGAGACCTTCCAGCCAGTCCTTGGGCTTGGTGTGTGCATGAAATTCATCGAATGGAGTGTGGAACGGCTTCATCGCTGCCATGACATCTGCGTCGAGATCGGCCAAGCGCGCCCGTACGGCATCGAAGTGCGCTATCTGAACGGCGGCCAGTGACGCGACGTATACCTTGTCAGCCACAGTAGGCGCGCGCCGCGCATCCTCTGCCAGCTGGTCAAAGGCTGCTAACGCGCCGTACGCCAAAATGCCCAAGAGATCGATCGCGCCATCCCGATATGCCGGCTCGGAGACCCAGGGCTCTGCCGCAGCGCTGTGGGCCAGATCAGACTGCTGCGACGCATCGCTCATGGCCGCAGGATAGTGCCGCTCTGACCATGAGGGTTAAGCTCTGCACTCTCTCGCCTGGACTGCGTGCCTCACCACGCCCGCCGACTGCCACGTGCTGCTCGTCTACTCTGCCGCTCCGGCCAGTCACGACGCCGAAGCCCTGGCACGACTGCGAGTCATCGGGACTGAACCGCTGTTCGAACTTGCCGCAGAGCCGTAGCAGAATCAGCCGCGGATCGCCTTTGCGGACATCATCCGGGAGGCGATGAGTCGGGCGGCACTCTCCGGCGACGTTGTTGTCGAGTCCACGACTAGGTGCTCCCTGACCCAGGGTTCGTACTCGCGATTCATCACCGCTGTCCACGCCGGTTTCATCAACCCCTCGATATCCGATGAGCGGACCTCGACACGCCGCCGATGCTCGGTCTTGTCGGAGCAGACAACCTCGACTTCGAGGATGCAAGCGCCAGCTGCAGTGGCGGTTCGCACCCAGGCATCACGGGTGAGCGAGAGCGGATTGACACACTCGACGATCACGTCCAAGCCAAGCCGCAGTTGCTCCTCAGCCAGGGCATGCGCAACCGCATACCCTGCCGAGCCGAGCGGGTGAGACAGCGTCGACGACTCGACGATGGCATGCTCGATGCGATCCACCCGCAGGTACGGTGTGCTCGTTTCGGCCCCGAGGAGCGCCGCAATCGTCGACTTGCCGACCGCTGGAAGCCCGCCGATCACCACAAGCACCTGTCGCACCAGACGATGCTCGCATGCGGGCGGCAGAGCCCGGCGAGCTGCGCTTAGCGTGGCTGCAACAGTGCCAGGGTAGAATCCATCAGGTTCGTGACCGGTGAGCGGTCGCAGATGACGAAATTCGTGCGATGCGCTCCCACGTGTGCGACACCCGACCATTCACATGAGCATTGAGGCGAAATTCTGAGTACGCAAGCCACCGACCAGGCAGGCTCAAATCCGGTTGTCCCTCAACTGGACCCCCCGACAGCAGCCTTTGCCCGTCTGGGGGTGCTGGATGCGGGCGTACAGGCTCTTGCTGATGTCGGCATCACCACGCCGTTCCCCATCCAGGCGTTAGCCATTCCCATTGCGCTGACCGGCACCGACATGATCGGTCAGGCGCGTACCGGCACCGGCAAGACCTTGGCCTTCGGCATCCCCTTGCTGCAGCGGATCGTCGTGCCAGATGATCGCGACTATCCGCAGCTCTCCCGGCCCGGCGCTCCTCAGGCGCTGGTGGTGACGCCTACCCGGGAGTTGGCCAGCCAGGTGAGTTCCGATCTTGTCACCGCATCTTCCCGTAGACACGCCAGAGTGGTCAGCGTGTATGGCGGCGTCGGTTACCAAGATCAACTTGGCCCACTGAGCCGAGGCGTCGATGTCGTTGTCGGCACCCCCGGGCGACTTCTTGATCTCGTCGACCGTGGTGCTCTTGATCTTGGTCATATCAAGGTGCTAGTGCTCGACGAGGCTGACAAGATGCTGGATCTTGGCTTCCTGCCGGATGTCGAGCGGATCTTGTCAAGAACGCCCGAATTGCGTCAGACCATGTTGTTCTCGGCGACGATGCCGGCCGCGATCGTGTCGCTGGCTCGGCGTCACATGCGTCATCCGGTCAATATCCGTGCCGAGTCTGATGGCGATACGACGATCGTTCCCGCCACGGCACAGTTCGTCTACCAAGTTCATGACCTGGACAAGCCAGAGATCGTGGCGCGCATCCTGCAGGCCGAGAATCGCAACCGCGTCATGATCTTCTGCCGAACCAAGAGGGCTGCGCAGCGTTTGTCCGACGATCTTGTCGAACGCGGTTTCGTGGCTACGTCGATCCACGGTGACCTCAACCAGATCGCGCGTGAGAAAGCCCTACGACGTTTCCGGGAAGGACGCATCGACGTCTTGGTAGCGACCGACGTTGCCGCCCGAGGAATCGACGTCGAGGGTGTCACCCACGTGATCAACTACGAATGCCCCGACGACGAGCAGGTCTACGTGCACCGGATCGGTCGTACCGGACGGGCAGGCGCCTCCGGCATAGCGATCACCTTCGTCGACTGGGCGGACCTGGTTCGCTGGACAGCGATCAACAACACGTTGGGTCTGCCGTTCGAGGAGCCGGAGGAAACCTATTCCACCTCTCCGCACCTTTATCGCGATCTTGGGATCGACCAGACAGCCAAGGGCAGGATTGCTGACGCCGCCCCGGAGATTCCCAAGCGGGAATCTCGACAGTCGACAACAGTCAGCGCGGCGCCACGTGCTACATCCCGAACCCGTGCTCGGCGGCGACTGCGTAACGGTGTACCGGTGGAACGAAGCAACGGTGTGTCCGTGGAACGGGGTGAGACCGCCGTACGCAAGCCGTCCCGGCGGAAGCGCTAGCGAGCCATGCCACGCGGCTTGGCGATCACCACAAGATTGTTGTCGTATCCGCCTCGGTCACGGTGATAGTGCCCGGTGCAGGTGATCAGCACCAGGCGATGCGGGCCGCTCTGCTTGAATGCCTGACTGTCGGTCGCCAGCGCCCGTCTCGGTACGTCGCGTACCGACGTCACTCGATATTTGAGCGAATGCGAGCCGGCTCGCAGCGTGACCATTTCGCCGACCTTGATGCTGCGTAACCGTGCGAAGAAGCCGATACCTTCGGTGGCTGAGTCGACATGTCCGGCGATCACGGTTGCACCGAACGGCTCGCCCGCTTGCGCGCTGCCATCCCACCAGCCCACATGCTGGACGTTCTCGGGCACCTTGAGGAGCCCGTCGACGGTCTCCGCAGGCTGCACCTCCGCACTCCCGTGGCCCCGGAGTGTGAGGTGTTCTGGAATGAACGTGACCCGTTGACTCGCGGCTGGATGACCCTCGCGCGCCGGAGCGACCGAGGAGGAGTGACCATCAGGTCCACCGCTGGTGGGGCGGGAGTTGCCTGACGACGCCTGTGCGGTGCAACCGCAGAAAAACGTGATCAGGCATAGCACGCTCACCAGGCAAAGACGCAGTCCCGGTCCGCGTCGCTCGAGGCTCCGGAACCGGGACTGCAAGGCTCGTCGTGTCAACGCGCCAGGTTTACCTGCAATGCCGGGCCTTCACCAACGGCCTGACCACCGGTTCCCGTGTTCACCTCGGAAGGCTTGTCGGACCCCGTCTTGCCGGTTTCCACGACGTGCACAGCGACGTTCATGGTCTTCTTGTCCGGGTCGCCCAGCGCATAGACGAGGTTGATGGCTCCACCCTTGACTGTCAAGCTGACCGGACCGAAGTAGACGGGCTTCTTCTTTCCGCTCGGCACGATCGCCACCTTGTACGTGGCAACCGGCACCGTCAGGTCGAGTGACTCGCCATTGGCGATGTTGGCGAAAAGTACCTGACCGTTCACCTGAATATCGGCTGGTGGCACGGCAGCAGTGTGCGAAACTGCGAGGAACGCTTTGCCTTTAGGCACCTTGACGTCTTCGTACTTGTAGACGGTCACTAGGGGATCACCCGATGAGGATGCCGGCAGATGGGCGACGACGTCGGCCTTGCCGCCGTCCTTGACGGAGAAGGTTCTCTTGAGCACCTCATTGCCGTTTTCACTGAAGGTCACGGTGTTCTTGCCAGGCTTGACCTTGAACGGACCGGCCACGTCGGCCGTCTTGACGCCTGAAGCAACAGATTTTCCGTCGATCTCGACGTCGAGATTCTTTCCCGGCAGGCCCTGCACGATATAGACCTCAGTGTCATTGGCCGCATAGCTCGGACTGATCGTTACTGCCGCCAGCGCCAACACTCCTGCGGCTAGCACCGCCAGCTTGGCCCATCGCGCGGTCCGCTTGGTGATCAAGACTTGTTCACCCACCCTTTGCTCGTTGTTCGTCCCCTGGGGATTCAAGATCCAAGGCGTAATATATGGCCCCGAAGAGCTGCGCCGTCGCAACGTACCAAGAAAAGCTCAGCCGAGTGCAACGGGGGGATGCGGTGACTTGAGCAAATTGACCGTGACTGGTCATCCATGGGCGGCTGGGCTGCGGCGCGCCGTGGGCCTTGCCCTCATTGTCGGACTGCTGATCTCAGCTGTCGCCTTCTACCGTGTAGCGCCACAGCTGCCGCGAGCGACCCCCGTCGCCCCGAGTAAGACGACTTCACCAACAATTGCAGGGCCGGCCAGCCAGAGCCCTGATGCTGCACCATCGCACACTGCGTCAGCCAAACGTGTCCCTCCAACGCAGGCAGAAGTCAAGCTGCCCCGTGGCCCCGGCACCACCGAGCCGGGGATCTTGCTGATGGCAAGCCCGCTGCGCGACGGGAGCTTTGATGTCGCCGAGCTGGTGATTCTTCCATCGCAGGTCAATTCCGTACGCCTTGCTCCACCCAAGCTGGCGCCGGGGGGCAAGCCCTTTGCAGGGCTCAAGCCGGTTGCCTCTGAAGTTCAGATGAGCGCCGACAATCAGCCGGTCATCGTGCCGAAGGGTCAAGTCGATAGCCGTCTGGACATCGCTTTGGTCGAACCCGCGAATCGGATGGAGCTGCGCTACCAACTGCACGACGTCACCGCACGCAGCATGCCATCACGTGCAGGCCGTGCCCTCGCTGTGATCAGTCCGCTCGCAGCGGGTGATCCGAGCCTGCATGTCGTGATGATGGTCAGCGGACGCACGGTGCACAATATCCAGTGCCCGATGCGACGAGGAATCAGCGGGCAGACGTGCGCTGCAGGCCGGGTACCCCATCTTCGTGCCAAGGGAGAGCTGCCGCTCAGCCGCGCCGTGATTATCGTTCAATTCGACTTGCCGAGGACATAGTGAACCAAGATCTCCTTGACCTGGCCCTCGGTGCGAACCGGGTATTGACCTACGCCGGCTACGTGCTGCTGGCCGGCACCTTGACTTTCTGGAGCGTGGTGTGGCCTGACGGCCGGAGGAATGGCCGGCTTGTCGTGCTGGCGCTGGCCGGCACCGCTGCCATGATCATCGGGACGCTGGCCGGTCCGGCGATTCAGCTGATCTTCGCGGGCAGGCTGCTCGGTGACATCGTCACTCCGCTGGGTGGCGCCGCCCAATTAGCCAGACTGGCTGCCCTAGTGGCCGCGATGTTCTTTCTTCCCGACATCATCAGTGGTGCCGTGATCGGCTGGCGGCGAATCCTCGCCCTCACTGTGGTGCTCGTGATCGCCGCCTCGATGGTGGCGCAGTCCGATGCCATTGGCGGGCCTTGGGAGGTCACCAAGATCGCTGCGACGGGGTTGCATGTGTTGGCAACCTGCGCGTGGCTGGGTGGACTCGTCGCTTTGGCGGCAGTTTTGATCCCGGGGGACAGGGTGGAGGAGCTTGACCAGCTCATCCCGCGTTTCTCCCGGGTGGCGATGCTCAGTGTGGCCACCCTCGTCGTGACCGGGATCATTCATGCCGTGGCTGTCGCGGGCGGGTTGTCTCCGCTGATCGGCTCTCGCTACGGGCTGGTTCTCGTCATCAAGGTCGCGATCTTCGGGTTCATGCTGCTGATGGGAAACCAGGGCCGCAAGTACGCGGCCCGTGCCGCATTTCGGCAGCGGCATCTCGTGCCGGACGTGCCCGGAAAGAATGTCGGCGTGTCCGGCCTCGCGGTGGCGATGGGAGCCGAGCTCTGCATCGCCTTTGTGATCTTGTCGACAACGTCGCTGCTGGTGATGGTGGCGCCGCATCCATAGCCGCCAGGTGCCAGGACGCGGCGGACGGAGATATGGTCTCCCCATGCGCGGCATTCGACGCCGCAGGCCTACACAGGCCATGGCAGCCGATTACGATGGGGTCAATGAGCAGGCCCCGATCGAGCAAGCCGACTCACCGGTCGATCCGCGAGCTGCTATGCGGCGCATCGCCGCCGAGGCCCTGATCCTGCAGGACGAGGCCGAGGCAGTCGTCCGTGGCGCTCGGGCTCGCGAGGGTCTTGGCTTTCTGGCCCCGCGAGGAGGACCTTTGGTGCGCCGCTTTTTCAGCCTCCGAGATCTGTTACCGAAGTCCTGTCAGGACTCGGCTGACGACGAGTTACGGCGCCAGCTGGATGCGATCTTGCATCACCACGCCTTAGCCGTGTGGGTGGCCCTGGACCTGCTCGCCTACGAATGGCGATCAGAAAAGATCGGCCGCCAGCTCGATGCTTTGGACGGACTCGGTGAGCCGGCGGCGCATCTGGATCAGCTCTACGCCGAGCTGGCAGAACGTCCGACCGCGGACTACGCGGCAAGCTAGGCAGTCAAACACAAAGCCGCAAGAGCTGAGCTGCCAGCTCCCGGTATGCCGCAGCGCCCTTACTCGTACGGGCGGTGCGAAGGACAGTCTGGCCCACTGCCGGCGCCTCGGCGAACCGGACGGACTTGGGTATGGCAGGCGACAGTACCGTGACGCCGTAGTCGTGACCGATCCGTTCGAGGACGGTGCGGCCATGATTGGTACGGCCATCGAACAGCGTCGGGAGTACGCCAATCACGTCCAGTCCGCGATTGGTGAATCTCTTGACGTCGTAGATCGTGTCGAGCAGTTGACCTACACCGCGGTGACTCAGCGTCTCGCATTGCAAAGGAATCAGTACACCCTGCGCAGCGGTGAGGGCCAGGATGGTCAAGATGCCCAGCGTGGGAGGGCAGTCGAGGACGATGAAGTCGTAGCGCCTCAGCAACGGTCTCAGCGAATCCTTCAAGAGTCGTTCCCGGCCCTCACGACTCGCTAGCAGCTGCTCGGCCAGCGCCAGCTCGATGGTGGCAGGCAGCAGATCCGGCCCTTCTTCGGTGCTCAATATGGCATCCTCCGCAGCCACCTGGTCGACCAACAGCTCGTGCACCGAGCAGCTCATCGACTCCGGGTCATAGCCCACGGAAAAGGTCAGACACGCCTGCGGATCAAGATCAACGATCAGCACCCGCTGGCCGAGCTGCGACCACGCCGCGCCCAGCGATGCGACGGTCGTGGTTTTGGCGACGCCGCCCTTCTGGTTTGCTACGGCAATCACGGTGGCTTCCGCAGTAGGTCTTCGGTTCACGACAACCGTCGTTGGATCTCGGCGAAGACCTCCGGATCAGTGGTATTGCAGCCCAGCTCATGATCAAGCTTGCCGGTGCCGTGATAGTCGCTCGACCCGGTGGCCAGCAGCCCAAGGCTGTCGGCCAAGGCGCGTAGCCGCGTCCGGATGTCAGGGTCATGATCTTGATGGTCTACCTCAATGCCATCCAGCTGGTGATCGCGGGTCAGCGCTGTCAGCACACCCTCCGGAAGCAGGTGCTCACGACCTCGACCCCAAGGATGCGCAATCACCGCGAGCCCACCCGCCTGGTGCACGAGGTCGATTCCGCGTTCCACGTCGATGGTGTAGCGCGGTACATGAGCCGGTCCTCCGTCGGCCAGGAAGCGGTCGAACGCTTCCTGACGATCGTGCACATGCCCAGCCTTGATCAGCGCGTCGGCGATGTGTGGACGACCAACCGAGGGACTGTTGCCCACCTGAGCCATCACCTCGGCCTCGCTAACCGGAACGCCCAGTGCGGCCAACTTCTCCAAGACACCCGTCAGCCGGCCGAGCCGGCCATCGCGGACTTTTGCCATCTCAGCGCCTAGCCCCGGACTGGCCGGATCCGCCCCGTAGGCGAGCACATGCACGCTGCTCCCGCGCCGAGAGCAGGAAAGCTCCATCCCGCGCAGGACGCCGATTCCCAACCGCTCTCCCTCGGCAACTGCCTCACCAAGACCGTCAAAGGTGTCGTGGTCGGTCAGCGCGACCACGTCGAGGCCAACCCCCTGGGCTTTGCGCACCAGCTCAGCCGGCGTGTCAGTCCCGTCGGAGATCAACGAGTGCGTATGCAGGTCAATCCGCATACCTCACAAGTATGGACGACTCAGCGCTGTGCATTCGACCGTTTCCCGTAAGGGCAGAGATAAGCGCTGTGGGGCGAAATATCCCCGACTGAGTCGGGCGGCCCGGTGGGTGTAGTGAGCACTTCACCGGGCCTAGACGGAACAGGAGTCCGCCTTGCCCAATCCCATCACACCTCTAGCCTCAGCGCAGATCAACCACGATCAACTTGCCGTCGAATTGATCGAACCCACCGGAATGCCCTCGATGGTCAGGATCGTCTGGCCGCCACAGCCGACGTTTGCCGGCCCGAAACGTTGCCCTGACTCCGCCGCCGCCATCGCTCAGCTGTTCGCCCGAGCGCACATCGTGCTGGCATCCCTGACGGCAGGTGGCCGGTGAGACGGCCCTGTTCGTGCGAATCCCCA
>Ga0184624_10000208_pt1 | contig 14217 bp, 5 predicted proteins | sample PLM3_5_b1_FD_133157 | JGI IMG/M metagenome (GOLD analysis project Ga0184624, IMG submission 133157) | Groundwater sediment microbial communities from an aquifer in East River, Colorado, USA - PLM3_5_b1 | ecosystem: Environmental > Terrestrial > Soil > Riparian zone | place: USA: East River...
AGAAATTTTACAAATGATATGCCTGCGGTTGACACAAATGTTTTGGTGAATATTTTATTAAACGAAACCGCAGTAAAAATTTTTGGCTTTTCTAAGAATGAAGACGCCGTGGGTCAATTTATAAATGGTGGTGGATTTAATTGCAAAGTGATCGGTGTGGTAAAAGACTATCACCAGGAATCTTTACAAAATAGTTTTGACCCGATCGTTTTCTATCCTGAGGAAGAAAGAAACTTTGGAAATTTTTCGCTGAAACTAAATACTACAAACCTTCCTGCACTAATGGATTTTGTAAAGCAAAAATGGAGCAACTATTATCCTCAAAGCCCATTCCGGTTTTTCTTTTTAGATGAACGATTCAATGCGCAATATAAAACTGATCAACTGTTCGCAACAGTGCTTTGGTTATTTACAGCAATTGCAATTGTTATCGCATGTCTTGGGTTGTTTGGCTTATCACTTTTTACAATTGCAAAAAGAAACAAAGAGATCAGCATTCGAAAAGTATTGGGAGCTACCCTATTCCAGATCACCAGTATGATCACGAAAGATTATTTAAAGCTGGTGTTGCTGGCCGGTGTTGTAGCATTACCAGTCGCATTTATACTTGTAAATAACTGGCTGCAGGATTATGCTTTTCATATCGGGATCGGCATTTGGTTTTTCATTTTACCAATAGTAATGATCGTAGCGATCGCTGTACTTACTGTTTTATACCAGTCGCTAAAAGCGGGCATTACTAACCCGGTTAAAAATTTACGTTCACAATAAATTATAATTTATGATAAAGAATTATTTAAAAGTGGCGTGGAGAAACCTGAAGAAAAATAAAATATTTTCTTTTATCAATGTGTTTGGTTTATCTATCGGCCTCACTTGTTGTATGTTGATAGCATTATACCTGAATAACGAGTTGAGTTATGACAGCTATCACAAAAATGCAAACAGCATATTTCAGTTGGGGACCACGTTTGTAAAAGAAGGTAAGGAAGACAGGACTGCCAATACCCCGGCCCCAATGGCAAAGGCGATGCAAATGGAGTTCCCGGAAATTGAAAAGGGGACGAGGTTGTTAAAGATGTTTGCAGATGACAGAACGCTTTTTCAATACACCGAGCCTAATGGTAACGTAAAATCTTTTTTTGAGTCAAAAGGCTTTGTTGCCGATTCTACTTTTTTCCAGGTGCTTACCTATAAATTCAAAGAGGGTGATGCTGCAACTGCATTAATGAATCCAAATTCGGTGGTGATCAATGAACAAACAGCCGGGAAAATATTTGGGAAAGAATCGCCAATCAATAAAACATTGTTCATAAGCAGTAGTACTATCGGTGATGGTGACTACAAGGTGACTGGTGTATTTACAGATCCTCCAGGCCCTTCACATATTGATGCAGGATTTATTCTGTCTGCTGGAAGTGCATCCAGCAACGGCTTTTTTGGCAGGCAGGATGACCTGGCGTCGAATAACATGTTCTATACTTATTTTTTATTGAAAGCAGGTACGGTCGCAAAAAAGCTTGAGGCTAAGTTTCCTGCATTCATTGATAAACATGCAGGGGCAAATTTGAAAGCCATGGGCTTTTACAAAAAACAATTTCTCACCGCCATAAAAGATGTACACCTAAAAGCAAATACGTCAACGAATGTTTCTCCTTCTGGCAGCATAACCTATTTATATATTCTTGGTTCTATTGCCTTATTTACGTTAATAATAGCTTGTATCAACTTTATGAATCTTTCGACTGCCCGCTCTTCAAAACGTGCGGCAGAAGTGGGTGTGAGAAAAGTTTTGGGTGCAGAGAAAACTTCGTTGATCCGTCAATTCATTGGCGAATCGGTGATGATGGCGATGCTCGCTTTTATATTTGCCCTGGTTTTTACAAAAGCATTGGTTCCCTTGTTCTCCAGGTTATCTGCTAAAGAAATATATTTCTCTTTTCAGCAACATGCATTCTTGCTTGGCGGATTCCTGGTGCTCGCTTTAGTAACAGGTTTATTAGCCGGCAGCTATCCAGCTTTCTATCTTTCTTCCTTTCAACCTGTAAAAGTTTTAAAAGGAAGGATCACGAATTCATTGGCCGCTAATTCACTTCGGAAAGGCCTGGTCGTGTTTCAATTCGTGATCTCCGCCGGGCTGATCGTGGCATCGGTGATCATTAATGATCAAATGCAGTATTTGAAAAATAAAGAGCTGGGTTTTGATAAAGATGGGCAGGTGGTGATTCCATTAAGAAGTCAGGTTGCAAAAAATAGTTATACAGCATTGAAGGGGGAGTTAAAGAAGAATACACAAATAGAGAATGTCGGTGCTTCTATGTATTATCCCGGTATCATTAATCCAAGTGATATGCCATTGTATAAGGAAGGCGACAATATGAATAGTGCAAAAAGAACATTCATGAATTGGATCGATGCAAGCTTTTTGCAAACGCTTGGGATAAAACCAGCGTCAGGCCGATTATTCTCACCTGAATTCCCGGCTGATACAAATTTGAGAATGATCTTAAATGAAGAAGCGATCAGGAAAATTGGGTTTAAGAATAATGAAGATGCGATCGGTAAAAATGTAGCGATCGACTGGCAGGGAGAAACCTATCGTTGGCAGATCGTTGGTGTTGTAAAGGATTTTCATTTTGTGGATCTTCATTCAGCTATTGAGCCGTACGGGTTTCAATTGATCAACAACCAAAGCTTCAATTACCTGGTTGCGCATGCCAAAGCTAATAATATGGGCAGCGTGCTTCAATCGATCGGGAAAACATGGAAGCAATTGAATCCAAATGAACCTTTTGAATACACATTTTTGAATGATGATTTCCAAAGAAATTATGAAGCGGATAATCGACTCGCCGCAATTGTCAGAAATTTTACAATCATTGCAATTTTAATTTCCTGTCTTGGATTGTTTGGTCTTGCAACTTTTAGCGCTGAGCAAAGAACAAAAGAAATTGGTGTTAGAAAAGTGTTGGGTGCAAGTGTAGGTAATGTAGTTGGCTTATTATCCAAAGAGTTTTTAAAACTTGTATTTATTGGAATTCTTATTGCGTCTCCTATTACATGGTTTGTAATGAATAAATGGTTACAGGATTTTGCATACAGAACAAATATCAGCTGGTTGGTTTTTGTAGTTACTGCAGTTATTGCAATTGGTATTGCATTATTAACGATCAGCTTCCAGGCAATAAAAGCGGCGCTGGCTAATCCTGTGAAGTCATTGCGAACAGAGTGACGTGCGGAACAAAATAGTTAAATGGCTTGATGTTTTGATTGCCGTAACTCTTGAGCCGATCGACCGTCAAGCAATAAAGAAATAATTATGATAAAGAACGTTTTTCTCATCGCACTTCGCAACTTAAAAAAGGATATCGGGTATAACCTGTTGAATGTTTTAGGTCTTACGATCGGTATTACCTTAAGCCTTTTCCTGATCTTTTATATCAAGGATGAACTGAGCTATGACAAACATCACAAGAAATCAGACCGGATATTCAGGGTCAATACATATATACAGGAAAAAGATAAAAACACCGACTGGGTCATCACACAATTTCCGCTTGGTCCAGAACTAAAAAAAGATTATCCCGAAGTAGAAGAGCAGGTGAGATTTATAAGCAGGGAAAGAACGTTGTTTAAGAACGGCGACAAAGGTTTTTATGAGACAAAAGCATATTATGCTGACAGTACAATTTTCGATGTGTTTACTCATCCGTTTGTTGAAGGGAATGCAGCTACTGCGTTAGATGCACCTTTTGACATAGTGATCTCAAAGACATTGGCTAAAAAGTATTTTGGCAATAACACATCAGCAGTTGGTAAGATCTTAAAGACGGTATATGATACCTACAATATAAAAGGCGTGATGGAAGACGTCCCTCAGAATTCGCATATCCGGTATGATATGCTGATCTCAATGTCGACCTTTTTAAGAACGAACCAGGGAGGGCAGGACAACTGGGGTAGTTTCAACAATTTCACCTACTTGCTTCTTAAGCCTGGTGTGAATGAGCAAGCCTTTAATAAAAAGCTTGAAGAGATTTATAAAAAATTTGTTGAGCCGATATTCAAGCAGTTCAATATCACTATGAGATACGACCTGCAGAAAATAGCCAACATACATTTACATTCCAACTTACAGTCTGAACCGGAAGAATTAGGTAGCATGTCCTATATCTGGATATTTGGTTCAGTTGCTTTTTTTATGTTGCTTATCGCCTGTATTAATTACATGAATCTTACAACGGCAAGATCTGCCCGTCGTGCAAAAGAAATTGGCATTCGCAAAGTAACAGGATCTTCAAAAGGACAATTGATAGCACAATTTTTAGGAGAGAGCTTGTTTACGTCTTTTGTTGCCGTTTTGCTGAGCTTTTTCCTGGTTTGGCTCTTATTACCTATGTTCAACAGCATATCCGGGAAAACATTTAGTATCGGCACATTGTTTCAACCCTCGACTTTACTTTTGCTACTTGCTGTTGCTTTATTTACCGGGCTGGTAGGTGGTAGCTATCCTGCATTTTATCTTTCGGCGTTCAAGCCGGTTGGTATATTAAAAGGCGCCTTATCAAAAGCATCCGGTAATATAAACCTGCGTCGTACATTGGTTGTGCTGCAATTTTCTATCGCGATGGTAATGCTTATCTGCACATGGGTGGTTTATTCACAACTTTCATATTTGCGCAAGAAAGACTTAGGCTTTGATAAAAGCCAGGTAATGACAGTCACGGTAAATACTGGCCAGGATGAGCGAAGTAAAATATTTGCGATGAATAATGAGTTCCGAGGTATTCCTGCTGTAAAAGATGTAGGCACGGGTTATTCTTACCCGGGAGGACCCAATCTTAACCTCAATTTATTTACAGTGGAAACCAAGAGTGGTTATGTAGACAAAGCGGTCGAATGTTACAGTGTTGATGAACATTTTATTGACGTACTAGGAATTAAAATGGTGAAGGGTCGCAACTTCACAAGTGTCGCAGATACGTCACATAGTATTCTGGTCAACGAAGCAATGGTAAAACATTTTGGTTGGGATAACGCTATAGGAAAACGAGCCAAGTTTCCCGGTGATACTTCTGGCTATTACCTGGAAGTTGTGGGAGTGTTTAAAGATTTCAACCAAAAATCACTATACAATTCTATTTCACCGCTCCTGCTTTTTTACTCTCCCAATTGTAATATGATACAGCTCAAAATGGATGCAGGTAGTATCAAATCATCCATTTCAAAAGTGGAAGCCACCTGGAAAAAATTTTTCCCGCAATTACCATTTGAGTACAAATTTTTAGATGAAGATTTTAATTCACAGTATGCGGCTGACCAGAAACGGGGTAAGATCTTCACAGCCTTTTCAATATCGACAATACTTATCACTTGTCTCGGGCTACTGGGGCTGATCGCTTTTACCACCCAGCAAAGACAAAAGGAAATAAGCATACGAAAAGTCATGGGTGCAAATACCGGGCAGTTAGTTCCTTTGATGACAAAGAATTTTGTTCTGCTTGTGGGGTTATCATGTTTGATCGCATTTCCTGTTGCCTGGTATTTTATGGATAAGTGGTTAAAGATATTTCCATATAATACCGGGCTCTCGGCCGAGCCATTTATACTTTCTGCAATAGTAGTATTGTTCATCACTATAATGACTGTGATCTTTCATACCCTAAAAGCGGCCTTAGCTAACCCGGTAAAGTCGCTACGAACAGAATGAGTAATAAAGTAAAAGGCCTGCCTGCCGGCAGGCAGGTTTAAGAACTGAATAAATGTATTTTTTATGATCAGAAATTATTTAAAAGTTGCCATGCGTTATCTTTTGAGAAATAAAGGATATACAACCATTAACATTCTCGGTCTTGCGATCGGTATTAGCTGTTGTGTGCTTATCGTGCTGTTTGTTCGTAGTGAATTCAGCTATGATGAATTTCACGGCAAATCTGACAGGATATACAGGGCATGGGTAAGGGAACATAATGAAGGCATGGAAGATATTATTGATATCGTTACTCCTTTACCTCTCGCTGGCGCATTACAGGGAAATTTTCCGGATATAGAGTCAACCTGCCGTGTTTATAGCTTCGGACCTCTTGTAAAAATAGGTGAGCAATCTTTCAGTGAAGATGTACGAATCGTTGACTCCAGTTTTTTCAGAATCTTCGATTTCAAATTTATTGAAGGCAGCAGGGAAAACCCTTTTCCAACAAGTAATTCAATTCTACTTACAGAAAATACCGCGAAAAAATATTTCGGAAAAGAAAATGCAATAGGAAAAAATGTTGAAATGCAAATGGGCAATGAAAAAGTTATGTTTTCAGTTGCCGGTATTGTAAGATCGGCTCCTGAAGAATCCAGTATAAAATACAACGCTCTTATCCCTTTTTCCAATGCGAAATATATTTTTAGCGAACGGGCAATGAAAGCCTGGTTCAGTGTAAGTTCAGAAACCTATGTTTTGCTTAAAAAGGGTATAGATGCAGAAAAACTTACTAAGAAATTTCCTTCCATGGTTAAGCAAAACCTTGGGGAAAATTATAAGCAAGGCGGGTACATGATAACCTTGCAGCCAATTACTAAAATTCATCTTGATACAAGTCTTCCTGCTGGCAACGAGCCTATAAGTAATCCAAAATATTCTTATATACTTTTAACAATAGGAATACTTATTCTACTTGTTGCCTGTGTCAATTTTATTACACTTTCGGTTGGCCGGTCCGCAACAAGAGCTATGGAAGTTGGCGTTCGGAAAGTGTTAGGAGCGGAGCGCCAACAGCTGATCAGGCAATTTTGGGGCGAAGCGATCCTACTTACTATTGTTTCTGTAATTGTAGGAATTGTTTTATCAGTATTGCTTGTAAACCCATTTAACCAGATAATAAATCGTCAGCTTAGTTTGAAATTCGATCTTGTTTTTATCGGTTATTGTTTGCTCATAATAGTATTGATCGGGTTGATAGCCGGTGTTTATCCCGCTATTATTCTTTCAGGTTTCAGACCAGTAGAAATTCTAAAAGGAAAACTGAAACTTGGAAATAATTCAGGCCTGCTCCGCAAGAGCCTGATCGCAGGACAGTTTGTTACTTCCATTGGAATGATCATCTGCACTATTGTGATCAGCGGACAACTGGACTATTTACAGAATAAAGACCTGGGATATCAAAAAGAGCAAGTGATAGTTGTTCCTACTAATAAACCAAGATTAAAAGGAATGGAGCTGGCCGAGCTTTATCGAAACGAATTATTAAAACAGCCACAAGTAGTAGGAGCAACCGTATCCCTGATGAGTTTTTCAGAGACTCCCTGGATCAACGTTGGATATAGTGATGACAAAAATGTTTACAGGACCTTTCAATTTAATGCCGTTGACCCCTACTTTTTAAAAACAATGGGAATTGAAATTGCGCAGGGTAGAGAATTTTCTGCAGATAACCCGGCTGATCATACTTCATCAATGATCGTGAATGAAGCTATGCTGAAAATGTTTGGGTGGAAAGATGCAGTGGGAAAAAAATTACCGGGAAGGATAGAACAGCAGATCATCGGCGTGGTAAAGGATTTTAATTATGAATCGTTGCATACCCCCGTTCAACCACTTGCCATGGTAATAAAACCAGATACTTTTTTTCGCCGCATCAATGATATAAGCTTTAGTGCTCCTTCGCAACCAAGAATTTCTGTGAGATTAAGAGCAGGCAATCTTACTGCAAACCTGGCTACATTAAAACAAGTTTGGAAACAGGTAGCTCCTGACCAGGAGTTTGAATACCGCTTTCTTGATGAAACTGTTGCTGCACAATACCGGCAGGAGAAAAGGACATCTACAATTGTAAAAATAGCTTCTGCACTTTCCATCTTTATTGCATGCATGGGGTTATTCGGTTTAGCAACTCTTACTGTTGTAAGAAGAACAAGAGAGATCGGGATTCGAAAAGTGATGGGGGCAAGTGTTGGCAGTGTCGTTCGGTTATTGTCAAAAGAATTTCTAGTGCTTGTGATCATTGCTGCATTGATCGCTTTTCCGCTTGGGTGGTGGGCTATGAATAAATGGTTGGAGGATTTTGCTTATAGGATTCATATTGCATGGTGGGTATTTCCTGTCGCGGGCATCGCTGCTTTATTAATTGCGTTGTTCACAGTGAGTTTCCAGGCAATTAGAGCGGCTCTTGCTAACCCGGTGAAGTCATTACGAACAGAATAAAATGGTTTGATGATTCGATTGTTGACCACCAGGCAATTCAGTTAAGAATAGAATAACAGGTACACATTTATTATTTGATTATATGCTTAGAAACTATTTAGTCGCCGCATGGCGAAACCTTAAAAAGAACAAATTATACAGTGTGATCAACATTGGCGGATTGTCAGTTGGTATAACTGTTTGTATGCTTATTATGATATATGTGGCCCATGAATTGAGTTATGACAGGTTTCATAAAAAGGCGGACCAGGTATTTTCGGTTGCAAGCAATGTGAGAATAGATGGGCAGGAGTTTTCTATGGATAGGATGAGCTATGAATCAGCTTCTATGATCAAAGATGCCGTTCCGGCTGTTGAAAGTTTTCTCAGGATAAAAGAAGGTGCTGAAGACATAGCAATTGAAAACACAGCTTTACCTGGAAAAAAATTTTCAGAGAAAAATATATTATTTGCCGATAGTAATTTTTTTAATTTCTTCTCTTTCCATCTCATCCAGGGCGATCCGAAGAATGTGTTGACAAGACCCTATACATTGGTGTTGTCAAAACGTGCAGCACAAAAGTATTTTGGTGAGGAAAACCCAATTGGGAAACAGTTGAAATATGACGGGAAGGATAATTTCGAAATAACCGGTATTGCTGCTGATCCTCCTTCCAATTCAAGCATTGATTTCGATTTTATAGGATCAATTTCCGATTCTGTCTTAAATACTGAAGCAAATAATGACCCATCTGCCGGCAAAATACAGGGAGGCGATTTCAAAACTTTTTTGCGGTTAAATGATAAAGCCGGCATAAAAGCAACTGAGAAAATTGTTCAGAAATTATCAGGTATGCCCGGGGACAAATTCAGGTATTCGCTGAATGCTTTTGTAGAACAACACATGAATTACGGGGACAGATCTGCTTCCAGGTATATGAAAATATTTTCCACAGTTGCCATCCTGATCTTGCTATTGGCGCTGATCAATTATATGAGCCTCGCTACCGCCCGTGCAACAATACGTTCAAAGGAGATTGGAGTAAGAAAAGTGCTTGGGGCAAATCGTGGGAAAATAATAAAACAATTTTATGTTGAGTCTGCACTCTATACTTTGCTTGCTTTTTTATTCGGTTTTTTATTATTCGTTGCCCTTGAACCATGGTTTTATAATATGATGCAATTAAAAATTGATCACAGTTTTCTGTCTGGCTCTTTTGCTGTAAGTATTTTTATCGGGCTGTTATTGCTTACCATTATTATTGCGGGTAGTTATCCCTCTCTCATCCTTTCCGCTTTTAACCCGGTAAAAGTTCTGTATGGCAAGTTCAGCAGGCAAAGATCAGGGGCTTCGGTACGGAAATTCTTTACTGTATTGCAATTCACGGTATCAATAGCGCTGATCATATCGAGTATTATCATAAACAGGCAGCTTTATTTTTTCCGGCATGTGGATACGGGAGTTAACAAAGAAAATACAGTAATGATTCCCTACCCTGAACAAGTGAGTAATCATTATTCCGCATTCAGAAGAGAGGTGGAAAACATAAGAGGTATTAATGGTACGGCTATTGATCAAAATTATATGTATGGGGCCCAGGACATAACTATTGCCCGCTCCAGGGGTTCAAAAGCAAGCTTTCCTATGACTGTGATGACGGTTGATAATTCATTTATTGAGCTACTTGGGTTGCAGTGGAAAGTTCCGCCTGCCGATAAACAAATAATGGCACGAAATGGAAATGTGGTCATTAATGAAGCTGCTCTTAAAAAACTAAATCTGCCGGCTGACCCGGTCGGTCAACAAGTAAGTATTGGCGATACAATGGTTGTAGCCGGGGTACTTAAAGATTTTAATTTTATTTCATTACATCATAAGATCGAACCGCTCTGTTTATTTGTGCGAAATGAAACCGACTCACTATGGCGATCTGATATGGGTGGTTGTCTCTTCGCTAAGATCGATCCGGGGGTAAATATTCCTACCGTGCTGGAGTCAATTAAAAAAGTATATGGCAACTTTACTACGACCCCTTTTGTATACAACTTCATGGATGAAGCTTTCGATGCCCAATACAAAGCAGAGGACAGGTTATCAAAAATATTCAGTGCATTAACTGTCCTTACTATTTTAATTGCCTGCATGGGTTTATTTGGACTGGCGGCTTTTTCGGCAGCACAGCGAACAAAAGAAATTGGTATCCGCAAAGTTTTAGGTGCAAATGTGTCTAGTATTGTTGCAATGATCTCCGGAAGTTTTATAAAACTGGTACTTGTTTCAGTCGTCATTGCAACTCCCGTTGCCTGGTTTTTTATGAGCAAGTGGCTGCAGGACTTTGCTTATCGTATAAACATTGGCTGGTGGGTGTTTATACTTGCCGGAATTATTGCTGTTGTAATTGCATTTGCAACGGTCGGTTTCCAGGCGCTAAAAGCGGCTATTGCAAACCCTGTAAAATCTTTACGAACCGAATAAAACTAAAGCCATGATAAAACACTATTTGAAAATATCTTTTCGCAACATTTGGAAATACAAAAGTTTTTCAGCGATCAATATATTAGGCCTTGCTATTGGCATGGCAGCATGCTTGCTGATATTACAATACGTAAGTTTTAAACTCAGTTTTGACCAATTTCATAAAAAGGCCGATAATATTTACAGGGTAGTGAATGATCGTTACCAGCAGGGTAAATTGATACAGCATGGCACCATCACTTATTCTGGAGTCGGCAGGGCTATGAATAACGATTTCGAAGAGGTTATTCAAAATACCAGGGTTGCACCATCTGGCGAAGCGATCATTACGTATAATGATAAAAAAATTGCTGAGTCAAACCTGTTTTTTGTCGACAGCAACTTCCTTACTGTATTTGATTTTCCTCTTGTTGCCGGCGACAAACAATCCGTATTGATCCGACCGAACACTGTTCTCTTATCGGAAAAACTAATTGATAAGATCTTTGATCATGAAGGAAAGGATTATGATCAATTTGTGGGTAAAGCAATTACGCTTTGGACTGATTCTATGCCCTACAAGATCGAAGGAGTTTTAAAGAACATTCCTGAGAATTCCCATCTGCAATTTCAAATGCTTATTTCTTATCGTACGTTGATCAATAATTGGAAAGAGGCTGATCATGATTTTACACAATCAGATTTTTGGCATTATGTACAACTAAAACGTGGTACTGATTATAAGGCACTCAACGCAAAACTGGGAGCGTTCAGTCAAAAACATTTCCAGGGAAATAAAATATCGGGCAGCGATGAGACATTTTACCTGCAGCCGCTTTCAAAAGCGCATTTAAATTCTGATTTTGAATACGAGATCGGCGTTACCGGCAGCGCCACTGTTGTTTGGGCTTTATTAATTATTGCATTGTTTATTATTACTATCGCCTGGGTAAATTATATCAATCTTGCGACAGCAAGATCCGTGGAAAGAGCCAGGGAAGTGGGAATAAGAAAGGTTGTAGGATGCGAACGCCGTCAATTGATCTTTCAATTTCTTGCTGAGTCGGCTTTAGTGAATTTGATCAGCATGGGATTGGCAATAGTACTTGTTCTGCTATTACAATCAGAATTTAATAAGCTGCTGAACTATCAATTATCATTATCCTATCTTTTAACAAAAGGATTAAATGGATACAGCATACTCATTGGACTAATATCAATTGTTGTTGCTGGTATTTTTGTTTCGGGCCTTTATCCTGCATTTGTACTTTCCTCATTCAAACCGATCGCAGTCTTAAAAGGAAAATTCGGTAGTTCACAAAAAGGTATCTTTTTCAGAAAGGCATTGGTGCTTGGTCAATTCACAGTAACAATTGGTTTGATCATCGGGTCGTTGGTGGTAATGAAGCAGATCAGGTATATGAATAAGACACAGCTTGGTTTTAATATGGATCAAATACTAGTGATAAAACCACCCACACTTACAAATTTTGATTCTACATTCATCAGCAGGGTAAACAGTTTTAAAGAGGAGTTAAAACAGATTGCACATGTGCAGGCTGCTACTACATCATGGAATGTACCGGGCGGTGATATTGGACGAAGCTTTAATGTTCGACAAGCTGACTCCGCAACAACAAATAAGTTCACTGTTCGCCATACATCTGTGGATTATGATTTTTTAAGTGTGTATGGAATAAAACTTGTAGCAGGAAGAAATTTCAAACCTACAGATCATGACCCCAGGGGGATAAATTTACGGAGCATGCTTATTAATAGGTCTGCTGCAAAATTGCTTGGTTTTAAATCGCCGGAAGATGCAATTGGTAAATCTATACTTCGGGGGCAAAGAAAATGGGATGTAGTAGGTGTGGTCGAAGACTATCATCAAAAATCACTCCGTCATCCTTTGGAACCTATGATCTTCATGCCGTTTTACAGCACCAACAGCGAAATATCTGTCAAGCTAACACCGGGTGACCTGCCTGGTACTATTGCCCAAATAAAAAAGAAGTATGAATCTTTCTTCGCTGGTAATTTATTTGATTATAATTTTTTGGATGAAACGTTTAATCGTCAGTATGAGAATGACCAATTGTTTGGAAAAGCATTTGGCATATTTGCCGGCATAGCCATTTTTGTTGCATGTCTTGGGTTATTAGGTCTTACGATGTTTGCAACCATTCAAAGAACAAAGGAGATCGGCGTAAGAAAAGTTTTAGGTGCTTCAGTATCGAGTATTGTAATGTTGTTGTCAAAAAGTTTTCTCAAACTCATTTTACTTTCTACTATAGTCGCTTTCCCTTTGGCATGGTGGGTGATGAATACATGGTTGCAGGATTTTGCCTATAGGGTAAACATGGGTTGGTGGATATTTATACTAGCTGGTGCATCTGCATTACTGATCGCATTAACAACAATAAGTTTCCAGGCAATAAAAGCGGCGCTTGCTAACCCTGCAAAAAGTTTGCGAACAGAATAAAACTATAGCTATGATAAGAAACTATTTTAAGATCGCATGGCGTAGTCTTTGGAGAAACAAAGGTTATTCTGCTATTAATATTTTCGGTCTTGCGATCGGGCTCTCGGCAAGTATTTTTATATTTCTCTGGGTGTATGATGAATTTTCATATGACAAATTTCATTCAAACTCAAACCGCATTTTCAAGGTTCTTATCAATAACAAATACCCGGACGGAAAGATAGAAACCTATCCTGCTACTCCGGCAAAATTGAAGGATGTAATAGAAAATGAAATTCCTGAAGTGGAATTAGCTGCCCAGTACAGCATGGAAACAGAGTTGTTGCTGAAGCACGAAACCAATGGGTTCAATGAAAATGGTATTTATGCTGACTCGACACTGTTTAACATACTTAGTTTCCCGATCGTAAATGGAAATGCATCCGAACCGTTAAAAAATAATTCAATTGCTATTTCTAAAAGCCTGGCAGAAAAATTATTTAAAAATGAGGATGCGATTGGTAAAAGATTGTCGGTAGGACAAAAGTATGATCTTGTGATAAGCAGTGTTTTTGCCGATATTCCTCAAAACTCAACGCTTCGATTTGAGTTTGTCATTCCTTTTGAACTTTATGCAAAAGAGAATCCATGGATGCAAAATTGGAAAAGTGGTGGTACTCGAACTGTAGTAATGCTGAGATCGTCCGCAATAGAAGACCAGGCAAACAATAAACTTATTAACCTGATTAAAAAAAATTGCTCTGACTGTTCTACCACTCCGTTTCTTTTTCCATATGCAGAATCCAGGCTATATTCTGAATTTGAAAACGGGAAGAAAGCCGGAGGAAGGATCCAACAAGTTTTCCTTTTAAGTATTGTGGCTCTGCTTATTCTCCTGATGGCATGCATTAATTTCATGAATCTTTCAACCGCAAGATCTACAAACCGTAGTCGTGAAGTAGGAGTAAGAAAATCAATAGGTGCGCAAAAATCTCATCTTATTGTTCAGTTTATTAGCGAAGCGGTATTTCTATCCTTCATTGCCATGCTCTTTGCAATAGTGATGGTGAAGTTACTGCTTCCATTCTTTAATGATGTTACGGACAAATCTATTCAGTTGAACTTAAGCGA
>Ga0184624_10000210_pt1 | contig 14156 bp, 11 predicted proteins | sample PLM3_5_b1_FD_133157 | JGI IMG/M metagenome (GOLD analysis project Ga0184624, IMG submission 133157) | Groundwater sediment microbial communities from an aquifer in East River, Colorado, USA - PLM3_5_b1 | ecosystem: Environmental > Terrestrial > Soil > Riparian zone | place: USA: East River...
AACTCGCGGACCATCAGCGGATAGGGATGCGGACCCAGCACCGAGCCGAGCAGGTAATAGCTGTTGGTGACGTTCGTCACCCAATCCCGCATCGCTTCGTTGATGGCATCCTTCAGCGTCCGGCTGCCCGCCGTGACCTCTCGAACCGTGGCGCCCAGAAGACGCATCCGCACGACGTTCAAGGCCTGGCGAGCCATGTCGTCGGTGCCCATGTAGACGTCGCATTCGAGGCCTAGAAGCGCGCAGACCGTGGCCGTGGCAACGCCGTGCTGGCCGGCGCCGGTCTCGGCAATCACGCGGCTCTTTCCCATGCGCTTGGCGAGGAGCGCCTGCCCGAGGGCATTGTTGATCTTGTGCGCTCCGGTGTGCGCCAGGTCTTCGCGTTTGAGAAATATGCGCGCCGCGGGTTTCGGGAGCGATGCGCGCAGCCGCCGGGCTTCGTAGACGGGCGTGGGCCGGCCCACGTAGTGCGCCAGAAGGCGATCGAACTCCGCCAGGAACGCGGCGTCCTGTCGCGCCTCGAGATACGCAGTCTGCAGTTCTTCGACGGGGGCCACGAGTGTTTCCGGGACAAATTTTCCCCCATAGCCGCCGTAGTAGCCGCGCGCGTTCGGATCGCGCCGGCCGAATCGTGTGTCAGTCATGTAGCGCCTCAAAAAACGATCGCAACCGGTTTGGATCTTTTATCCCTGGTGCCGACTCCACGCCCGACGAGATGTCGACGCCGTACGGGCGAACGGATCGAATAGCCAGCTTGACGTTGGCGGCGTTCAATCCGCCGGCAAGAATCGTCCGCCGGGTCGCGGCGATCTCGCGCGCGGCGTCCCAGTTGACGGTCTTGCCGGTTCCACCGAAGCGCTCTGGATCGTGCGCGTCTACGAGCAAGACGACGTCAGGATGGAAGCCTTCAATGCTCACCGAGCCGTTGTCTGTCATCCCGACCGCTTTGAAAATGGTCCGCTTGAAGGCGGACGCTACGTCTGGGGTTCTCACCTCGCTAGTGTCCGCCTTCAGGCGGACCATCAGTTGCTCGCAATATTCTGGGCTCTCGTGCCCGTGCAACTGCGCGACATCGAGCCCGACCTCGTCCATCGTGTGCGCCACCTCGGCGACGGGCTGATCCACGAACACACCCACCTTCAATACATTCGCCGGCACGCTCGCGGCGATCGCCTTTGCGGCGGCTGCGCTGACGCCGCGCGGGCTGCCTGGCCAAAAGACAAATCCCAGCGCCCGAGCGCCAAGTCCCGCCGCCAGCTCAGCATCCTGAGGACGCGTGATCCCGCAGATCTTCACGAAGAGCTGATTCACTGCCCGGCGCTCCTGAGCAGACCGGCGAGCGCTTCGCCGGGATCGCCGGCGGTCATGAACCGCTCGCCCATCAAAAACGCGTCGTAGCCGGCGCGCTTCAAATCCTGAAGGTCGACGGCGCTTTTCAAGCCGCTTTCGGCGACTGCGATGACCTCGTCAGGAATCAGATCGACGGCCGCGTGGCTGACGTCGGTATTCACCGCCAGCGTGCGCAGATTCCGATTGTTCACGCCGACGATCGAGGCTCCGGCATCGAGCGCGATCGGCAACTCGAACAGGTCGTGAATCTCAACCAGGACATCCAGCCCCGCTTCGGTGGCTTCCTGATGCAGCTGCGTGAGCGCCGGCGGCGCCAGAGCCGCCACAATCAGCAAGACGGCATCAGCACCGGCGGCGCGCGCTTCGAGAATCTGATACCGATCGACGATGAAGTCCTTGCGCAATATCGGCACCGCTGTCACGCGGCGCGCGGCAATGAGGTGATCGATATGACCATCGAAGAAGGCCGGCTCGGTCAGCACGGAAATCGCGGCGGCGCCTGCACGTTCGTAGGCGCGGGCGATGGACGCAGGATCGTAATCCGCCTTCAGGACGCCGCGCGACGGCGAACGGCGCTTGCACTCGGCGATGACATTGAGGCGATCAACCCGTGACAGCGCCGCCTTGAAAAAGCCCGGTCGAGGCTCGACAGCGGCGGCTCGGCGGTCGAGCTCGTCGAGCGGCAACTGGGTCGCACGCACCTCGACCATACGCCGCGTCGCGGCAACGATGGCGGCGAGCAAGTCGGGGGCCTCGGCCGTCGACGTCATGCGCCGCCTCCGCGGGGTTGGGTTCCGGCCCGCGCGCGATCGCCAGCATGGCGTGATGTGTCGGTCAGGCTCGCGTGCGAGGCGTCGACCATCGCCTCGAGCGTCGTGCGTGCGGCGCCAGAATCGATCGCCTGCGCGGCACGTTCGATGCCTTCGCGCACCGAGGCCGCTGTCCCGCCGACGAAAAGCGATGCACCGGCGTTCAGCAACACGACATCGCGCCGCGGGCCTTTCCGTCCGGAGAGCACGTCGTGGATGATCGCCGCGTTGGCGGCTGCGTTGCCGCCAAGAAGCTCCTGCCGTTCGGTTTTCGGCATCCCGAAGTCCGACGGATGCACGTAGAACGTCGACACTGTGCCGTTCCGGCACTCCGATATTTTTGTGTGGCCGGTCGTCGACAGCTCGTCGATCCCGTCCGCTCCATGCACCACCCACGCGCGTTCCGATCCGAGCAGAAGCAACGCGCGCGCGAGCAGCTCGGTCAGCTCCGAATGCGGAACGCCCACAAGCTGCCGCCGCGCAGCGGCAGGGTTGGTCAGCGGCCCGAGCAGGTTGAACGCGGTCCGAACCCCGAGCTCCCGCCTGACGGGGCCTGCCTGCCGCATCGAGGGATGAAAGGTCGGCGCAAAGAAGAACGCGATGCCGACCGCATCAAGCGATCGTTCGACGATGGCGGGTGCGGCCGAGATGTTGACGCCGAGCGCCTCGAATACGTCGGCGCTGCCGCAGTGGCTCGAGACCGAGCGGTTGCCGTGCTTGGCCACACGCAGCCCGGCAGCCGCGACCACGAGTGCCGCGGCCGACGAGATATTGAACGTGCCGGAGCGATCGCCGCCGGTGCCGCACGTGTCGAAGACATTGTCGAACGTCCGCGACAGCTGTACCGCGTTGCCGCGCATCGTCTTTGCCAGCCCGACAATCTCGGAAGGACGTTCGCCCTTCATCGTCAGGCCGACGAGCAGCGCGCCGACCTGCGCGGGCGTCGCGTCGCCGCTCATGATCGCGCTCATGGCTTCGGCGGCCTCATCGACCGTGAGGTTCTCGCGCCGCATCAGTTTTTCCAGCAACCCGGAGATATTCATATTCACTGAGCCGACCTGAAGGTCGGCACTACGTACCCCACTTTGTCGTAGTGCCGACCTTCAGGTCGGCGTTCACACCTTCAAGAAATTCCGCAGCAGATGCTGTCCTTCGCGCGTCATGATCGATTCCGGATGAAACTGCACGCCGTGAATCGGATATTTCCGATGACGCAGTGCCATCACCGGTCCGTCATCTTCTGTCTCCGCCGTGATTTCCAGATCCTCAGGCCACTCATTGCGATCCACCACAAGCGAGTGGTAGCGCGCGACGGTCAGCGGCGTCGCGACGCCGGCAAACACGCCACGACCGTCGTGCGAAATCGTCGATGTCTTGCCGTGCATCGGCGCAGGGGCCCGCACCACGGCTCCGCCGAACGCCATGCCGATCGCCTGATGGCCGAGGCAGACGCCCAGCAGCGGTATCGCCGGGCCGAAACGCTTGATCACGTCGAGGGTGATGCCTGCCTGCTCCGGCCGCCCGGGTCCCGGAGAAATGACGATCCGCTCCGGCGCGAGCGACGCGATTTCGTCGAGCGTCACGTGATTGTTCCGCCGGACGAGCGGCTGCGTGCCCAGCTCGCCGAGGTACTGCACGAGGTTGTAGGTGAAGGAGTCGTAGTTGTCGATGACGAGAATCACAGGCCCTCCTGTGCTAATTCCAGCGCTCGAATCAACGCCTTCGCCTTGTCCTGCGTTTCCTGGTATTCGGCGGATGGATTCGAATCCGCGACGATTCCGGCGCCCGCCTGTACCATCGCACGCGTGCCGGTGATGACGAGGGTACGGATGGTGATGCAGAAATCGAGATTGCCGGCGAAATCAAGGTAGCCGACCGCACCCGCATAGATGCCACGGCGATCGGGTTCGAGCTCGGCGATGATCTCCATCGCCCGTACCTTGGGCGCGCCCGATACGGTACCGGCTGGAAAACAGGCGACTAGCGCGTCGAGCCGATCCTGATCGTCGGCAAGTTTTCCTTCGACGATCGACACCAGGTGCATCACGTGCGAGTACTTCTCCAACCCCATGAACTGCGGCACCCGCACGGTGCCGAATTGCGAGACCCGGCCGAGGTCGTTGCGCCCGAGATCGACGAGCATCACGTGCTCCGAGCGCTCTTTCTCGTTGCGCTTCAGCTCTTCCGCGAGCCGGGTGTCTTCCTCGTCGCTTTTGCCCCGCGGACGGGTTCCCGCAATCGGGTGCGTCTGAGCCATCCCGCCCTCGACGCGCACCAGCATCTCGGGTGACGAGCCGACAATCGACAGCTTCCCCATCCGGAGGAAATACATGTACGGCGAAGGGTTCACATGGCGCAGGGCGCGATAGACGGTAAACGGATCTGCCGTGATCTCCGCTTCGAATCGCTGCGACAGCACGACCTGATAGACATCGCCGGCCGCGATGTACTCTTTCGCGGTCTTGACCATCTCCAGAAACCGCTCGCGCGGCACGTTCGATGTCACCTCGATGCCGGCGCCAGGCCGGGGCTGCGGGTGCGAGAGATCACGCCGCAGCTCTCGCTCGAGGAAATCGATCTTGGTGCACGCGAACTGGTAGAGCGCCTCGAGATCGTCATCGGGCGTAATCCGCGCGTTCGCGATGATCAGGATTCGATGCTGCACGTGATCGAACGCGAGCACGGTGTCGAAGATCATGAATCCGGCTTCGTCTTGAAGGGCGGGATCCGATTGGCCGTCCTTCTGCAGCGCCACCGGCTCGAACCACGCCGCGGTGTCGTAGCTGAAATAGCCGACGGCGCCGCCGGTGAATCGCGGGAGCTCGGGAACGAACGGCGAGCTGAAGCCAGCCATCATCCGCCGCAGCACATCGACGAACGCCTCGGCGGTTTCCGTGGTGACGCCCGCCTTGTCGACCATGGTCTTCCCATCGCGCGCGCGGAGCATGACGAAGGGATCCTTGCCGAGAAAGGAATACCGGCCGACATGCTCTCCGCCTTCGACGCTCTCGAGCAGGAAGGCGTAATCAGAGTGCTCGGCGATGCGCAGGAACGCGGAGACAGGCGTCAGCAGGTCGGCGACGAGCTCCTTCACCACCGGCACGAAGGTGCTCCGTTGCGCGAGCTCTGTAAACGTCTCGAAGGATGTTTGTTTCATAACGCCTCTAACGCTGCCTGTCTCATCAGACCTGAGGGAGGCCGCCGGCCGAGCCACCATTCGGACTGGTCTTCGGCCTGCGCCACCAGCATGTCGAGGCCGCCGATCGTGTCGCACCCCGCTGCCGCCGCTTCCTTGAGCAATCGCGTCTCCCTGGGGTTGTAGACCAGGTCGTACACCACGCGCCCGTCGAATGTGCCTTCGAAGGGTGTCTCCTCCACGTTCGGAACCATGCCTACCGGCGTCGTGTTGACGAGAAGATCCCAGCTGTCTGGCGCGATGGGGAACGTGCCGGCCGTTCCATCCGCCAGCTTCGCGACGTCTTTGGTTTTGCCGCGATTCCGGCCGTACACGGTCACGACGCTGCCGGCCGATGCCAGCGCAACGGCAACCGCACGCGCCGCGCCGCCGGCGCCAAGGATCGTCGCCCGCGCGCCGCGCAGGTCGATGCGTCCCCTCAACGGCGCGAGAAATCCGCTGACGTCGGTATTTCGTGCCTCCCAGCGGACAGCGTCGCGGCGGTAGGTGTTGACGGCACCCACCCGGCGGCTGAGATCGTCCATGTCGTCCGCGCGCTCGAACAACCCAACCTTGTAGGGAATCGTGATGCTCACGCCCTGCACACCGAGCGCGGTTGCAAAGATCGTGAAGTCTTCCGCGCTGGATGCCACCATCGGCACGTAGACCGCGTCGACACCGGCTGCGCGGAAGGCGGCGTTGTGCATCGCCGGCGAGACCGAATGCGTCAGCGGCGACCCCACGACGCCATAGATCGCGGTCTGGTCGGTGATCTCGCGAAACCTGAATTCGCTCAGCATCCGTCCGGCCGAAATCTGCCCGGGAGCGTAACCGTCACCGGCGTACGACCACAACGAGTGAAAGTGCGCGGCCAGGACGCGTGTGGGTGCGCCGGACGGGCCCATGCCGATCAACACCGTATTCGCCGCGCGCTCGAGCTGCAGCAGGCGCAGGTTGTCCGACAACGAGTGCGTCATCGCCGCCACCTTGACGATCTCCGCGCGAGCGGCGCGCATGGCGCGCACCCGCTCGATGAGATCCGGCGGCACGCCGTCGAAATCGTGGGTCGACAGGACGATTCGCTTGCCGCCGGTCGAGGCGATGAGGTCTGAATAGAACGCGGCTTTGAACTCGACGTCGACGTACTCGGCGCCCTGCTGGAGGGCGCAGTCGAGAATCCGCCGCCGCTCGGCTTCGGAGTCCTTGAAGGCTCCGCCTTCCCACACCGGCCGGCAGGTCACAATGACGGGGGTAGTCCGTCCCGCCAGCGCCGCCGCGACATCCGGGTCGGCCACCGAATCGAGCCGCAGCTCGATGAGATCGGCTCCGGCGAGCGCCGCGGCGTCGCGGCGCCGGCGCAGCTCCGCCGTCGTGGGTGCGGATGCGACGATGACGAGTAGTGGTTTGGACATAAAAAAAGCCTCTTCAACCGATGCGGCTGAAGAGGCTTTGTTGGCTCCGAATTACGTCGGTCTCAGGCCAAGGCAGTTGCCCCTTCAGTCTGGGCGTAATACCACCATCCAAAACCAAACGAAAAATTTCCCAGCGCGATGACGATCGGGCGCGGTGGACGTTTGGTCGAGGCCATGAAGCCGCGACGATATCAGGAAGTCTTTGAAATTGTCAAGACATGTGCCACTATAAGTAAACGGATTTCCCAATAGATTCAACGACATGAAGAGACTTTTTTTCGCCCTCTTTGCGAGCCTGGCGCTGCTGGTTGTGTCGCTTCCCGCTGCCCCGCCCTACTACCCGATCGATGACATCAAGGCCGGAATGGTGGCCACCGGCCACACCGTGTGGCAGGGCGACAAGATCGAGGAATTCCAGGTCCACATCATCGGCGTGCTTCGCAACGTCATCGGACCGCGCCGCGATCTGATCCTGGCCAGGCTCGAAGGCGGGCCGCTTGCCCAGACTGGCGTCATCGCCGGCATGAGCGGCAGCCCGGTCTATCTCGATGGCAAGCTGATCGGCGCCGTGTCGTATTCGCTGGGGGCATTTTCCAAGGAACCGATCGCGGGAATCACGCCAATCGCGGAGATGATCGACGCCGCGACGCTGGATACGCCGCGGCCTCCAATGGGTACTCGGGCGCGGCTCGAGCTGCCGGTCACTCAGGAGAGCGTCGCCGCCGCCATGCGGGCCTCAATGGCGTGGGCCCGTCCGTTCGCCGACCGCCCGGGTGACGTGCAGATTTTCGGCGATGGCGTCAGCGGACAGATCGCCACGCTGCTTCGCCCGATTGCGACCCCGCTCAACCTTGGTGGATTCTCGCCGGACGTTGCCGAGATGCTCGGCGCGGCGTTCCGCGATCACGGTTTTCTGCCGGTCGCCGGTGCGGCGGCTGCCGGACAGGCGTCCTCGTCCTCGATGAACAGCTCGCCGCTTCGGCCGGGCTCGGCGGTGGGCGTCAACATCGTGAGCGGCGACTTCAACATGGGCGCGACCGGTACCGTGACCGAAGTCGTCGGCAATAAGATCTACGCGTTCGGCCATCCGTTCTTCAATCTCGGGCCGATCGCGTTTCCGATGACGCAGGCCTACATCCACGCGCTGCTGCCGAGCATGACTTCGTCCATGAAGATCTCCACGCTGGGCGACGTCATCGGCACGGTACGGCAGGATCGCGCAACGACGATTGCCGGCCTCACTGGTGCTGGTCCGTCGACCATTCCCGTGAAGATCGCGCTCGAGTCGGATCGCGGCTACAAGAAGCAGTTCGAATTCAGGGTGGTCAACGATCAGCTGTTCACACCGCTCTTCACCTACGCGTCGATTCTGAGCACGCTGACGTCCTACGAGCGTGAGACCGGCGCGGCCACGTTCAGCATCAAAGGGACGATGAACGTGAAGGCGCACGGCGAGGTGAAGATCGAGGACCTGTTCTCAGGCAACAGCGCCTCGATGAACACGGCAGGGTCGATCATGGCGCCGCTGACGTTTCTGCTCGACAACGACTTCGAGCCGATTCAAATCGAGGCGGTCGATCTGACGATTCAGTCGACCGAGCAGCCGCGGACCGCGACGATCGAGCGCGTGTGGCTCGACGGCGTGCGCCCGCGCGCCGGCCGCACCGTGCCGCTGAAGGTGCTGATGCGCACGTATCGCGGAGAAGAAGTCGTGCATACGGTGCCGCTGGAGATTCCGGCCAACGCCACGGGCTCGCTGTCGGTGATGGTCTCGGATGGCACCAGGCTGGCACAGTGGGAGCGCCGTGAAGTGCGGCAGCCGTCCGAGCCGCGCAGCGTGCCGCAACTGATGCGCGCGCTCAACACCCTGCGGAAGAACAATCGACTTTACGTGCGCCTGCTCGCGTCCGACTCGGGTGCCGTGGTCCGTGGAGAGCCGCTGTCGTCGCTGCCGCCGTCGGTGCTCGGCGTGCTCGAGGCCGATCGCAGCACGGGCGACCTCATGCCGCTTCGGACCGCCACGCTCGGCGAATGGAATCTGCCGACCGAGTATGCGGTCGTCGGGTCGCGCATGCTGACCATCAACATCGAGTAAGCATCGAATGCGTTTATTGCTGCGAAGTCTCTTCGTACTCACTGTAGCTGCGGCTTCGGCCGTGACACTCACCGCCTCAAAACCGGTCTTCTGGCAAACCGCCACACTGAATGACTTTCTCCGCGGAGAGGTCGAGAACCTGTCAGTCGACGGTCATGGCCGGCTCGTGCTCGGACCGGCGACCGAGCTGGTCGCCGAAACCACCTCGCCGTTTCTCTGGGCACTGGCGGTCGCGCCGGATGGGTCGATCTATGTCGGCAGCGGCAACGAAGGAAAGGTGTTCAAGATCGACAACGCCGGCAAGATCGCGACGTTCTTCGACACCACAGAACTGGAAGTGCACGCGCTCGCGCTGGGGCCCGATGGCTCGCTCTACGCCGCGACGTCGCCGGACGGGCGGATTTACAAGATCGATCGCAGCGGCAAGGGCGAGCCCTTCTTCGACACGGAAGACAAATACATCTGGAGTCTCGCGCTCGACGCGCAGGGCAACGTCAACGCCGGCACGGGCGAAAAGGGGCTGATCTACAAAATCAACCGCGACGGCGAGGGCAGCCCGTTCTACGCGACCAAGGCCACCCACGTCATCGCCCTCACCTTCGAGCGCAACGGCCAGCTGCTGGCCGGCACCGAAGGGCCCGGACGATTGTTCCGTGTCGATCAAGCAGGCAAGGCCTTCCTTCTGCTCGATTCGACGCATCAGGAAGTGCGCGCGATCCGGCTCGATCCGCAAGGCAATATCTATCTGGCCGCGCTGACCGGGCGCACGAGCTCGACCAGCCAGCCGCCGGCGTCGATCCCATCTGAGCCCGCGCCACCGTCCACCCGCGAGCCCGTTCCGACGGTCACGACAGAAGTGACGGCGATTGCGGTCGTCGACTCGGGCGGCGCGTCGGTCGGATCGGCCGATGCTCCAGCGCGCGAGGATAGACGAGGCGGGCGCGGCGCGATTTATCGGATCAAGCCCGATGGTCTCTGGGACATCCTCTGGGAGTCCGCCGACGACTCGCCTTACGATCTCACGCTCGACAGCGCGGGCGCGCTCATCGTCGGCACGGGACGAAACGGCAAACTCTACAGCCTCGCCGGCGATCCGGCGACCGCCACGCTTCTGATGCAGGCGTCCGCGCAGCAGGTCACCGGCTTCGCGCGTGACGCAAAGGGCAACATCATTTACGCGACCTCGAATCCAGGAAAAGTGTTCAGGCTCTCGCCGCAGCGCGCCCCGGAAGGCACCTACACCTCGCTCGTGCGCGATGCGCAGACCGTGGCGGATTGGGGCACGCTCAGCTGGCGCGCGTCGGTTCCGGCAGGCAGCCGCGTCGATGTCTTCACGCGATCCGGCAATACGGCGACGCCGGACGATACATGGAGCTCATGGAGCGGGCCGTATGCCACGTCCAATGGCGAGGAGATCAAGAGTCCGAACGCGCGGTACCTGCAGTGGAAGGCGGTGCTGAACGGCAAAGCCAGCACGCCGGTCCTCACCTCGGTGTCCGCGGCGTACGTGCAGCGCAATCTCCGGCCCAAGGTGACCAGCCTGACCGTGCATCCCGCGGGCACCGTGTTTCAGAAGCCGTATCCCACGGGCGATCCCGATATCGCCGGCTTTGACGATCAGGCACCCGACCGCCGCATCCTGAGCGCGACGCCGAATCCGGGCGGCCCGAGCTCGAGCCTCGGACGCCGCGCCTACCAGCGTGGGCTGCAGACCTTCGTGTGGCGCGCAGAAGACGCCAACGACGACGAGCTGCGGTACGAGATTCTGTATCGTCGCGAAGGGGACACGAGCTGGAAATCTCTGAAGAGCGGCCTGGAGGAAGCGATTTTCGTCTGGGACACGACCTCGGTGCCGAACGGCACCTACGTGGTGAAAGTGATGGCCTCGGATGGCGACTCGAATACGCCTGACGCGACGCTCGAAGGCGAGCTCGAGAGCTCCGCGTTCGACATCGACAACGGGCCTCCGGTCGTGATCGTGACGAGCGCGCGGCCTGTGAAAGGCCGCACCACAATCGAGTTCGAAGTGCGCGACGAATGGTCGTCGATCTCGAAGGTCGAATACTCGCTCGACGCGCAGCGCTGGCAGGTGATCTATCCGCGCGACGGGATCTTCGACGGCAGGTCCGAGCAATTCGAGCTGACGCTCGACAGCGCGGATGCCGCGAAAGGCCTGATCATCCGCGCGTATGACGCGAAGAACAACTCGGCGACAGCGCGCGGGGACGTTCCCACGAAGTAACGAAAAACGAATAACGAAAAGCGAATAGAGTTCCGGGTATTAGTGTATGCACGCCAGCTGCACGCGCAACAGCGTGACCTTATTCGTTTTTCGCTTTTCGTTCTTCGTTACAGCGTAAGCTAGAGCATCTTCCAGCCGTCGACGCGCACGTGGACGTAGGCGCGCAGGGGCGCGCGCACGGTCGTGTGCGAGACCAGCCAGACGACATTCTGCGAGACGGGAGCGCCGGCGGCGCGAGCGGGTTCGAAGCGCGCGGTCGCGACGGCGTTGAGCAATTCCGAGAGCTGCGCGTGGGTGGGCAGACTGCGCCGGCCTTCGATGCGATCGCCAATCAACTTCACATCCTCGAGATAGCCGTCGGCCGTCACCAGTGCGGCGAACGCCACTTCCTCGTCGTCACGGTTCATCACCGTCGCCGGCATGATCGCTTCGGCATACGCGCGCGGCAGCATCTCGACCTGCGGAAGATAGATGTCCGCCGTGCGGGCGCGCGAGCTCAGGGTCATCGCGGCCTTCAGCGATTCCGGATGGCGGATTGGACTCTGCGCGACGACAAAGGCCGCCATCGCGAGAAACAGCGAAGCGATGAGCGATACGCCGACGCTCGCCGATGCCCGCCGGGGGTCGTCGAAGAGGTTTCGAATCGAGCGCCCGAACGAGGCGCGCTCTTCGGCATTCCAGCGCTCGAGAACGTCGGTCTGGAGGCGGTTCAGGCCGGGCATCACGGCCACGTCCTCCACCCGCGCCGTCGCCTGCAGCGCATCGCCAATCATCTCGAGGTCGTCGGCCTCGAGGCGGCACGACGGGCATCGATCGAGATGATCGGAGATGGCAATGCGAGCGGTGACCGGCAGCTCTTCATCGTAGAAGGCCGACAGTTCCGCGCGCACCTGCTCGCAGCTCCAGGTCAGCATCGCAGGTCTCCCAGCTGGACCCGTAGCGTCTGTCGCGCGCGAGTGAGCCTCGACTTGACGGTTCCCACCGGCAACCCGAGCGAGAATGCGATTTCTTCGTACTTCAATCCTTCGATCTCCCGCAGCACGAGTGCCGTCCGCTGCTCGAACGGCAGATTCTGAATCGCCGTTTTCAGCCTTGTGCCGATCTCTTTACGAGTGAGCTCGCGATCGGGCGTCGACGCATCGGCGCCCAGCACCATCTCGCCGTGATCGCGGATGTGATCGTCGAGCGATATCTGGTTCGCCCGCTGGCGGCGCTTCCACCAGCGCTGCCGGTTCCGCACCTGGTTGACGACGATACGGAAGATCCAGGTGCGTAACGACGACTGCGCCCGGAAGCGGTGCAAGGTGCGGAAGACCCGCAAGAACACCTCTTGCGACAAATCCAGCGCCTCTTCTCGGTCGCCGAGCAGATGGGTGGCGAGCCCGAGCACCAAACGATGATGTTCGAAGACCAGCGCCGCGTGTGCGGTGTCGTCCCCGGCGATGCAGCGCTCGATGAGTGCGGCTTCGCCACTGGCGACCTCAGACGACCATCCAATGGCTTCTGCCGGTTTGGTTGAAAAATTTCCTGCCACGTGGGTACCCCCGAATATAGCAGGTTCTGCCAGATTCGACCCCAAATTGGCGCAATTGTTCCCTGCCGGCCGGCGGCAACGGGTGGAGATCCTGTTACGATCGGGCCGGGTGAAAAAGCTCGTTGCGGGCATCATCGTGCTGGGCGGTCTGGCGGCGGCCGGGCTGCTGGCGGTCCAGGCGGTCGAGCGGGATCGCGAATACCGGCGGCTGATCGTGCAGGGTGACGAGGCGCTCGAGCGCGGCCAGACGTTTGTGGCCATCGAGTCCTTCAGCGAAGCGATCGCGCTCAAGCGCGATTCGATGCTCGCCTACCTGAAGCGCGGCGAAGCCCACCAGCGCCGGGGCGATACCCCCGAGACGCTCACGGCGGCGCTGCGGGATTTGCGAACGGCCGCGGAGCTCGATCCAGGCGCCACCCGGACCCTCGAAAAGCTGGGGGACGTCAATACCGCGCTCCATCGCTACGGGAATGCGGTGGAGAACTACGAGGCCTATATCCGCCTCGACGACCACTCCGCCGCGCTGTTCTACAAGCTTGCGCTCGCATCGCGCGGCGATGGGCGGCTCACACAGGCCATTGCGGCTCTCAAGCAGGCGATCGCGCTCAATTCGAGCTTCCACGAGGCCTATTACGTACTCGGCTTGTGCCTGAAAGACCGCGGAGAGCTCACCCCAGCGCGCGTCGCATTTCAACGCGCTATCGATCTCTCCCCCGCGTTCATTGTCGCCCGTGAAGAGCTCGCCGATTTGCATCGGCTCGAGCAACGCACGCGCGACGAAATCGAGCAGCTCGACGCGCTCTATACCCTCGATCCGGCCAAGCCCGAGCGCTTGATAGCTGTCGGGCGCGCGTACCTGCGCGCTGGCAATCGCGATCGCGCCGTGATCGCGCTGGGACGGGCGGCGGAGAGCTTCAAAGACCACCCGGGTGTCTATGCGGCGCTTGGCCGGGTCTGGCTCGATGCCGCGGAGGAGCGGCAGGATCCGAGCGATTTGCGAAAGGCGCTCGAAGCGCTCGGGGTCGCCGTCGCACAGCCGACCCCCACCAGTGAGGCGCTGGGACTTTACGGCCGTGCGCTGACGCTTGCGGGGCGATATGACGAAGCGGAAGCGATGTTCCGGCAGGCGTCGCAGCGTTTTCCGACGGATCCTGAGGCGCTTCCCCACTTCGCCACTGTGGCCCAGCGCCTTGGCCATCTGGACGACGCCCGCCAGGCGCTGGTGAAATATTCAGTTCTGGTCGACGCCGATCGAGACGAGGCATCGCACGCGGCGCGCATCGCCGATCTGTCGATGCAGCTGGACGACGCAGCGGCGGCGGTCGCGTGGTATCGGCGATCGGATGCGCTCCGCACCAGCGATGCATCGCTGCTGGCCCGGATGGCGGACGCGCAATGGCGGGCGGGTGAGACCGAGGATGCGCTCGCGACACTCCAGCGTGCGATAGAGAAGGACAAGAACCATCCCCTCGTGCGCGCGGTCGCGCGCCGCCTTCAGGCTCGATAGCGCTTCGGATCGAGCGCGTCGCGCAAGCCATC
>Ga0184624_10000211_pt1 | contig 14129 bp, 11 predicted proteins | sample PLM3_5_b1_FD_133157 | JGI IMG/M metagenome (GOLD analysis project Ga0184624, IMG submission 133157) | Groundwater sediment microbial communities from an aquifer in East River, Colorado, USA - PLM3_5_b1 | ecosystem: Environmental > Terrestrial > Soil > Riparian zone | place: USA: East River...
AGAAGGCGGTGTAGGTGCCCATTGCCGCGCCGCGGGCCTGCTGGGAGACACGTCCCAGCGCGATCAGCATCAGCGACGGGTTGAGGAGGGCGAAGGCGGCGCCCATCAGACAGCCGCCAAGGAGGGCGACGGGAAGGCTGTGGGCGACCGCGATCAGGGCCAACCCCAGCGCCTCGCCCACGGTCGCCGCGATCGCCACCGGCGCCGCCCCCATGCGGTCGGGCAGGTCGCCGAAGACGAGCCGGGTGAGGACGATCATCGCTGCGAAGGCGGCAAAGACGGTGGCGCCGTGGCCGACCCCGCGGGATTCCAGGTGCAGGACGATGAAGGTCGCGACAGCGGCGTAGCCGAAGGAGGCGAGCCCGACCGCGAACCCGGGGCCTACCGCCTCCGGCGCGATCAGGGGGTGAGGCTGGGCGTGGGCGAGCGGCTTGAACGGATCGCGGGCGGCGAGGGCGAACAGTGCTCCCAGCACCGGCAGCGCCCCGGCGACGATGAAGACCAGGTTGTAGCCGCCGGCGTCGAGCAGGACCTCGCCGAGCAGCGGCCCGATGCTGAGCCCGCCCCAGACCGCGAGGCCGTAAAGGCCGAGGACGCGGCCGCGCCGGTCCTCCGGCGCCAGGTCGACGATCCAGGCCGAGCCGGCGGTGTAGACGGCGCCCTCGCCGGCGCCGAGAATGAGGCGGGCGACGATCAGCCCGGCGATTCCCAGGCTCGGCAGGTAGAGAAAGCCGCTGAGCGCAACCAGGCAGGCGCCGATCAGGACCGTCGGCTTGCGGCCACGGGTGTCGGCGAAGCGACCCGCGACCGGCCGCAGCAGCAGCCCGGTTACGGCGTAGGCGCCGATTACGATGCCGACCGCGACATCGCCGGAATCGAGCGGCCCATGGATGTAGCGGGGAAGGACCGGCAGCACCGAGCCGACGCCGACGAGGCCGCAGAAGGTGGCGGCGAAGACCCCGGCGAAGCTGAGGCCGGGTCGGGCGTGCCGCTCGGCCGCCATTGAGGACGGTGCGCTCACGCGAGCAGGTCGGCGAAGCCGTCGACCACGTGATCGGGCGCCGGCTCCGCGGTCTCGGCCTCCTCGCGAGAGGTGGTGCCGCTGAGAACGAGGATCGTCTCCAGCCCGGCGGCGTGCCCACCGGCGATGTCGGAGGAGACGCGGTCGCCCACCATCACCACCCGCCTCTTCATCTGTTCCTTTTCGTTGTCATCCCCCGAAAAGGAACAACTCAGGGCCTCGATCGCCATCTCGAATAGGTGGCGCTCGGGCTTGCCGGCGATCTCGGCCTGGCGCCCAGAGGCGGTCTCGACCGCAGCGAGGACGGAGCCGGTGCCGGGCAGCTCGCCGCCGGGGTAGGGCATCGTCGGGTCGCGGCTGGTGGCGACGAAGGCGGCGCCGGCGTCGAGCGCCCGCTTCGCCGCCAGCAGCTCCTCGTAATCGAAGCCGCGGTGGCCGGAGACGACGACCGCGTCAGCCTCCCGGGCCGCTTCGCCCTCGAGCAGAGTCGCTCCCGTCGCCGCGACCATCTCCTTCAGGGCCGGCGCCCCGATCACGAGGGCGCTGCCGCCGTCCGCGGCCTCGCCGGCCAAGCGCGCTGCGACCATCCCGGCCGTGACCACCTGCTCGGGCGCCACCTCGACTCCGAGCTCCCGCAGGCGCTCCGCGTAGGCGGCGGGTGGCTTCCCGGGGTTGTTGGTGACGAAGACGATCCCCTTGCCGTCCTCGAGCAGCGCCCGCAGCGCCTCGGCCGAGCCCGGGACCGGCTCGCGGCCGATCCAGACGACCCCGTCGAGGTCAACCAGGAATCCGTCGAAGCGATCGGCAAGGGCCACGGCCGCACCCTATTTCCCCAACTCGATACCGTGCCCGGCAGTGAGCGCCAACGGATCAGTCGTCGTCGCCACCGACCTCCACCGCCGCTTCGGCGAGGGTGACACCGCCGTCGATGCGCTCGACGGGGTCACCACCGCCTTCGAGCGCGACCGCTTTACCGCGATCATGGGCCCCTCGGGGTCGGGCAAGTCGACGCTGATGCACATCCTCGCCGGCCTCGACAAGCCGACTTCGGGCGTGGTCGAACTCGACGGCGTCGACATCACCCGCCTCGACGACGGCGAGCTGACCCAGCTGCGCCGCGACAAGCTCGGCTTCGTCTTCCAGTTCTTCAACCTGCTGCCGGTCCTGACCGCGGAGGAGAACCTCGTCCTGCCGCTCTCGATCGCCGGCCGCAAGCCCGACGAGGCCTGGGTCGACCAGCTGATCGCCACGGTCGGGCTGCAGGACCGCCGCACCCACCGCCCGGCGGAGCTCTCCGGCGGCCAGCAGCAGCGCGTCGCCGTCGCCCGCGCCCTGGTCAGCAAACCGGCGGTCGTTTTCGCCGACGAGCCGACCGGCAACCTCGACTCGAAGGCCAGCGCCGACGTGATGAAGCTGCTGCGCGGGGCCGTCGACGACTTCGACCAAACGGTGGTGATGGTCACCCATGACCCGGTCGCCGCCGCCCACGCGGACCGGCTGATCACGCTGCAGGACGGGAAGATCGTCAGCGACGCCGCCCCCGGCTCCGCCGACGATGTGATCGAGCTGCAGAAGCAGCTTGACTAGCCTCGGCCTCAAGAGCCTCTGGGCTCGCAAGGTCCGCGCGGCCCTGACCAGCTTCGCCGTCTTCCTCGGCGTCGCCTTCGTCGCCGGCTCCTTCGTCCTCACCGACACGATCTTCGCCGCCTTCGACGAAATCTTCAGCGAGTCGCTGAAGGGGACGAGCGTCGTCGTCACCGCCGAGAACCCGGTCGAACAGGAAAGCGGCGAAATCCCGACGATCAGCGCTTCGCTGCTGCCGCGGGTGGTGCGAACCCCGGACGTCCGCGAAGCCGCCGGCGCGATCTTCACTCCGGGCGCCTTCTTCGACGCCGAGAACGAAAAGATCGGCAACAAATTCGCGCCGAAGTTCATCTCCTCGACCCTGCCGGGGAAGCTGGAGTCCCTCAACTACGTCGAGGGCCACGCGCCCCGCGGGCCGACCGAAGCCTCGCTCGACAAGGCGGCTGCGGACGCCGCCGACCTGAAGCCGGGCGACAAGATCAAGCTGATCAGCCAGGGGGACCTGGAGACGTTCCGGCTGGTCGGGCTGACGCAGCTGGGCAGCGCCTCCTTCGGCGGCGCCTCGATCGCCCAGGTGACGCTGCCGGTCGCCCAGCGGCTCACCCACAAGCAGGGACGCTTCGACCAGATCTCGATCGCCGCAGACGAGGGTGTCCCGGCGACGACGCTGAAACGCCGGATCGACCGGCGGATGCCGCCCGGGGTCAGGGTCGAGACCGCGCAGGAAAGCGCCGACCGCTCCTCCGACGAGATCCGCAAGGGGCTCGGGTTCCTGCAGACCTTCCTCCTCGTCTTCGGCTTCATCGCCGTCTTCGTCGGCTCCTTCCTGATCTTCAACACCTTCTCGATCACGGTCGCCCAGCGGATCAGCGAATTCGGGATGCTGCGGACGCTGGGAGCCTCGCGGCGGCAGATCCTCACCACGGTGATGGTCGAGGCGCTGGCGATCGGGCTGTTCGGCGCGCTGCTCGGGATCGGCGGCGGCTTCCTCATCGCGGCCGCGATCAACGCCCTCTTCGAGGCCTTCGGGATCGACCTGCCGACGACGAGCCTGGTGATGGAGACGCGGACGGTCGTCGTCGCCCTCCTGGTCGGTGTCCTCGTCACCCTCGTCTCCTCGCTGATCCCCGCCCTGCGCTCGACCCGGGTGCCGCCGATCGCCGCCCTGCACTCCTTCCGCCCTACTCCGACCAAGCGCCGGCGGCTGGTCTACCTCGTGCTCTCGGTCCTGCTCGGCGCCGCCGGCCTGGGGATGGTGCTGCTCGGCCTCTTCGGCAGCGGCAGCTCCGGGACCCGCGCCGGCCTGATGGGCGCCGGGGCGGTCGCAGTCGTCTTCGCCGTCTCCCTCTTCAGCCCGCGCCTGGTGCCGCCGCTGGCCGCCGTCGCCGGCTGGCCGCTGGAGCGGATGCGGCGCCTCACCGGCCGCCTCGCTCGCGAGAACGCCGAGCGCAACCCGAGCCGGACCGCCGTCACCGCGGCGGCGCTGATGATCGGCGTCACCCTGGTCGCCTTCGTCACCGTCTTCGCCGCCGGGCTGAAGAGCACGGTCGCCCAGGTCGTCGACGAAAACTTCGCCGGCGGGCTGGTGATCCAGAACACCGACGGCTTCTCGCCGATCCCGAACGGGACCGCGAAGGCGGCCGAGCAGGTGCCGGGGGTGCAGCTGGTGGCGACGATCCGAGGGGCGGAAGCGAAGGTCCTCGAAGGACGGATCGCGGGGGCGAAGACGCGGGTCAACGCCCCGACCCCCGACATCGGCGAGACGGTGAACATCGAATGGAAGCAGGGGGGGCCGAGCGTGCTGCGCAACCTCGGCGACGACGAAGCGATCGTCGCCGACGATTTCGCCGGCTCCCACGATCTCGAGGTCGGCGACCGCTTCCGGCTCCTCACCCAGACCGGGGCGCGGCCGCGCTTCCGCGTCGCCGGCGAGTTCGACTCCAAGCTCGGGGTGCTCGGCAACGTCCTCGTCACCCAGAGGGCGATGGCGCGGGAGTTCGACCAGACGCAGGACCTAACTGACTTCGTGAAGATCGAGGAGGGGGCGAACGCCGACCAGGTACAGACGCTCCTGAGCAAAGGCGTCGAACTCGCCTTTCCCGTCGCCGAAGTCCTCAACCAGCAGGAACTGAAGGAAAGCCGCGAAGAACAGATCAACCAGTTGGTGATGCTCGTCTACGCGCTGCTGGTCTTCGCGATCCTGATCTCGCTGTTCGGGATCGTCAACACGCTGGCGCTCTCGATCCACGAACGGACGCGGGAGCTGGGGATGCTGCGGGCGATCGGAATGTCGCGCCGTCAGGTGCGGACGATGATCCGCTACGAGGCGGTGATCACGGCGCTGATCGGCGGCATCCTCGGGCTCGTCCTCGGGCTGATCTTCGCGACGCTGATCGCGCAGCCGCTGAAGGACGAAGGCTTCACGCTCTCCTACCCGGTGGTGTCGCTCGTCGTCCTGCTAGTCCTCGCCGGCCTGGCCGGAGTGCTGGCGGCGATCCTGCCCGCGCGCCGGGCTTCACGCCTCGACGTCCTGCAGAGCCTCCAGTACGAGTAGCTCAGGCGCCCAGTCCCGCAACGGGTCGAACCCGGCGGTGGCGACGTAGGCCGGCGGCAGTCCGGCGAGGTCGTCCGCCTGCAGGACCGAGGCCCTCGGGTCGTTGGGATCGGTTCCGGGCGGCAGGTAGCGGTCCTCGTAGTAGGCCATGTCGCGCCGCGTGAGGATGAACCCCTCGGCGAAGGTGCGGCGCGATGGCAGTTCGCGGCCGGTATCGGTGACGGGATAGATCAGCAGCTGCATCGCGGGAACCGGCCCGCCCGCGTCCCGTGCCGCGAGGGCGGCGACCGCCGCCAGGTTGCCGCCGGCGCTGTCGCCGCCGACGGCAATCCGGTCTGCCTCGATCCCGAAGCGGCCGGCATTTTCGCGCGCCCAGGAGAAGGCCGCGAAGGCGTCATCGGCCGCCGACGGGAGGGATGCTCGGGGGCCAGCCGGTGGTCGATGGCCAGCACCTGCACCCCGGCGTTGGCGGCGAGGAAGCGGCAGGGGCTGTCGTGGGTCTCGAGGTCGCCGATCACCCAGCCACCGCCTCGTTGACCCGCGCCATCGGGATCGCCGGCCGCTCGGCGACGATCGCCGCTTCCGCCCGCCGCTGCGCTCGCGCCTCGACAGGGTCGGCCCTCTCGTCAAGGCTGTCGCTGCGGGCGCGGGCGGCAAGCGAGATCAAGGCGTGGATGTCCGGAGCGAGCGTCTGGCCATCGAGCTGAGGCGGCGGCCCGAACAGCCGCCGTTGCACCGTCGCCGGCAGGTTGCAGACCGTCTTCAGGATCCGGTGCTCGACAGCGGGCGGAAAGCGAGGCAGCGCGGCCAAGCCATGAGGCTAAGCGTTCGGTCGCCCGTGCGAAAGTCACACATCCGTATGGGAGTCGAGGCGTAGGCTCGACACGTGGAGGCGGCAGCCAAGGCGCGGACGTCCATCAACGGGCACGGTCCGAGCCCGATCAAGGGCCTGCCGCCCGGCCCTCGCATGCACCGCGTCGCCCAGACCGGGATCTGGTCGCGCCAGGCACAGTGGTTCCTCGAGCAGAGCCGCGCCCGCTTCGGGCCGATGTTCTCGATCAAGATCGCCTACGAGGGCAACTGGGTGGTGCTCACCGACCCGGAGCTGGTGAAACAGGTCTTCACCGGCGATCCCAAGGTTTTCCACGCTGGCGAGGGCAACCAGATCCTGCGCCCGATCCTCGGCGAGAACTCGGTCCTCGTCCTCGACGAGAAGAAGCACATCGGCCAGCGCAAGCTGCTGCTGCCGCCCTTCCACGGCGAGCGGATGCAGGCCTACGGCGAGAAGATGACCGAGATCGCCGCTCGCGAGATCGAGAGCTGGCCGACCGGCGTCCCCTACAAGCTGCGGCCGCGGATGCAGGCGATCACGCTGGAGATCATCATCGAGACGGTCTTCGGTGTTCACGACGGCGAGCGGATGGAGCCGCTGCGCGAGGCCCTCCGCGACTTCCTCGACCTGACGACGAACCCGCGGGTGCTGTTGCCGGTGCTGATGGTCGGTCCAGACCGCGTCAATCTGATCCCCGCCTTCCGCCGCCGGGTCGGGCGGGTCGACAGCCTGATCGCGGCCGAGATCTCCGAGCGCCGCCGGGCCGAGGACCTGGCCGAGCGCGAGGACGTGCTCTCGATGCTTGTCGGCGCCAAGCACCAGGACGGCAGCCCGATGAGCGACAAAGAGATCCGCGACGAGCTCCTCACCCTCCTCGTCGCCGGCCACGAGACGACGGCGACGGCGCTCTCCTGGGCGATGGAGCGGCTGACCCGCCACCCGGAGAAGCTGGAGCGGCTGCGGGCCGAGGTCCTCGACGACGAAGACGCCTACCTGACGGCGACGATCCAGGAGACGCTGCGGTTGCGCCCGGTGATCGTGATCGTCGTCCGCAAGCTGACCCAAGCGGTCGAGCTCGGCGGCTACGAGCTGCCCGCCGGCGCCGGCGTCACCCCCTGCATCCACCTGATCCACCGCGATCCCAACCTCTATCCCGAACCGGATCGCTTCCTGCCGGAGCGCTTCATCGACAACCCGCCCGGCACCTACACCTGGATCCCCTTCGGCGGCGGCGTCCGCCGCTGCCTCGGCGCCGCCTTCGCCCAGTTCGAGATGGCCGTCGTCCTCCGCGAGCTCGTCCGCCGCCGCCAGATCGAGCCGGCCGACCCGGCCCCCGAGCGCAACTACCGTCGCGCGATCACCGAGACGCCGAGGCACGACGCCGAGGTCGTGCTCCACTAGTCCAGCCCACACCTCGGCCGCTTGAGTAATCTGCGGTCCGCTATCGGTACCAATCGTTCAACGAGCGTCAGGTGGGGGGTGGGCGCAGTGCGCGCCTACCAGCGCTATGTCTCGCCCCGCCGGCCGTCCCGCTGCGTCTTCGAGCCAACCTGTTCTGAGTACGCCGTCCTGGCGATCGAACGACAGGGATTGCTGCGCGGCAGCAGGGCGACGCTGCGGCGGCTCTGGCGGTGCCGGGCGGAAAACATCGGAGTCGTCGACTACCCAAGGGAGGGATAGGGATCTACACGATCGTCAACATAGGAGCGAGCTTCTCGAACAAAGACCGGCAGCGGTTGGAGGAGACGATCAACGGCTACGGCGACCAGGGGTGGCGCTTCCACTCCGTGTTCACCGTTGAGTCGAGAGGGTGCCTGGGCTTGTTCAGGCAAACCACCAACTTCATGGTCTTGGAGGCAGCGTGGGCACGGGGAGGGGAGCCTGCGCAAGGCTCCTCGGCAGCTGCTCCGGGCGCGACCCCGCCCCCAGAGCCCGGCGGAGCAGAAGGGATCTCAAGCTAACGGCCGTGGTTGAGACCACCTCCATCGGGGTAGCCCGGAGGGCAATGAAGCCCGGCAGCCGCGAGACGATTCCGACCATCTCCGAGGTCGTGCGCGAGGCGACCGCGATCTGCGACCCGGAGGGGACCGACACCGCGGTCATCGGCCTCTTCGAGAGCTTCGAGGACGACGACCGACCGGCGACCGCCGCCGAGGACCTGCGGGGAGAGCTGCTCAGCACCGTCCGGGGAATCGACCCCGAGGGCGACGACCCGGGTGCCCTCGCCGCCGCTGCCGCCGCCGTCTGGCTAGCCACCAACCCGAGCCAGGCCGACAACGGCGACCACGTCCTCCGCGAGGGCGTCCGCCTCGTATTCGAAGGCAAGCCGCCCGAGCCGCTCGCCGAGTGGCTGGCGGCTCGGGGCGTAGAGCTCTAGATCAACCGCAGCCGGTGTTGTTGCCGCAGCTGCTGCACGTGTAACAGCTGCCCGTCCGCTGCATCATCCCGCCGCACTGCTCGCAGGCCGGGCCAAGCTCGAGGCCCTGCATCTTCGCCGGCCGTACTGGAGGCGTTTCGGTCATCGCCGACGCGGCAGGCTTCGGGGCGCCGTTGCCGCCGTTGGAGTGGCCGTTGCCGGTGGCGGGGCCGGCGGTGTCGGTGGGCACGCCGAGGCCCAGCTGGGCGGTCTCGGCTTCCTTTTTACTCCGCACCTCCGTCGTCATGATCCCCAGTTCCTCGAGCACTTCGGTGTCCTCGATGAAGCGGCTTGCGACCCAGCGCATGATGTAGTCCGGCAGCGATTTCGCGAAGGGAATCTCCGGGTTCTGCGTCATCCCCTCCGGCTCGAAGCGCATGTAGCTGAACTTCTGGACGAAGGTCTCCAGCGGCACCCCGTACTGGAGGCCGAGGGAGATCGCGGTGGCGAAGGCGTTGAGCAGCCCCCGCATCGTCGAGCCCTCCTTGCCGATGTCGGTGAGGAAGATCTCGCCGACCGTCCCGTCCTCGTATTTGCCGGCGGTGATGTAGCCCTCGTGGCCGCCGATCGAGAACTTGTGGGTGATCGATTCGCGCTCGCGCGGCATCTTCTTTCGGACCGGCTGCGCCATCTCGACTTCGGCCTCGGCCTCCTTTTCGTCCTGGGCGTCGGTGCGCAGCGCCTGCGCCGTCTTCGAGCCGTCCCGGTAAATGGCAAGCGCCTTGAGGCCGCCCTTCCAGCCGCGCGTGTAGGCGTCGGCGATGTCGTCGACCGTGGCCGTCTGCGGCAGGTTGACGGTCTTCGAGATCGCCCCGGAGATGAACGGCTGCGTCGCCGCCATCATGTCGATGTGGCCGGTGTGGGTGATCGCCCGCTCGCCGACCGCGACGTCGAAGACCGGCAGGTGCTCGTTCTTTAGGCCGGGCGCCCCGACGATCGTGTTGTTCTCCTTGATGAAGGCGGCGATCTGGTCGATCTCGGCCTCGCCGTAGCCGAGCGTCTGCAGCGCCAGCGGCACCGAGCGGTTGGGGATCGTCATCGAGCCGCCGCCGACCAGCTCCTTGAACTTGACCAGCGAGAAGTCGGGCTCGATCCCGGTCGTGTCGCAATCCATCAGGAAGCTGATCGTCCCGGTCGGGGCCAGCACCGTCGCCTGCGCGTTGCGGTATCCGTGCTCCTCGCCGAGCTCGACCGCTTCGTCCCAGGCCCGCTGCGCGGCCTCGAGCAGCTCGCCTTTGATCCCGGTTCCGTCGACCTCGTAGGAGGCGTCGCGGTGCATCCGCATGACGCCGTTGTGCGGCTCGCGGTTGCGCTCGTACTCCTCGTAGGGGCCGGTCGCGCCGGCGGCGATCAGCGCCGACTGGCGGTAAGCGCGGCCGGTCATCAGCGCCGTGATCGCGGCGGCGACGTTGCGGCCCGCGTCGGAGTCGTAGGGGAGGCCGTCGCTCATCAGCAGGGCGCCGAGGTTGGCGTAGCCGAGGCCGAGCTGGCGGAACTTGTTGGCGTTCTCGGTGATCCCCTCGGTCGGGTAGCTGGAGAAGCCGACGACGATCTCCTGGGCGAGGAAGACGATGTCGACCGCGTGCTCGAACTCGGCCGTGTCGAAGCTGCCGTCCTCGCGGCGGAACTTCATCAGGTTGAGCGAGGCGAGGTTGCAGGCCGAGTCGTCGACGTGCATGTACTCGCTGCAGGGGTTGGAGGCGTTGATCCGGCCCGACTCGGGGCAGGTGTGCCAGCGGTTGATGATCGTGTCGTACTGGACGCCCGGGTCGGCGCAGCGCCAGGCGGCGTCGGCGATCTGGTTCATCAGGTCGCGCGCGTCGAGCGTTTTCGTCGTGGAGCCGTCGGTCCGCGCCTTCAGCTCCCAGTCCTCGCCGGCCTCGACCGCCTCCATGAACTCGTCCGTGACCCGGACCGAGTTGTTGGCGTTCTGGTACTGGATCGAGGTGAAGCCCTCGCCGTCGATCGACATGTCGAAGCCGGCGTCGCGCAGGGCAGCGGCCTTCTTCTCCTCGTCGGCCTTGCACCAGATGAAGTGCTCGATGTCCGGGTGGTCGACGTCGAAGACGACCATCTTCGCCGCCCGCCGCGTCTTGCCGCCGGACTTGATCGTCCCCGCCCAGGCGTCGGCGCCGCGCATGAAGCTGACCGGGCCGCTGGCGGTGCCGCCCTTCTGCAGCTGCTCCATCGAGCCGCGGATGTTGGAGAGGTTGATCCCGGAGCCGCTGCCGCCGCGGAAGATCTTGCCCTCCTTGGTGTTCCAGTCGAGGATCGACTCCATCGTGTCCTCGACGCTCAAGATGAAGCAGGCCGAGCACTGCGGCGTCTCCTCGAAGCCGACGTTGAACCAGACCGGGGAGTTGAAGGCCGCCTTCTGGTTGAGCAGGATCGCGGTCAGCTCCATCTCGAAGGCGTCGGCGTCCTCCTCGGAGGAGAAGTAGCCGCCCTCGCGCCCCCAGCCGGCGATCGTGCCGGCGACGCGGCCGATCATCTGTTTGACCGAGCTCTCGCGCTCGGGGCTGCCCATCTGGCCGCGGAAGTACTTCTGGGCGACGATGTTGGTCGCGTTCTGCGACCACGTCACCGGGAACTCGACCCCGCGCTGCTCGAAGGCGGGGCTGGCCGGATCGCCGATCACGGCGTCGCGGAGCTCCCACTCGACCTGGTTGAAAGGATGCACGCCGGGCGTCGAAAAACGACGTTCGACCGAGAGGCCTTGGAGACCGTTTTTGGGGCTAGCTAGGGCGGTCTTCGACATCAAAATGCTCCTCTCAAGGCGGCTTACGGCGGTAACTACGCAGGATCGCTAACGAGCCGGTCGGAAAAAGTGCCTGAAGTCGCAAATAAGGCACACGGCGATCATCTGTCCGCTCGGTACATGGTGGCAATTCCGCAATATCGGCACGCGGTTGGGGGTAGCCTCTCCCTATGGCAGAGGACTTCCGCCGGGGCGCGGAACGAGTAGGTGAGCGTGCGAGCGCGGCTCGCGACGCGATGGGCGAGCGGGCGACGGCGGCCAAAGAGGCCGTCGGAGAGCGCGCCACCGCCGCCAAAGAGGCGACGGCTGAGGCGCTCGCCGCGGTCAAGCCGAAACTGCGCGGCGTCTCCCACGAGTGGGCCTTCTTCATGTCCCTCGGCTTCGGGGCGACCCTGATCATCCTCGCCGAGACGCCGAAGGCGACCCTCGCCGTCGCGATCTACGCGGTCAGCCTCTCGGCCCTGTTCGGGACCAGCGCCCTCTACCACCGGGTCAACTGGTCGCGGCCGCAGATGCGCCAATGGATGCGCCGGCTGGATCACTCGATGATCTTCTTCCTGATCGCCGGCACCTACACGCCCTTCGCGCTGCTGGTCCTGGAAGGGACCCTGGCGATGACGATCCTCGCCGTTGTCTGGGTCGGGGCGATCGCCGGCGCGATCGTCGAGATGATCTGGATCGACCACCCGAAATGGGCCTCGGCCCTGATCTACCTCGCCCTCGGCTGGGTCGCCGTCGCAACCTTCCCGGACCTCTGGTCGGAGATGGGGGCGGGAGGGACGCTGCTGGTCGCGGTCGGCGGCCTCCTCTACACCGCCGGCGCCGTCGTCTACGCGGTCCAGCGCCCCAACCCCAACCCGGCGATCTTCGGCTACCACGAGGTGTTCCACCTCTTGGTCATCGCCGCCGCGATCGCCCAGTACGCAGCGATCGCCTTCTTCGCCCTGCCGCAGGGCTAGGCCGCGACAGCCAGGCTCTCCTGCAGCTGCTCGACTTCCGAGACGAGCGTCGCCAGGATCTCCTCCAGCTGCTGGGACTGCTCGGGGGAGAGGTCGAGGCGGCCGTTGCGGTAGAGGTCGGCTGCTTTTGCGACCGGCAGTTCGGCCTCGACCACGCGGCCGCCTAGGGCGCCGAGGACTTTGCGGGTCTCGGCCTGGGCCCAGACGGCGCCGAACATTCCGGTCGAGGCGCCGATCACCGCCGCCGGGGTGCCGTTGAGGGCGCTCTGGCCGGCGGGTCGGGAAGCCCAGTCGAGGGCGTTCTTGAGGACGCCGGGGATCGAGTGGTTGTACTCCGGGGTGGCGACGAGGACCGCATCGGCCTCGCGCATCGCCTGCCGCAGCTCCGCCACCGCGGGCGGAGTCACTCCCTCCTCGAGGTCGGCGTCGTAGGGCGGGATCTCCGCCAGGCGCTCGAACTCGACGAACTCCACCCCGGCGGGAAGCCGCTCGGCGGCCTCCCGCAGCAGGGCGTGGTTGTAGGAACCCCGGCGCAGGCTTCCGGCGATGCCGAGGACCCTCATGGTTACGCCTCCTCTTTGACGAGCTCGAGCTCGACGGAGATCGTCACCGCGTAGTCGAGGACGTCGCCACCGCTCGGCAGCTGCGCCTGCCAGTCGAGGCCGAAGTCGCGGCGGTCGACGGTCGACTCGATCGAGAGGCCGACGCGCTCTTTGCTCGCGAGGTCGCCGCCGAGGTGGGCGAAGCGACCGCTTGCCTCGACCTTGCGGGTCTCGCCGTGGATCTCGAGCTCACCGGCGAGCCGGGCGGTGCCGTCCTCGCCGACGCTGAGCTCACTCGAGGTGAACCGCAGCTGCGGGAAACGCTGGGTGTCGAAGAACTCGGGGGAGAGCAGGTGCCCCTTCAGCATCTCCTCGTCGATGGCGACGCTCTCGACCTCGACCGAACCCTCCAGCCGCGGCTGCTCGCCGCCGCTGAGGCGCGCCTCGTAGCGCTCGAAGCCGCTGCGGAACGTGGTCACGCCGTTGTGGGTGACGGCGAAGTTGATCGAGGAGTGGACGGGGTCGACAGCCCAAGTCCCCGCTGGAACCTGCTGCTGGGTGACGGTCTCGGTGCTCATGTGGTGTTCCTTCCCGAAGATGGTTGATCTCTAAACATTTGACGCAGAAACAATCTTAACAAGAAAGCTTTGCTTGTCAACTATTGTCAGATCAACCATCGTGTGGGAAGATGTAGGCATGACCGTGGAGGCGACGGCCGTCGCAGATCAGAAAGGCAAAGAGGATTTCGATCCCCACCGCGAGGCCTGGATTGCGATCACCCAGACCCACGCTGCCGTGACCGGGCGCCTGCAGGAGGCGCTGACCGCCGCAGAGCTGCCGCCGCTGCCCTGGTTCGAGGTTCTGGCGACGCTCGACCGCGCCCCCGAGAAACGGCTGAAAATGGGGGAGCTGGCCGAGGCGCTGGTGATTACCCGCGGTGGCCTGACCAAGCTGGTCGACCGGCTGATCAAGGCCGGCCTGCTGGAGCGGACCTTCTGCGAGACCGATCGACGGGTCAGCTACGCGACGCTGCTGCCGGCCGGGATTGACCTACTAGGCGAGATGCGGCCGCTGGTGCGGGCCGAGCTCGCCTCCGCCTTCAGCGCCAACCTCAGCGTCGAGCAGGCCGAAGAGCTGCGCGCGATGCTGGAGCAGGTCCGCAGCTCCGCCTGCGGCACCGCCTGACTAGGCGAGCGCGGCGGCGGCCCGCTCTTTGGCGGACTCGATGATCGCCAGGACCTCCGCGTCGCGTCCCTCGCGCAGCAGCACGATCGGGTCGGGGTCGCCGTTGACGATCCCCTCGAAGAACTCCTTGCGGTCCTGGTAGGTCGGCAGCGTCCCCTTCGCCCAGCCGCGGGCGTCGTTGAGGATCACGGCGAGGCGTGCGTACTCCTCGCCGAAGAGCTCGGAGATCTCGCGCTTCATCCGTTTCGCCAGCGCCGGCGATGCGCCGGCGGTCGAGA
>Ga0184624_10000212_pt1 | contig 14099 bp, 10 predicted proteins | sample PLM3_5_b1_FD_133157 | JGI IMG/M metagenome (GOLD analysis project Ga0184624, IMG submission 133157) | Groundwater sediment microbial communities from an aquifer in East River, Colorado, USA - PLM3_5_b1 | ecosystem: Environmental > Terrestrial > Soil > Riparian zone | place: USA: East River...
TATAAAAATCTTCCATGGTCACAAAAATGGTGGAAGATACCGTTCCGTATTTTTCTTGATTCTGTGTCTGCCTGGAAAGGGCTTTTTATTGGCGATGGTGGCTACTTCTTTTCAATTTTAAGGGCCCATTTTTCTTTTTTAAAATGGATATTATTCAGGAAAAGGCAAAGTGTTTTTCCGGAAAAAAAGGGTGGAAAACCAGCAGGTCTTTATAAAGGCAATATTGTGTGGGAGCATTTTGTAAAGGGCAAAAAATATTTTTCACAGTTGATAAAATAAATTCAATTTAATTGCCGAACGCTTATTTTTGCACCACAAATTACCGGATATGAATTATCAGCAGGAATACAAAGAGGAACTCCAAAAAGTACACGACAGGGACTTTTCTTACAATTGGACGTCTTCTTCGGCATTTTTATTTTACCTGCAGGTGGCCTGTATTGTAGCTTTCGTTCTAGGCGGTTGTTATATGCTTTATACCAAGCGTTTCGACAAGCCTGAGGTGAAAGTGCAGGAAAGCACTTTATACACTCCCAAATACAAATAAGGGGTTCAAAAATTTTTTTCAAAAGGGCTCGTTGCTTATTTTTGCAGCCCTCAAGTTCTTTTATTGGTTTAAATAACAAGCGGAAGTAGCTCATTTGGTAGAGCACGACCTTGCCAAGGTCGGGGTGGCCGGTTCGAGCCCGGTCTTCCGCTCATAAGTCCATCAGTTTTCGCTGGTGGATTTTTTTTCTTGATAAACGCCCCGGTGGTGGAACTGGTAGACACGCAGGACTTAAAATCCTGTGACCCGCAACGGTCGTAACGGTTCAACTCCGTTCCGGGGCACATTAAAAGCGACGTAAGTCGCTTTTTCTTTTATGTATTTTACTTCCATATTGTATTCTGAAAAGTGTGATCGGTATTATATTGGTTACACTTCGGAGATTATTGCCAGACTTGAACGACATAACACTGGTAACGTAGCAGCTACTAGAAATTGTTTGCCTTACCAAATTGAAGCGACAAAAGAATTCCAATCAGAACTTGAAGCAAGGAGAGAAGAACTTCGTTTAAAGAAACAAAAAAGTCGAAAATATCTTGAATGGCTGATTACAGGGAATTGGTAGTCACGTCCCGATTAAATATCGGGATGACCAGCAACTGTCAGTACACCGATTCAGCCTGGGTACGGGGCACTTTGAAAGCGACTGATCTGGTCGCTTTTTTGTTTCGAATTTCTTCCCACTTTTTAACTGCTTTATTCACTATTTCCTTTTGGGCGGTTTCTAATTTCTTGCCAAGACTAATAAGCATTTCCTTCTCTTCATTTTTCTTTGGGAGGTCTTTTATGTATTGTTTTATCTTTTTTTTGAGAATAAAATGATCTTGAAAGTTGCCAAGATAATTCAGTACCCTGTCAAGAACTTTGATATTTATAAAACTTTCTGCCAGCGCTTTTGGACAAATTTTTAACCAGTAATAAACGTCTTTAAGTTGCTTTCTTATTTCATGTGCATTTTTATGAAAATGCTTAGCCAGAGTTTTTACTTTTTTTATTTTCAAAGCTGATAGCTGAATGATCCTTTCAGAGGTTTCTGTATTGCTACCTGCAAGCAATTTAATTTGTTCAGTAAAAACATCCGGCTCATACTCATTAAACTTTACAGCTTCTTGTTTTGACCATTTTCGTGTAAGTGCCCTGTTTACCGATAAATATTCTTTGAAGAAAATAAATGACAACAATTCTTTTCGTTCCAACTTTCTTATAAGGGTAAGAGACATGTCGTAGTCTCTTAGTCTTCCTAATGATTTGAACAACACTGATATTTTTGAAAACGATTCCTTCCACTCTTCGCCGGTAAATTGCTGTTTCAAACGCAAATAACTTCTCTTCTTTTTAACTGCAACACGCAGATCATGTACAGATATCTTTGTTGGTCTTTTGCGACTGAGTATAAGATTGTCATTGAAAACTTTTTCTTGTTGAAGCCAATTCTTTAATATTAGGTTACTCTGCTCCATTTGTATAAAGGAATACAAAGTTCTCTCAATTTTCATTGAGAAAGCACCGGAAAAATAGTCAAATTATACGCTTAGTTGTAAGTGAAGTCTATTTTGCCCTGGATCTGTTTGTCTTTGTTGAACAACGCTTCTTTTGTTTTTAGCCCTTTTTCGTCAAACAAATACCTCCACGTAAGGTAGCCAATATTTTTACCTGAAGTTGTGGTGATCTTTTGGATCACCCGGTCATTCTCATCGTATTCAAACAAATAATCCGGTAATAAACGGTTTGCTTTATAGTTGAAACGAACAATATCCGTAAGACGATTTCTATCATCATAATAATAATAAACAGGGTCGGCTAAAACACCACGTCTGAAATTTCTTTCTTCAATTACATTCCCGTTTTCATCTGTTACAAATCTTACTTCGAGGCTATCTTTTTTATTGATAATTCGCCACATTTTATCAAGTTTACCATCTTTATAAATATATTGATGGACTTCAGTTTGTGAAAAATCGCCGCTGCTATCGGCATCAGTTGCGGAATTGCTGATAGAGATTATTTTCCCATTTGCATCATACACATATGTACTGGTGCTTTTAACGTTTACGGTTGAGTCAATGGCGCTGACCAATAAGCCACGATCATTAAAACTATATCTTAACGTGGAGATAATCTTGTTGTTAATGGTTGTGACCTTCAGGACTGTTCCATTTGCATTTATTTCTCCCACCTCACTAAAATCAGAAGTGGCTGCACCCTCGGGCGTAATGCCCCTGGCTGTAACTTTTTTGATATTGTTAGCCGTATATGTTTTCATTAGCCGGGTAATATCGGCCGCCGACACAAGGTCTTTGTAATAGTATTGGGAATTGGCGTGGAAAAATAATAGCAATAACACTAGAAAGGGTAGTTTCTTCATTGGAATGAATTTCAGTTCAAAAGTACTTCAAACTGTCTATAACGAAAAACAAATGCTGTTAAGTGTTTCTTGTTTATTTTTAAGAAAAATTAAAGGTGAGTCATACCCCGCTGAGGAAAGAAACTAATTGTCTGAATTGCGGTGCAACGGTACAGGGGCGTTATTGCCATGCATGTGGGCAGGAGAATACTGAGCCAAAGGAAACTTTCTGGCATATGTTCACTCATTTTTTTTACGATATCACCCATTTCGACGGAAGCTTTTTTGTAACACTGAAAGATCTCTTATTTAAACCAGGTTTCTTATCAAGAGAATATATGCTTGGTCGCAGGAAGAAATACCTGCATCCCGTGCGGATGTATGTTTTTACTTCAGCGGTTTTCTTTCTTGTGTTTTTTTCTCTTTTTTATGTTTCTGAAAATGATGTTGCAAAAGCAGAACAAAAAGCTAAAGCAGCAGAAATGAGTTTTAACACGATCAGGGAAGAAGCTTTTAAGAACGCAAAGACAAAAGAAGATTCAGCTGGAATTATAAAAGGCCTCGAGCTTTTAGGTTATAAGGAAGTAACTGAAAGCGAAAAACCGGATACAGTAATAAGATCGAAAAATAAGAATGGCGGTTTTAATTTTACTGTTGGGGGTGATGTAAGCAAATATAAAACCTTAAAAGAATATGACTCTGTTCAGAAAACATTACCAGGGAATAAAAGAGATGCCTGGTTAACAAAGATCTTTACAAGAAGATCTATTGGGCTAAATGAAAAGTATAAAGGAGATCAGCAAAAAATAGCGATCGAGCTGATCAATAAATTTATTCATTCGATCCCCTATCTCTTGTTTGTTTCATTGCCTCTTTATGCTTTATATCTGAAACTACTCTATATACGGCATAGAAAACAATACTACTTTGCCGATCATGGTGTATTCCTTATTCACTTGTACGTTTTTACATTTCTGTTCCTGCTTTTTTATTTTGGGTTAGATAAACTGGAAAAACATACCCATTGGAAAGGAATAGGAATTGTGCAGGCCATTTTCATATTAACCGGGCTTTTTTATACATTAAAAGCCATTAAAAATTTTTATAAACAAGGTTGGGGTAAAACGATAATGAAGTTTATAATTTTTAATATTCTTTGTATTATTTCACTTGTATTATTGTTTGCGCTTTTTTTAGCATTAACCTATTACCAGATCTAAAATTTCAATATGTCAAATTTATCCGGATCATTTCTAAGACTTGTTTCCATAATGGATGACCTGCGTGAAAAGTGCCCGTGGGACAGGAAACAAACAATTCAAACTTTGCGTCATATGACGATTGAAGAAACATACGAATTAGCAGATGCAATTACTGAAGAGGATTGGAATGGCATCAGGGAAGAACTTGGCGACCTCTTATTGCATATTGTCTTCTATTCAAAGATCGGGACTGAACAAAATAAATTTACTCTTGCAGAAGTGATAGATGGAATAAGTGAAAAATTGATAGCCCGGCACCCTCATATTTATAGTCCCGCAGATAGCGGGATAAAGGTGAACGATGAAGAAGATGTAAAAAGAAATTGGGAGAAATTAAAACTTAAGGAAGGTAAAAAGTCTATATTAAGCGGCGTTCCAAAGTCGTTGCCTGCTACGGTAAAAGCAATGAGGTTGCAGGAAAAGGCAAAGCAAGTTGGTTTTGAATGGGAAAACAAAGACCAGGTTTGGGAAAAAGTGGAAGAAGAAATGGGCGAACTGAGATCGGCAATTGGAGATTGGCAATCAGCAGATCATGATGATCTGGCAATAAAGCATAAGAGAGTGGAAGAGGAATTTGGTGACCTTGTATTTTCGTTGATCAATTATGCACGGTTTTTGCGAGTTGATGCCGAAAATGCGCTGGAAGTGACCAATAAAAAGTTTATCCGGCGTTTTACCCAAATGGAAGAGGAGGCCACAAAAGGCGGAAAAGACCTGGCAGACATGACCCTCACAGAGATGGATTCTATCTGGAACAGTATAAAAAAACGGACCTGAGCAGTTGAAAAAAATAACTCATATCCTTCCCAAACCACATATATGGTTAGCAGGTGCAATTATTTTATACCTGCTGTCTTTTTTATTTACACAATCTTTTTCACCTGGTCGTTCGATCAAAAATGATATCAGCGAACTTGAAAATTTTGTTCGCTCCAAGCATAAGGAATTCAATACTCTCGTTGCTGATACCGCATTGATAAAAAGACTTGCATTTAATACTTATACGGAGAAAGAAGTAGAAGAGCTCACCTCGTCAAAATATCCTACGGGGATCTTTGTTTATAAAAAGGATTTTGGAGGAGGTGAACTTAAGTTCTGGAACAACCAGACCAGTTTTCCTCCTAATGAAATTTTTAGTTATCCTGATACGGCTTATTTTGAACAAAAGCCGAATGGTGGGTTTTATATCTGCCTCAAAAGTACATTTGGCCTTGCTGCCAAACACGATTCAATAGCTACGATCGGGATGATACCGGTTATGTATCGGTATTTTTCATCATTAGCAGATCAGTTTCCATATAGCAAAACCGCTTCTTCAAGAATATCTATCTCTGGTTTGAAAACCGAATATCCAGTGACAGGTCTTACTGACAATATCCTTTTTTATATTTCGCCGGTAATAAGCAAAACCTCGGCTACTCTAAACCTGAACATCATATTCAAATTACTGGCGGTATTGTTATTATTGATATATATTCATTTTACCGCAGAGAAAATTTCACGAGAGTATGGTTTTTGGAAGGGGTTATCATTTTTGATCGTTACTCTTATTTCCTTAAGATTATTGAGTTATTTTTTCCCATTTCCCTTCGATTTTCGCCAATTTGAATTATTTGATCCTAAAGTTTATGGTTCAGATCCAATACACAGGTCTTTAGGCGATCTGCTTATTAATTCGATTTTCTTTTGTTGGTTAGTTTTGTTTTCATGGCAAAAGATACGGGCAACAGGCTTTTATGATCTATCGATCAAAAGGGGAATCGTAAACGGTGTTGTCGGAAGCTTAGTTGTAGTTGTTGTTACTTTTTTAGCAGCATACATTATACGAAGTCTTGCAGCTGACTCAAGTATCTCTTTTGATGTGATCAATTTTTTTAGTCTTATAAAAACTCCTTATACGATTTTTGGTTTTATTACTTTATCAATTTTGGCCGTAGGATATTATTATTTTATGAAGATAATGACACCGTTATTGTCTTTGTCATTTAATAATAACATGTTCCCGGTATACCTTATCATCGGTGCAGCAGGTCTTACTTTTCTCACTTTCCAGGTGGATAATCCCTTACTCATATTTTATATCCTGGTCCTGGGTTGGCTGATCTTTTATGTGTGGTTATCTCAAATTATTTTTTTGGGAATAAATAATCAGCGCCAGACAATGGCTGGGGGATTGTTCTGGATATTTATTTTTTCTGTTTCACTAACTGCCGTTATTATAAATGCTAACCGGGAAAAAGAGTGGCAATCACGAATTGGTATCGCCGAGAAGGTCAACCGTCAAACCGATCCCGATAATGAACGGGAACTGGGCATTACACTTACCTATTTTGATAACGAATTTTTTGCTCCAAATTTTTACAGGTTTCGCCAGGATCAGAAGTCGGCGATCTTTTTACGTGATAGTCTTCTTAGTCAAAGTGATTACTTGAAAAATTACAACTCCCGGCTTTATGTTTTCGATGCACAAAAAATCCCGCTTTATAACGACCAGCCGGAAACTTACAATGACCTTGAGGCCAAAATGGCAATTAATGCCAGGCAAACTTCTGTGCCGAATTTATATTATTTCAATACAAGCTTCAATAGTTACACATTCATATTTAAGCAAACAGTTACTGATCCTTCAGGAAATACACTTGGTTATTTTTTTATTTTATCAGACCCGGATCGTGGCAGCTCAGATGAATTGGAAGTGGAACTTTTTAAAAAGGGCGATGAGGATCCTGAAATTGGGCAAAACTATTCATATGCAGTATATGAGGATGATGTGCTGACACTTACAAGCTTATATAATAAATATCCATTCCATACGACTTTAAGACCTTCTGAAAGGCCTGTCGAAACGGTTCAAAGAAGAATAGCAGCGGGTTATACAGAATTGTGGTATAGGGCAAAGAACTTCACGGGAGAAGATGGGTATCACAACAAGTTTATTGTTGTAGTAAGAAAAAGAGCAAATGTCCTGGAAGCGATCACATTGTTTTCTTATATTTTTTGCGTCTTTCTTTTTTTGGTCGGAGTTTTCAACGCGTTGGTTTTACTACTTCGTCTTGGTGGAGATATCACAGAATTTCGGAGGATCTTGGAATGGAATATTCGTACTCAAATTCACAGTACAATAATTTTCATCAGCATACTTTCTTTTGTCATTATCGGTGTATCAACAATTTCATTTTTTATCCTTCGGTATAAACAGAATAATGAAGAGCGATTAGGAAGAACTATGGATATTACTATAAAGCAAATGGAGCGAACACTTGATGAAAGACGACAATTGGATGATCTGCTTGCTATATATGACTCGGTTTCAAATGATCAAGTGACCAGGCTGGTAAACGAAGTTGCGGAGATACATAGTGTTGATGTGAATGTTTATGATACAAATGGAAGATTGAACGTGAGTTCTCTAAATATTATTTACAGGGAGAATTTTTTTAGCACACAAATGCATCCGCTGGGGTTTTACCATCTTAACAGGCTTCGCGAGGTACAGCATTTGCAAACCGAAAATCTGGGGCATATTTCATATATGAGTATTTACGCCCCACTCCGAGGCAAGGATGATGGAAAAGCTTATGCATATATTAATATTCCTTATTTTTTATCACAAAGTGAATTAAAGCAGGAGATATCTAACTTCCTTGTGACCATCATTAATTTGAATGCATTTATTTTCCTGGTTTCCGGTGTGATCGCCTTATTCATTACAAACAGGGTTACAAGATCATTTTCCCTCATTAGTGATAAGATGCGTGAAGTAAATTTGGGTAAAACAAATGAAGAAATAGTTTGGAAAAGAAATGACGAGATCGGCGGTCTTGTAAGAGAGTATAATAAAATGGTGAATAAATTGGAAGTAAGTGCCGAGGCGCTGGCAAGAAGCGAAAGAGAAGGCGCATGGCGTGAAATGGCAAGACAGGTGGCGCATGAAATAAAAAATCCATTAACGCCCATGAAGCTAAGCATACAATTTCTTCAAAAATCAATTGATAATAACTCGGAGAATGTAAAAGAGCTGACAGGAAAAGTTGCCAAGACACTTGTGGAGCAGATCGATCATTTATCAAAAATAGCCTTTGACTTTTCACAGTTTGCCAATATTGGCAATACCAATATTGAAACATTTGATATCAATGAAGTGATCCGGTCATTGGATAATCTTTATAAAACAAGTCATGAGGGAGAATTAAAATTGAAAACCGTTCCCGGTAAAGTAATGGTAAGGGCTGACAAGACGCAAATGAACCGTCTTTTTACCAATCTTATTCAAAATGCAATTGAAGCATGCAATGGTAAAGGAAAATGTGATATAGAATTGAATGAGGTAAGGACTGATGGTGTCATTCAAATTAGTATAAAAGATAACGGGGAAGGCATTCCTAAAGAAATGCATTCAAAAATATTTATTCCAAATTTTACAACTAAATCATCAGGCACAGGGCTTGGCCTTGCTATGTGCAAAGGAATAGCTGAGCAGGCAGGCGGCAGGATTTGGTTTGAAACAAAAACAGGAGAGGGCAGTACTTTTTTTGTCGAGCTGCCGGTTGCTAATTAGATCTTTTTCTTCTTCTTTCTATCTGCAAGAAATTTTTCAAATTCTTTTAATGAAAAGCTGCTGAGGTTTTGCTCCTTAGTTAAGCCAGCTTTTTGCGCAGCCAGTACTCCATATCTTATGTCGTTATATCCATCAAGAGAGTGAGCATCCGGGTCTATAGAGATCAAAACACCTTTATCAATTGCATAGTCAATATATCTCCAGTCAATGTCAAGTCTGCGAGGATGTGCATTTAATTCAATCACCACATGATTAGCGGCACAGGCATCAATTATCTTTTTATGATCAACAGGATAGCCATTACGGCTTAATAGCAATCGTCCTGTCATGTGTCCTAGTATCGTTGTATATGGATTTTCAATGGCTCTCATTAATCGCATCATTGCTTTTTCCTCCGACATCTTTAAGTTGCTATGAACGGATGCTATCACCAGGTCAAAAGTGGAAAGGATATTATTGGTATAATCCATGGACCCATCGCCAAGAATATCACATTCGATGCTTTTGAAAATTTTAAACGGCTTGTATTGCTCATTTAATTGATCAACCTGCCTGTGTTGCTCTCTTATCCTTTCTTCAGAAAGTCCATTTGCATAGGCGGCGGCTTTTGAATGATCAGAAATAACAAAATATTCAAGCCCTTTCTTTATGCACTCGTCTGCCATTTGTTCCAATGTATTATCGCCATCACTCCATTTACTGTGACTGTGAATGATCGCTTTAATATCTTCCGGTTGAATTAACTCTGGCCAATTTTTTACCTGCCTGCCGGCAGGCAGGTTCTTTGCTTTTTCAATTATTGCAGCAGTTTCTCTCATGAAAGCAGGTATCACAGGAATTTTTGCCTGTGTAAATACTGAATCATCACCAATTTCTTTACCTGTGTATTTAATGGAAGTGAATGATTTATTAAATGCCGTTAAAAATTCTTCTGAGCATGAAGTAGCAAATAAGCGTTCATCCATCATGCCATTACCCGTATGTAAGCGAAGTTTTAAACCATTTTTTAGCTTGTATAAGATCGTATTCTCTTTCTCTTCTAAAAGTTCAGGTGGTTGTGCTGTTTGAAATTTTGGTTTTATCGCATCGTTTTTTTCAAGAACAACAAATTCCATTTCTTCGATAGTAAGTGCTTGTCTCCTGTAAGCTCCTGTAACATGAACTTTTTCTGGTGCGAATATTTTTTTCAGGTATCCGTCAATTTGTGGAAATATAACTTCTGCTTCTGCAAATAAGAAGTGTCCTTGCTGGCTTTGATAAAACTCAATTGACTCCTGCACATTTGCTTGTGTCTTTTCGCCAAAACCTTTGTAAAGTGTTAAACGATTTTCATTGCATGCATATAATAATTCGCCAACTGATTCAATTCCCATTTCTTTCCAGATAGTTTGAATTTTTTTTGGACCGATCCCTTTTATGTTCAGCATTTCAATAACACCTGGAGGTGTTTTTTCAATGTATTCGTTTAAAATCCCAAGCTTGCCGGTTTCAAGCATTTCTGCAATTTTCTTTGCTGTACTATCCCCAATTCCTTTAATTGAAGCAATTTTCTCAGCCGGAGTGTCTGCAAGCTGGTTAGGAAGCTTTTCAATATTGAACGCAGCAGCGCCATAAATCCTTGCTTTAAAAGAATTATCTCCATGAATATCCATAAGCTTGGAAAGCAGGGAAAAATTTTCTGCGATGGCATAATTGTCCATAGATGCAATTTAATATTATTCTTTTTTTCATTGGGGAAATACAAGTTACTGCAAAAAAAAGTCCCCCGCATTGCGAGGGACTTTTATGAGAAAGGTTAAGTTACTTTTTCTTCTTAGCTGCTTTCTTTTTAGGAGCTGCTTTTTTCTTAGCTGCTTTTTTCTTTGTTGCCATGTTTTAGAATTTAAATGGTTAGAAATAAATAACGATAGTAAAAATAGAATTATTATTTAAACTATCAAAAATTTTTTCCACAAAGTTGAAACAGTGATGTTGATTACTCTTTTCAACATCACTCAACTTACAAAGTGCTTGAGATTTTTTTCAGTGATGATCATCACTGATGTAAAGAAAAAAACTTATGCTTCAACAGGAGTTACTGAAACAAATGTTCTGTTGTTCTTTCCTTTTTTAAATTCAACAACACCATTAGATAAAGCAAACAAAGAATAATCTTTACCAACGCCAACATTTTTTCCTGGATGATAAACCGTACCACGTTGACGAATGATGATGTTGCCAGCAATAGCAGGTTGACCCCCAAAAATTTTTACGCCAAGGCGTTTACTTTGTGAATCACGACCATTCTTTACACTGCCTTCCCCTTTTTTATGTGCCATGAGAAAAAAGTTTAAATTTTAATTTTCAGATTTCTTATTTGTAATGCTATTGATCTTGATCTGCGTGTACAACGTACGATGTCCTTTCTTTTTACGAAAACCCTTTCTTCTTTTTTGTTTATAAGCGATCACTTTATCGCCTTTTACATGCTCAAGTATTTCAGCTTTTACTTTTGCTTTTATGTCAGCTCCTAAAGAAACTGTACCATCGGCATCAGCCATTAACACTTCGAGATCAACTTTGTCACCGGCATTGCCTTCAATATGTGGTACATACAAAGTCTGGTCTTTTTCCACTTTATATTGCTGCCCGGCTATTTTTACAACTGCTATCATAGCTTTAAAATTAAGGATGGCAAAGGTAAGGGGAAATGGCTTTCCGGCAAACAGATTATCAAAGATTTATATTCACAGCCGGTCGATTTGGGATGCCTTCTTTTATATTTGCAAATTCATCTTAGCTTGCGTTTTACTTAGGGTATGAAAATCAAGTCGTTTTTAGCAAAACCGTTCGCTTCATATATATATAAAGGTATCCGGAAAGGCATGGCAACCGCCGTGGCCGACCAGGAAAATATTCTCCAGCAGCTTATAAAAGTTGGAAAGGGCACAGAATATGGCAAATCCCTGGGGCTGGATAAAGTGACCAAATATGAAGAATTCAAGCAGGCAGTTCCCATCCAGGATTATGAACAAATGCGGCCATGGATCGATAAAATAAAAGAAGGGAAGCATAATATTTTGTGGAAAGGCCGGCCGATCTATTTAGCCAAAACCTCCGGTACAACCAGCGGTACCAAGTATATCCCAATTACGAAAGATTCGATTCCGAATCATATCAACACTGCCCGCAATGCGTTGCTTTGTTACATGGCAGAAACGGGAAACACTCGTTTTGCTGATGGCAAGCTGATCTTTTTATCAGGTTCGCCTGAATTAGAAAGAGTGGGTGACATACCAACAGGGAGATTAAGTGGGATTGTAAATCATCATGTACCGAAATATTTACGGTCGAACCAGATGCCTTCTTATGAAACAAATTGTATTGATGACTGGGAAACTAAATTGAACAAGATAGTTGATGAAACGATCAGGCAGGATATGACGCTTATCAGTGGCATACCACCATGGATGCAGATGTATTTTGATGAATTGATAAAGCGGAGTGGCAAAAAAGTTGGCGAGTTGTTTCCTAACTTCAGTGTGATGGTACAGGGCGGAGTGAATTTTGAACCATACAAAGCAAAACTGTTTGAAAGCGTTGGAAGGAAAATTGATTGCATCGAATTATTCCCCGCCAGCGAAGGATTCTTTGCTTTCCAGGATTCTCAAAATGCGGAAGGGCTTTTATTAAATACCAATAGCGGTATATATTTTGAGTTTATCCCGGCTGCAGAAATTTATAATGCTGATCCAACAAGGCTTTCATTAAGAGATGTAAAAGTGGGAGAGAACTATGCAATGATCATCAACAGCAATGCAGGTCTTTGGGGTTATAATCTTGGAGATACGGTGAAGTTTGTTTCTACAGATCCTTACAGGTTAGTTGTTACGGGAAGAACCAAGCATTTTATTTCAGCATTTGGAGAACATGTGATCGGTGAAGAAGTTGAATACAGTATTTTGAGGGCGGCAGAAGAAGAGCATGTTCAAATCACGGAATTTACGGTGGCGCCATTTGTGAATAAAAATGAGGGGAAGTCATATCATGAATGGTTCATTGAATTTGAGAACAAGCCGGGTGACATTAATTCATTTGCAAATAAAGTAGAAGTAAATCTTAGAAAGAAGAATGTATATTACGACGACCTGATCAGCGGCAATATTCTTTCGCCATTAAAAATAACTGCGGTCAGGAAAAATGGATTTATTGATTACATGAAATCAATCGGTAAATTGGGTGGACAAAATAAAGTGCCGAGGTTGAGTAATGATCGTAAAATTGCAGATGAGTTGGCGAAATGGAGTGATAATAATTAACTAATCAAAGCTGGCTATTATAATGAAAGTCTTTTTTGAAAATACATCAGTTGAGTCTCCGGAGAAAACATCGCAGGGAAAAGAGGGTGGTGTAAAAAGAATAGCCTTATTTGGTTCTACCGGTTCTATTGGTACCCAGGCTTTGAATGTAATTGCAGCTAATCCTGATAAATTCTCTGCTGAAGTACTCACGGCGCAAACCAATGGTGAACTGCTGATTCAACAAGCATTGCAATTCAATCCCAACATTGTTGTTATTGGTGATGAAAGCAAATACCAGCAAGTAAAAGATGCATTAGCATCTACTGATGTAAAAGTTTTTTGTGGTGAAAAGGCGTTGGAAGAAGTTGCAGCAATGGATTGTTATGATCTGATGTTGGCAGCTATTGTTGGTTTTGCAGGATTAAGACCTACATTGAAAGCAATTGATAATGGGAAAACGATCGCCCTTGCTAACAAAGAAACATTAGTTGTTGCCGGTGATATTATCATGCAACGTGCGATGGAAAACAGGGCGCCTGTTATTCCTGTTGATTCAGAACACTCGGCCATTTTTCAATGCCTTGTTGGTGAAACCAGGAATCGCATCGAAAAAATTATTCTCACTGCATCAGGAGGTCCTTTTCTCGGAAGGAAACCAAATTTTTTGGTGAATGTAAAAAGGGAACATGCGTTGCAGCATCCTAATTGGAGCATGGGTGCGAAGATCAGTATTGATTCAGCCACGCTAATGAATAAAGGACTTGAGATGATCGAAGCGAAATATTTGTTCAATCTTCGTCCTGAACAAATACAAGTGATCATTCATCCGCAAAGTGTTATTCACAGTATGGTGCAGTTTGAAGATGGTAGTATAAAAGCGCAGATGGGAATGCCTGATATGAAATTGCCAATTCAATATGCATTGGCATTTCCACAAAGGGTGCATAATAATTTTCCGCGGTTCGATTTTAAAAGAATGAATACGCTGACTTTTGAAGAACCCGATATCCGCACATTTCGCAATCTTGCTTTGTCAATCGAAGCATTGAATAAAGGAGGCAATTTGCCTTGCGTAATGAATGCTGCAAACGAGATCGCCGTTTATGCA
>Ga0184624_10000214_pt1 | contig 13932 bp, 10 predicted proteins | sample PLM3_5_b1_FD_133157 | JGI IMG/M metagenome (GOLD analysis project Ga0184624, IMG submission 133157) | Groundwater sediment microbial communities from an aquifer in East River, Colorado, USA - PLM3_5_b1 | ecosystem: Environmental > Terrestrial > Soil > Riparian zone | place: USA: East River...
CGTGACGTTAGCCCCAGTCGCAGCCATTGCCTCGCCAACTGAATTGAAGACCGATACGCCGGCCCTTGCGAACTCGACGACCTGCCCACCCTTGCCCGGTGTGACGCCGCCAACGATCTGTGTTCCGGCACTCAGCATCCGCTGGGTGTGTTTGCGGCCTTCAGAGCCGGTCATGCCTTGGACGATGACCTTCGACTCGGAGTTGAGAAAGATTGCCATGATGCCGCCCCTCAGCTCGCCGCCAGCTCGGCGGCCCTGCGAGCCGCACCGTCCATCGTGTCGACCTGCTCCAGCTTCGGCAGTTCTGCGGCGGCAAGGATCTGCCGACCGAGCTCCGCATTGTTGCCGTCCAGCCGTACCACCAGCGGCACCTCGACCTGCTCGTCGCGGCTGGCCAGGAGCTCGAAGGCCTGCACAATCCCGTTCGCTACGGCGTCGCAGGCGGTGATACCGCCGAAGACGTTCACGAAGACGCTCTTCACCTGATTGTCACTGATGATGATCTCCAGCCCGTTCGCCATGATTTCGGCGCTGGCACCGCCACCGATGTCGAGAAAGTTCGCCGGTTTCGGAGATCCGGGGAACTCTTCGCCGGCGTAAGCGACCACGTCGAGAGTGCTCATGACCAATCCCGCGCCATTGCCGATGATCCCGACGGACCCGTCGAGCTTGACGTAGTTGAGGCCCTTCTCCTTGGCCGCCGCCTCCAGCGGGTCCTCAGCCGATTTGTCCGCGAGGGCGGCGTGATCAGGATGACGGAAGGCAGCGTTCTCATCGAGCGAGACCTTTGCGTCCAGCGCGATGATCCTGCCATCAGCGGTTTTGACGAGCGGATTGACCTCGACCAGCGTCGCGTCCTCCTGCTGGTAGACGCTGCTGAGCAGTTGCAGCACCCGAGCGATCTCATCGGCGTCGGCTCCGCTAAAGCCAGCCGCGTCGACAATCTCAGCGGCCTTGGACTGATCGATCCCCACCCTCGGATCGACGGGGATCCGCGCCAAATCCTCAGGCCGCTCCGATGCGAGGGTCTCGATGTCCATGCCGCCCTCCTTCGAGCACATTGCCAGGTAGCGGCGTTCGGCCCGATCAAGCAAGAGCGAGAAGTAGTACTCCTCCGCAATGTTGGCGCCTTCGGCCACCATGACGGTCCCGACGGTGTGTCCCTTGATGTCGAGACCGAGGATTTCCTCCGCCCTGGCGGCCGCCTCATCAGGACTCTTCGCGATCTTGACCCCGCCCGCCTTGCCGCGGCCGCCCGTCTTCACCTGCGCCTTGACGACGACCACCGGGGTTCCCAGAGCTTCCGCAGCTGCCTTGGCCTCAGCAGGTGTGGTGGCCGTAATGCCACGCAGCACCGGAACGTCATGGGCTTCGAAGATGTCACGCGCTTGGTACTCGTACAGATCCACACTTGCCTCCATGCTGCTTCTGCAGCGCCGCCTGACAGACGAACCGAAGCCTATCTGTGACGGCGGGGCTGGATGCGAAGTGCTGCCCGCCGAGTACTACCGCGCGGCCTGAGCCTTCCGAAGGGCTACAGCGACGGCGCCGAGCACGCCGATTCGGTCCCCGAGGCTCGAGCCGACTACATCAGTGCGCCGTCCGACGTACGGCTGGGTGCGGTGCAGGATAGCCGAGGCCACACCGTCGATCAGCGGTCCGGGATCTTTGACGAGAGGACCGCTGATGACGACGATCTCGGGATCTAGATGTGAGGCGACAACGGCAAGCACCCGACCGATCGCCGTGCCCATATCGTGGGCCAGCCGCAGTGCACCTGGATCATTCGCCTCTATCAGTTCGCGAACGCCGTCCACGGTGAGTTCCGGACCGTGGATCTCCCGGAGCGCCTGCAATGCGTATTTGGTCGACGCCACCGTTTCGAGACAGCCCCGACCTCCGCACCGGCAGAGCACACCGTCCTCGCGAACCTGTACGTGTCCGATTTCGCCGGCCGTCCCATGTGTGCCGCGATAGAGCCGTCCCCGCAGAATCGTTCCTGCGCCGATGCCTGAAGCCACCTTGACGAACAGCACATTCTGCATGCCACGGGCCACTCCGAACGTGTGCTCGCCGAGAGCGGCCAGATGAGCGTCATTCTCAACGTTCAATGGAATCGGCCCGAAACGCTTCGCCAACTCGGCGTGGGGGTGGATACCGGTCCAGCGGCGTAGCACTGTCCCCGACCGCACCGTACCGCTCTGCCGCTCGACGGGGCCAGGGATGCCCGCGCCAATCGCCGCCAGCGAGTCGACCGCCGCCGTACGCCGGCACTCCTGCAAGAGCTCACTCGCGAGGTCCATTGCCGCTGTAGCCGAGGCGTCGACATCGATGACCTGGGATCTCTCGGTCATGATGCGCCCTTCGATATCGGCGACCGCGACGCTGACGTGCGTGTGACCGAGATCGATTGCCCCAACGTGCTCCCCTGACGGTGCCAAAGATAAGGCTCGAGCTGGCCTGCCGCGGCCATGCAACAGGTCCCCGTCAGTGACACTGCCCTGCTGGATCAACTCCGTGACAACCGCCGACACTGTGCCGCGCGACAATCCGGTCCGAGCTGCCAACTGCGAACGACTAAGTCCTTGGCTCGACCGCAGCTCGCTGAGCACCAGTTGCCGACTCAGTTCGCGAATCCGCGACATAGCTGGCGGATGGTGGGCGACGTCCATTGGAACTTCCTGCGTTGGCGCAATGCCGAGTTTTGTGTAGAGGCCAGCGTATAGCAACTGGTTTCGGATCGTCGAAAGAAATCTATGGATCAGCTTTGGATCAAAGATATACCCGATTGAAACAGTTTCACACTATCCATGAGCCTAACCAGCACACTATAGTGACCGGCATCCTTTGCCGACTATTCACACCGAAAGGGACCTTTCATGATCAACGAGGATGGCGTTCGATCCCTTGGCTCAGCGACTATTAGCCGGCGTCGGCTATTGGGCGGGCTGGCAGGATCGGCGGTCGTGCTAGGCGGTGGATCACTGCTTGCCGGTTGTACGGGAACCTCTGCACCGGCCGCTGGTAGCAGTGCCTCGGCCTCCAAGACCGCGAGCTTCGGCTCGTCGCTTTCGGACGACGTGCCGAAGCGAGCCCTCGCCGCAATGGTCGACGCGTTCTCGAAGAAGTCTGGCGACACCATCACGATCAATACGGTTCCGCACAATGACTTCCAGAACAACATCAACAGCTACCTCCAGGGGAGCCCGGACGACGCCTTCACATGGTTCGCGGGTTACCGGATGCGCTACTACGCGGCGAAGGGACTGGTAGCTCCGCTGGACGACGTCTGGCAAGGCATTGCCGGGAATTTCTCCGAGGGCATCACCAAGGCGTCCACCGGCGACGACGGCAAGAAATACTTCGTGCCGAACTACAACTATCCGTGGGGGTTCTTCTATCGGAAGAGCGTCTGGCAGGACAAGGGATACGAGGTCCCGGCCACCTTCGACGCCCTTAAGTCGCTTTGCCAGAAGATGAAGTCCGATGGCTTGATCCCCATCGCGTTCGCTGACAAGGACGGTTGGCCGGCCATGGGAACCTTCGATTACCTCAACATGCGGCTAAACGGCTACCAGTTCCACGTCGACTTGTGTGCCCACAAGGAGTCCTGGGATCAACAGAAGGTCAAGGACGTTTTTGACAACTGGAAGGCCATCCTCCCCTACCACGACCCAGCCGCGCTGGGCGCCACGTGGCAGGAAGCGGCGCAGACCCTCGCAAAGAAGAAGACGGGCATGTACCTGCTAGGGGCGTTCGTCACCCAGCAGTTCACCGACAAGACTGTGCTAGCCGACATCGACTTCTTCCCATTCCCGGAGATGGCGATGGAGGGCACCGAGTCGGTCGAGGCGCCGATCGACGGCTTCATGGTGTCCAAGAAGGGTGGCGATAACCAAGCCGCCAAAGATCTGCTCGCCTTCGCCGGCACGGCCGAAGGGCAGGACGCCTATGCCGCGGTCGACAGCGCCAATATCGCCACCGCGAAGGGCGCCGACACGTCGAAGTTCACACCGCTGAACAAGAAGTGTGCCGAGGTGATCGCTAACGCCAAGTCCATTAGCCAGTTCTTTGATCGGGACGCCCTGCCGGCAATGGCGAACAACGTGATGATTCCCGCCTTGCAAGGCTTCGTCAAGAATCAAACGATCGATACGGCCAATCTGGAGGCCCAGGCCAAATCTCTCTACGCACAGCAGTAGGCCGCCGTTATGAGCACGCAGGTCGCTTCGCCCGCGGCACCAGCCCGGGCGAAGCAGCCGGCGCCTCGTCGCAGGGGTGGCTCCCACAAATTGTCAAAGGGCGACAAGGGCGTGCTGGCGGTGATGGTGGGAATCCCGACGTTGATTGTCCTTTTGCTGGTCTGGATCCCGATGCTGCTCTCGATCGCACTGTCGTTTACCAAGTGGAACGCTCTTGCCCTGTCCGACATCAAACCGGCCGGATTGAGCAACTACGACTTCGTCCTGAACAACTACCCGCCGTTCTGGCCGGCCGTCGAGCACAACATCATCTGGCTCCTGTTCCTGGCAGTCGTGGCGACACCTCTGGGCCTGTTCCTGGCCGTCCTCCTCGACCAGAACATCCGCGGTAGCCGGATCTATCAGAGTGTCTTCTTCACTCCGGTGATGCTGTCCTTGCCACTGGTGGCGATCATCTGGCAGCTGATGTACGCCCGGAATGAGGGCTTGATCAACAATGTGCTCGGCACTGCCAATGGGCCGAACGCCATCGACTGGTTCGGCGACTCGAGCGTCAACTTATGGGCTGCACTGATCGCCGCCACCTGGCGGCATGCCGGCTACATCATGGTGCTCTATCTGGCCGGACTGAAGGGCATCGATCCGTCTCTCCGCGAAGCTGCCGCGATCGACGGCGCCTCGTCCAGCCAAACGTTCTTCCGGGTCGTGTTTCCATCGATGCGACCGATCAACATCGTGGTCATAGTGATCACGATCATCGAGGCACTACGTGCCTTCGACATCGTCTACGTCATCAACCGCGGTACCAACGGTCTGGAACTCATCGGCGCGCTGGTTGTGCAGAACCTGGTGGGCGAGGGACAGGTGATCGGAGTGGGCTCGGCCCTGGCGGTGATGCTGCTGGTGGTCTCCTTGGTGCCCATCACGTTCTATCTGGCCCGTACGTTCCGGCGGGAGGACTAGTCATGAGCAGCAGTAACACCCTCGTCACACCGGATCACATAGCCAACCCCATCCCGGCGGAAACCCGCGGAAGGGCGAAAACACGACACACGGGGACGCACCTGCTTTTGATCGCGTTGGCGGTCATGTGGCTGATTCCGCTGCTGTGGACTCTCTATACGGCTCTCCGGCCGAAGGCCGAGACGGACAAGTACGGCTATTTCAGTGTGGGCGGCACGTATAACTTCGACAACTTCTCGAACGCCTGGGAACAGGCCGGCCTGGGCACTTATTTCGTCAACTCCGTGATCATCACTGTGCCCACGGTGCTGCTGACGCTGCTCTTCGCCTCAATGATGGCGTTCGCCGTGAGCCGGTTCTCCTGGCGATTCAACATCACGTTGTTGATCATGTTCACCGCCGGCAACCTGCTGCCGCCGCAGGTGCTGGCGGCGCCGCTGTTCAGCATCTTCAAGTTCATTCCGCTACCGCTGTCCATCAGCGATTCAGGTAACTTCCTGAACACCTACTACTCCGTGATCATGGTGAACACGGCCTTCCAGATCGGTTTCTGTACGTTTGTGTTGAGCAACTACATGAAGGCACTTCCGCAGGAACTCACCGAGGCGGCGCTGGTGGACGGCGCCGGGGTCTGGAAGCAGTACTACAGCATCGTGATGCCACTGTGCCGGCCGGCACTAGCCGCGCTGGGCACACTCGAAGTGATCTTCATCTACAACGAGTTCTTCTGGCCGCTGCTGTTTATCCAGAGCGGCAACCGGCTGCCGATTACAACTGGGATAAAGAATCTGCAGGGCCAGTTCTTGAACGACTACAACCTGATTGCGGCTGGCGCAACCTTCACGATCATCCCGACCCTGATCATCTATCTCCTGCTGCAACGACATTTTGTCGCCGGCCTAACCCTCGGGGCAAGCAAGGGCTGATCTAACCTGACCAGGCACTCGACTCCCCAACGAAAGAGCGGGGGAGACATTCGACAAGCTGAGGTGCGCAGTACGGAAGCTCACCGCGCGAGTTCCTTGAGACGGCCAACAGGGTCATCATGACGCCGGCATCTCCGCTGAGCTCCATCAAAGTGCCCTGAGCTTCGTCCCTGAGCGTGTCGAAAGGCACAACCCCGGGGCTCGGAGGGGCTCAGCCCGCATTAGCTCCGCGAGCGGTCCCGACGTTGCCACGTACCCAGGAAACGATCTCGCTCATGGTGGCTCCAGGCGTAAAGACCTGGGCAACGCCCATCTCAGCCAGCGCCTGCCGATCGGCCTCAGGAATGATGCCGCCGCCGAAGAGCACGATGTCGTCGGCGTCGGCCGCCTGCAGGAGCTCCTTCACCTTGGCAAACAGCGTCATGTGTGCCCCTGAAAGCACCGAGAGCCCGATAGCGTCGGCGTCCTCGGCTATTGCCGTGGCGACAATCTGCTCGGGCGTTTGGTGCAGTCCGGTGTAGATGACCTCCATGCCCGCGTCGCGTAGTGCGCGCGCTACAACCTTGGCGCCGCGATCGTGGCCATCGAGGCCTGGCTTGGCTACAACGATCCGCAGTGGAGAAGGGGACGACTGGACATCCGATTCCACGACGCCAAACCTACTACTGGGTAATATTTCGTCGTGGGGACCAGTGCAAATGGGGGCATCACGCCCGCGACGCTTACACGCCTCGTGACGCTGGACTTGCTACGGGCAGCATCTGGCCTGGCCATTGAGGCCGGCTGGGCCACGGCCCACCTGATGATGTATCCGCTTGGGCTCTTCTCGGCGCCCTCTCCCCTGGATAGCGGGCACCACGATCTCCGAGGCCTCAGTCCCGAGCAACGCGGACTCCTCCATCACGGCGTTGAGGCGGCCGAGACACCGATCTTGCTGGTGCACGGGATCATCGACAATCACGCGATCTTCACCGTGATGGACCGCGCGCTGCGTCGTCGTGGGTTTCAAACGCTCGCCACGTACGACTATGGCCTGTTCACCCAGAACATTCCGCGCGCAGCCCAACGGCTTGGTGAGGCCATCGAACAGCTGTCCGTGGCCACTGGATACGAACGCATCCACGTCATTGGCCACAGTCTTGGCGGCCTGATCGCACGCTATTTCGTGCAACGCCTGGGAGGCGACGGTCGGGTGCAGACTCTCGTGACGCTTGGCACACCCCATCAGGGCACACAGCTGGCCTGGGCCGCGTCGCTGCTGCCGCTGGTCCGGCAACTCACCCCGGGATCGCCGGTGATTCGGGAGCTCGCCGAGCCCGCCCAGGGGTGCCGTACGCGATTCATTGCGTTCTTCAGCGACATCGATCATCTGGTGGTGCCGGGGCGCAACGCCCGGATCGACCATCCTGACCTCAATGTGCAGAACATCGCCGCGCTTGGAGTCGGGCATCTGTCGATGCCGAACAACAGGAAGATTGCCTTCACTATCGCGCAGGCGCTGTACGAACTCGATCCAGCGGGAGCGCCCAGTACACCTTGACGTCCCCCAAAACAACAAATATTGCTTCTTTCCGAATAATCGTTGAGGTTTCCGTTACCTGGTTGTTATGTTCTAGAGGTTGTCTGGCCTACTTCGGGGGTCCAGTCAAAGACAGGAACTAGATCAGACAAGCATGGTGCGCTGTCCGGGGAGCCTTCCTGTGCTGCCCGGACGGCACGCTGGGTCGCGGCCCGATGCGTGCCAGCGCCAGTAGGGGATGAGGGAGCTGTACGGGGAGCAGCAGACCGAACGTGAGGGGTTTCCAGACGTAAGCGCTGGGCCGGAGCCTGCTCGGAGCAAGGGCTGGCTCTGGCATGGCTTCGCGGCGCTCGTTGTCGCCGCTCTGGGCCTGGTCGTCGCGGCGGCAGTAGGTCTGACGACAGATGCCCAGACAACTCACGACCTTTCGGCGGTGCCTGATACGTCCGTGGCGGTTTCGCCTGCACGAGTGGACGGTGCCTCCATTCACACGGTGCAGGTTCCGGAGACCGACAAGCAGTCGAAGAGCCAGGACCCAGCCCTTGCCGCATTCGGCCGTCGGGAGACCTCGACCAGTCGGTCGTCCAGAAGTGGCGCGATTCGGGCTGCGATTGTCCAGGAGCAGGCTGCTCAGCGTGACGAGCTGCTGGCCAAGACCGCTGACGAGTCCAGCCGCGTAGCGGAAGACGCCACGAGCAACGCTCGGCAACAACAGCTCAAAGCCGCCGATCGAGCGAGCCACGAGGCAGCAGCCCAAATCGCGGCCGAGAACCTGCGGCGCGCCACGGCTGCCCGGGTAGCTGCCGAGAAGAAGCGGCAGACTGCGGAGACCCAGCCGAACAAGCCGGATTCGGGTTCCTCGACGACCTCAAACAGCGGCAACGGCTCCGGTAGCGGCGGGTCCAATGGGTCTGGTGGCAACCGCTCCGGCGGTTCCAGTGGCTCCGGTGGCGGCGGAGCTGTCTTGCCTGTGCCGAGTGGTGTCATCGGTGCTCACTTCGGCGAGTACGGCATGTGGTCGCGCTATCACACCGGACTCGACTTTCGGGCGTCGTACGGTACGCCGATCCGCGCCGTCAAGTCTGGGGTCGTGCTCTATGCCGGCAACTCTGGCAACTGGGCAGGCAACCACGTCGCGATCAAGCATGCGGATGGCAAGACCACCATGTACTCGCACATGTCATCCATGTCGGCACGTGCCGGCCAGACCGTGCAAGCCGGCGACGTCATTGGACGGGTTGGCGAGACCGGCCGAGCGTTCGGAGCTCACTTGCATTTCGAGCTCTATCCGGTTGGTGTCAAGTACGGCGATGTCTACAAGGCGATCAATCCGCAACCCTGGCTTGCGGCCAACGGAGTGACCACGCACTAGCCCGTATGCGTCCTGAGCCCTTCGACGAGCTCAGGACGGCGCCTGTCGCAGGGTGGACTTCGACGAGCTCAGCCCACATTTCCAGCTCCCATTAGCGACATCCGTCACAATGCGCCGAAAGACACGCCGAAGTTGTCGGGATTGACTTGCATCCCGTTACGTATCCGTTATTGTTTCGGAAGCGTCCACCGTTTGAAGTCAAAACGCGGGCCTCCAGCGGCAGCCAATCATCTGTACTGCGGCAGAGGCAGGACTCGGGGAACCTGTCGTCGTACCAGGAGTTGGAGTGCCAAGCTCGTCGTTGACGCGCACGCGCGCGCGTCCCGTCCTGATCGAGGACATCAAAGCAGACAAGAAAAGTTGGCTGCGCCATGGCGTGGCAGCGCTGGCGGTGTCGCTTCTGGGGCTCGGTGTTGCCGGATCGGTGGCTCTCACCGGGGCCGCGCAGCACACAACCCTCACGGCGACCGTCTCGACGAACGACCTGCCGACAAATACCAGCCGCGGAGCGGAGCGCAGCAGACTTGATCCGGCGATCGTCAAGAGTCTTGCTGACCAGCGCGCGGAGCTACTGAGCAAGATCGATTCACAGGTAACTGCGGCATCCATGGACAAGTCGGCAGCGGCTCGCGCTAGGGCTCTCGCGGTCGTGTCCGACGCGACGCGGAAACAGGCCGTACTGCTCGCACGCGGAAACAGTGCGCCAACCAATCAACTCCCATCAGCTCAAGACGCGAACACGTCCAAGGGCTGTCTGCCGATCACTAGCGGCTACAGCATTGCCGCTCGCTTTGGTCAGGTCGGCCCGTGGGCGCGCTACCACACCGGTTTGGACTTTTCCTCCCCTGTCGGCACACCCCTCCACGCTCCTGCGGCAGGTGTGGTCACCAACGCCGGAATCGGCCCGGCCAGCGGGTGGGCTGGCAACTATGTCGCCATCAAGTACCCAAATGGCACCCACACCTTGATGGCTCACATGTCGACCGTCTCGGTCAGCGTCGGTCAGACGGTGTCGGCCTGCCAGCTCGTCGGCGCGGTCGGCATGACCGGCAGGTCCTTCGGGCCGCACGTCCACTTCGAGGTCTATCCAGCTGGTGTTACACCTGGCGACATCTATAGCGCAGTCAATCCAGTTCCCTGGCTGAGCGCCCACGGCCTGAAGCCCTAGCCAGCTCCGCCAGCGAGTATTCAGGTCGCTGGAGCAGCAGAGCTGCACTCGGACTCTGTCGAATCGGTTAGAGCTTCTCCAGTGGCGCATGCCGTACGGACAGCCGTTTGAGCCCGAGGGATCCGAAATCCACATCGGCCATCGGCTTGTCCTGCTCACCAGACGTCGCGACCACCGTGCCCATCCCGAATGTCGTATGCAGCACCCGGTCCCCAGCAACCAGCGATGGGATCTCACGGATCCGCGGCTTCGCGCCGAATCCAACCCTGTTCCGCCATTCCTGATTGGCCGTGGTCGCCGAGGTGTTTCGCCAGCTGGTGACGGCAGCCTCGGTTCGCCGCCAGTCGATCAGCTGGCTCGGCAGCTCGTTGAGGAACCGGCTCGGCGGATTGTGCTGGGGGGAACCCCAAGCCGATCTGGTGATGGCGCGGGAGATGTAGAGCCGCTTGCGCGCCCGGGTAATGCCGACGTACGCGAGCCGCCGCTCCTCTGCGAGCTCGTCGCCGGTACGCTCCGCGATCGCTCGCTGATGAGGGAAAACGCCGTCTTCACAACCTGTGAGGAAGACCGTGTCGAATTCCAAACCCTTCGCCGTGTGCAGCGTCATCAAGGTGACGACGCCGGTGTCAGCTCGGTCCGGAGCATCGGGAATCTGGTCGGAATCAGCGACCAGCGCCACTCGCTCCAGAAAGGCACCCAACGACGGATCAGGCTGCGCAGCCCCGGCCGCAAGGTCAGCTTCGGGATCGAGCGCCAAGGCCAGTTCATCCTCCGGATCCGTCGGGCCGTCGGCCTCTTCAGCGAGCCCAAGATCGTCCAGCTCATCCGCAGGCACGGTCAGCGTGGCGACGCCACTGACGAACTCACGCGCGACAGTAATCAGCTCTCTGAGGTTTTCGAGCCGCGTTTCGTCTTGAGGATCAGTTGAGTCATGCAGCTCCGCAAGATAGCCCGATCGGTCGAGCACGCTTGTCAAGATGGCGTCAGCCGGCATCTCTGCGGCAACCATGGCCTCGTGGTGGTCCAGGAACTTGGCGAACGCCTTGAGCTGATTGGCTGATCGAGTGGCCAGACCAGGAATGTCATCGACTCGGCGCAGCGCATCCCCAAAGCTGATTCCCTCTCGGGTCGCCAAGTCGGCCACGGCGGCCTCAGCCCGATCGCCGATTCCTCGTTTCGGAACGTTCAAGATCCGCCGCAGCGACACATCGTCGGTCCGGTTGGCGATAGCCCGCAGGTAGGCGATGGCGTCACGTACTTCGCGCCGCTCGTAAAACCGAACTCCGCCGACCACCTTGTACGGCATGCCGGCTCGAATGAAGGTTTCTTCGAAGGCTCGGGATTGAGCGTTGGTCCGATAGAACACCGCCGCGTCGCCGTAGCGGTGAGCACCGGTCTCGTTGAGCCTCCTGATCTCGGCTGCAACGAACTGCGCCTCGTCATGCTCGGTGTCCGCGACGTATCCAACAAGCAGCTCACCGTCGCCCGCGTCGGACCACAGGTTCTTCGGCTTTCGGTTCTCGTTACGCGTGATGACGGCGTTAGCAGCGTTCAAGATCGTCTGCGTCGATCGATAGTTCTGCTCGAGCAAGATCACCTTTGCGCCAGGAAAATCTGACTCGAAGTCATTGATGTTGCGAATCGTCGCGCCCCGGAACGCGTAGATCGACTGATCGGAATCCCCCACCACCATGAGCTCCGGCGGATCGATCGCTACGACATCGGGATCACGCTGCGCATCGGCCGCGCAGAGCTCCCGGATCAGCACATACTGGGCATGGTCGGTGTCTTGGTATTCGTCGACCAGGACATGCCGGAAGCGTCGCCGATATTGCTCCCGAAGGTCAGGGAACGCCTGCAGCAAATGCACCGTCGTCATGATCAAATCATCAAAATCCAGCGCATTCGCCGCGATCAGCCGCCGCTGATATTCCCGGTACGCCTCGGCGTAGCTCTCCTCCAGCGGCGAGCCGGCTCTGGAGGCCGCCGACTCATGATCGACCAGCTCATTCTTGCAATGCGATACCCAGTTCATGATCGCCCGCACCGGGAACCGCTTCGGATCAAGATCAAGATCGTGAGCCACCAGCTGCATCAGCCGCTTGGAGTCGGCATCGTCGTAGATCGAGAACGTCCGAGACATGTTGAATCGGCCGATTTCGGCTCGCAGGATGCGGACACAGGCAGAGTGGAACGTCGAGACCCACATCAACTTGGCGCGGTTTCCGACCAAATCCATCACCCGGCCGCGCATCTCCGCTGCGGCCTTGTTGGTGAAGGTGATAGCGAGAATCGAGCCTGGATGCGCGCGCCGCTGGGTGACCAGGTAGCAGATTCGCCGGGTGAGCACTCGAGTCTTGCCCGAGCCTGCCCCGGCAACGACGAGTACCGGGCTGCCCTCGTGCAGCACCGCCTCCCGCTGTGGGGGATTCAGGCCCTCGAGCAGTCGTTCGGTGGTTAGCCGGGTCGGCGTGGCCTGCGTCGCACTCGTCATGACCCAGCCCACCTTAGTGGCGTGCTGCGACATGTGGGCCGAGCCCAAATTCTCAGAATCACCCCCGAGCGGACGTCCGGCCCACCAACTCGAGCGTGAAATCGATGAGCCGCCCTCAGCTGGGGGGCGATTCTGAGAAACGGTCGGACGACGTGCCTTGAAGCACCGGAAGGCTCATCCGAATGCCTGCTCGGCGTGACGTCTTCGGAACCGCGTGAGCACTGCTGCTCTCGGACTCATGGAACATCGCATCGCGACTCGCCGCGAGTCCGCCATTCGCGCGTAAATTGGTGGCTATGGCGCTGCCAACCATCTCCCTTGGTACTTTGCTCAAGCGCATTGTGCAGGCGGTGCTCGCAGTCCAAGGAGCCACACTGCTGGCTCTGGGCATCGTCGACTATCGGCGCAAGAAACTTCGCAAGCCGGCGGCCTTTCCCCGATTACCACCCCGGTCGGTAACAGCCGGAAGCTCAGAAGTGACGGTCTACACCTACGGTGAAGATCTCTATCGCGACATGCTGGACGCCATCGGCCAGGCCAAGTCGCGAATCTTCTTCGAAAGTTTCATCTGGAAGGGCGACGCCATTGGTCAGGCATTCAAAGACGCGCTTATCGATGCTGCCAATCGGGGCGTCAAGGTCTATCTGGTGTTCGACGAATTCGCCAATCTCGTTGTCCCGCGCCCGTTCTTCGTCTTCCCCAAGAACATCGCGGTACGCCGGCATCCGCTGATCGCGTCCGGCTTCCGGTTCCCGCGTAATACCGGTCGTGATCATCGCAAGTTGCTGGTTGTCGACGACCTCGTCGCTTTCCTCGGTGGCTACAACATCGGCAGTCTCTACGCCACTGACTGGCGTGATACCCATGCCCGGCTTACCGGCGACATCGTCTGGGACGTTCAAAACGCATTCATCGACTACTGGAATCTGTGGGTGGGGCGCCGCCGGGCCGCCTTACCCGACTTCGGGAGCCCAACCTGGCAAGCCGATATCCGGATCCACCGCAACATGCCGCGAACCATGGTCTATCCGATCCGCGGCATGTATCTGGATGCCATCGACCGCGCGTCCCACCACATCTATCTGACGCACGCGTACTTCATCCCGGACACAGACGTGCTGTCCGCCCTGGTTCGAGCCGCGCGACGCGGTGTCGACGTACGCATCATCATCCCGGCAGAGTCCAACCACATCGTCGCTGACTGGCTGTCCCGCGGCTTCTACAGCCACCTGCTCCGTAGCGGCATACGCCTGCTGCTCTATCAGGGCGCCATGGTTCACGCGAAGAC
>Ga0184624_10000215_pt1 | contig 13925 bp, 12 predicted proteins | sample PLM3_5_b1_FD_133157 | JGI IMG/M metagenome (GOLD analysis project Ga0184624, IMG submission 133157) | Groundwater sediment microbial communities from an aquifer in East River, Colorado, USA - PLM3_5_b1 | ecosystem: Environmental > Terrestrial > Soil > Riparian zone | place: USA: East River...
ATCCAAGGTAATGACCACCGAGACCAAAGACGCGACCCTCTGGATCTGCGACAGCTGCGGGTTCATCTACGACCCCGCGATCGGCGATCCGGACGGCGGCATCCCACCGGGAACCGCCTTCGAGGACATCCCCAAGGACTGGTTCTGCCCGGTCTGCGGCGCCCGCACGACGGACTTCCGCCCGCTCGAGCCCGGCGAGGCCTAGGCCACCGGTGAGGTTGGGTCGATGAGCCAGTACGACTACGACTGGATTGTCGTCGGCTCGGGTTTCGGGGGATCGGTATCGGCCCTGCGCCTGGCCGAAAAGGGCTACAAGGTGGCCGTCCTGGAGTGCGGCAAGCGCTTCACCGACAAGGACTTCCCGAAGTCGACCTGGGACCTGCGCCGCTACTTCTGGGCCCCGCGCCTCGGCCTCCGCGGGATCTTCCGCCTCTCGACCTTCAAGGACGTCTCCGTGGTCAGCGGCAGCGGCGTCGGCGGCGGCAGCCTCGGCTACGCCAACACGCTCTACAAACCCCCGTCGAAGTTCTTCCAGGACCCGCAGTGGGGGGACCTCGCCGACTGGGAGAGCGAGCTCGCCCCCCACTACACGGAAGCGCAGCGGATGCTCGGCGTCGTCAACGTCGAGACCGACGACGCCGCCGACGATCTCCTGCGCGAGTACGGCGAGCAGATCGGCGTCGGCGACACCTACCAGAAGACCCCCGTCGGGATCTACTTCGGCGAGCACGGGAAAACGGTCTCCGACCCCTATTTCGGCGGCGAGGGACCCGACCGCACCGGCTGCACCCTCTGCGGGCGCTGCATGGTCGGCTGCCCGGTCGGCGCCAAGAACACCCTCGTCAAGAACTACCTCTACCTGGCCGAACAGCGCGGCGTCGAGGTCCTTCCCGACTGCACCGTGACCGAGATCCGCCCGATCGGCGCCGCCGACGGCAGCGACGGCTACACGGTCGCAAGCGAGCGCTCGGGGATGATCCCCGGCCGCGGCAAGCGCACCCTGCGGGCGCGCGGCGTCGTCGTCGCCGCCGGCGCCCTCGGCACCAACAAGCTGCTGCAGCGCTGCCGCCTCGGCGGCGCCCTCCCCCGCATCTCCGAGCGGCTCGGCGAGCTGGTCCGCACCAACAGCGAGATGATCCTCGCCGTCACCGTCCCCGAGGACTATCCCGAAGATCTGACCAAGCGGGTCGCGATCAGCGGCAGCATCTACCCCGACGCCGACACCCACATCGAGACCGTCAGCTACGGCAAGGCAGGCGACTCGATGAGCCTCCTCTACACCCTGCTGGTCGGCGACGGCACCCGCGTCACCCGGCCGCTGAAGCTGCTCGGGCAGATGCTGCGCCACCCGGTCCGCTTCGCCAAGGTGCTCTACCCGAAGAACTGGTCGCGCCGCACGATCATCCTCCTGGTGATGCAGACGCTGGACAACGCGATCGCCCTGCGCCCGAAGCTGAAACGCTCCGGCAACGTCTGGCTGCAGACCGAACAGGACCCGGAGAAACCGAACCCGACCTTCATCCCGGTCGCCAACGAGGCAGCCGAATGGCTCGCCAGGCGGACCGGCGGCGTCGCCCAGAGCTCGATGACCGAGGCGCTGCTGAACGTGCCGACCACCGCCCACATCCTCGGCGGGGCGGTGATCGGGCACGGGCCCGAGGACGGCGTCGTCGACGCCCGCCAGCGGGTCTTCGGCTACGAGAACCTGCTCGTCTGCGACGGCTCGGCGGTGCCGGCGAACGTCGGCGTCAACCCCAGCCTGACGATCACCGCACTAGCCGAGCACGCGATGAGCGAGGTTCCCCCCGCCTCAGAGCAGCAGAGCTACGAGGCGAACCTCTCCGCGACGTAGTCCCAGTTGACGACGTTCCAGAAGGCGTCGAGGTATTCCGGGCGCTTGTTCTGGTACTTCAGGTAGTAGGCGTGCTCCCAGACGTCGGCGCCGAGCAGCGGCGTGGTGCCGTCGGAGATCGGCGAGTCCTGGTTCGGGGTCGAGACCACGGCGAGGCCGTTCGAGTCTTTGACCAGCCAGGCCCAGCCGGAGCCGAAGCGGGCGATGCCGGCGTTTTTGAACTCCTCTTTGAAGGAGTCGAAGGAGTCGAATTTCTCGTCGATCGCCGAGGCCAGCTCGCCGCTCGGCTCGCCACCGCCGTCGGGGCTCATCATCTGCCAGAAGAGGGAGTGGTTGTAGTGGCCGCCGGCGTTGTTGCGGACCGCGGCCTGCTTGTCGCCCGGCAGCGCCGAGAGATTGCGGAGGACGTCCTCGACGTCGCGGTCGGCCCACTCGGTCCCCTCCAGGGCGCCGTTGGCTTTGTCGACGTAGGCCTGGTGGTGTTTGTCGTGGTGGATGCGCATCGTTTCCTCGTCGATGTGGGGCTCGAGCGCGTCGTAGGGGTACGGCAGGTCAGGCACGGAGAAAGCCACTGGGATGCTCCTTTTCTCGATTGAAGTCCGAGTCGGAGCCTAACTATTCCGCTTGCCGAGCCGCCCCTTCTTCGCCGAGTGGCGGCAGGAGCGCTTCCTCTTCGCGTTCGCTGTCGCGGCTGCCGAGGCGCGGGACGACCGTCGGATCGCCGCCCGTCCATTCGTTGAACCGGTACCAGGCCGGCTTCGCTTCCCGTTTGGCGGTCAGCAGGCCGGCGGAATGGCAGAAGACGCAACTACCGCCTTCGTCTGACCAGGTGAACCACCAGACGCCGCGCACCCCCCATCGCAGGCGGTTCGCCGAGAGCATCGCCAGCGCCTTCGAGAGCTGGTTCGCCTGGCCCCAGAGGCCTCGCTGCCAGCGGGTCGGGCCCGACTCGGACCCCCATCCCAGCTCGGTCACGTAGAGCGGCGTCGCCCCGTCGCCGCGGCGGCGCATGATCCGCCGCAGGTTCTTCAGCTGTGCGCCCATCGCCCGCGCGTCGGCGACGTACGGGTGCAGGGCGACGCCGTCGAAGTACGGCTTCACGTGCCGCGCCCGGTAGAGGCGGGCGAGGAAGTCGCCGGAGGCGATGTTGGGCGGGATCTGCAGCGGCCGCCCGAAGAGGCCGCCGACGATCGCCTTCGAGCCGGGCGCTTCGCGGTGGATCACCCGCCCGGCGATCCGCATCAGCACCGCGAAGCGTTTCGGTTCGGGGTTGGCGTCGAAGCTGACGATGTTCTCCTCGTTCCAGATCTCCCAGCGGAAGATCGGCTCGTAGGGAAGGTCTTCTTCTTCGGTCCAGAAGCTGCCCCCCGGCCCGTAGCGGCGCACCGCCGCGCGTATGAAAGAGGCCCAGGCACGGCGCTGCCAGGAGGTCGTCACCGGCAGGTCGATGCCCCGCGCGGCGACCCATTCCGGCGAGCTGACGACGACCGGGAAGATCTCCATTTCGGCCCGCGCCGCCAGCCGCACCTCGTGGTCGAACCCCTCCCACCGCCGTTCCGTGAAGGCCGGGGTCTCCGGCTCGACCTGGGCCCAGTTGAGCGGCTGGCGCACGCTGAGGATCCCCGCTTCCCGCATCAGCTCGTAGTCCTTGGCGGTGCCGCCGCTCTGCGGCGAGATCCCGACGAAGCCCGTCGGCAGGTACGCAGAAGCCACCGCCGGCATAGCCGCCAGCAGCAAGAGAACGAGAATCGGGATCAGCCTGCGCGCCATCTAAATCAAGAGGAACCGCTTCCCCCGGCAAAGTAGCGCTACCACCCCTCCCCGCGCCCCACCCGCCGCTCTGGGATAATCACCCCTCTCGGGGCGTGGCGCAGCCTGGTAGCGCGCACCGTTCGGGTCGGTGAGGTCCCCGGTTCAAATCCGGGCGCCCCGATGTAGACAACAGCATCCGGCCAATCTGTCATTCTCTGGGCATGACGGATTCGAGGGAGAGCGCGCTCGACTTGGTCGAGGCGCCTGGGATCGAGCGGCGGATCTTCGTCATCCGCGGGCGCCAAGTGATGCTCGACGAGGACTTGGCAGGTCTCTACGGCGTGGACACCAGGGTCCTGGTTCAGCAGGTCAAACGGAATGCGAAGCGCTTCCCCCGCGACTTCATGTTTCAGCTGACGAAGTCGGAGACGGAAGCTTTGAGATCACAAATTGTGATCTCAAACAAAGGGCGCGGTGGTCGTCGCTATGAGCCATACGCCTTCACCGAGCAAGGCATCGCGATGCTCTCCGGCGTACTTCGCAGCGATCGAGCGATCGCCGTCAACATCGAGATCATGCGGGCGTTTGTCGAGCTTCGGCGATTCGCAAGTTCCTACACGGAGCTACACGAGCGGCTCGAAAAGTTCGAACGCGAGACGTTGGAGCGCCTTGACGGACATGACAAGCAGATGAAGGAAATCTTCAGGGCTTTGCACCAATTGATAAACCCGCCGCCCGGCCCAAAGAGGCTAGTGGGCTTCCGGGTCCGGGGGGAGAACGACTAAGACGGTTATAGCCTTCAGCCATGGATTCGATCTCGCATTACCGATCCGCCTCCGAGGCAAACGACATCGCACGGCTGATGGAGGCGACGACGGCTGATGTCGAGGTCGTCTCGCCGATCTCGGGGCGGATGGTGTTCAAAGGCCGCGAGGACGTCGAGTTTCTCCTCAGCGCCGTCTACGGCGCCCTGAGCGACCTGAAGTGGAAGCAGGAGATCGGAGTGGGTGAGCATCGCGTCCTCTACGGCGACGCGAAGCTGGGGCCGGTGCGGATGACCGATGCGATGGTCTTCGAGCTCGACGGCGAGGGGCGGATCCGCAAGATCAGCCCGCATTTGCGCCCCTGGCTGGCGCTGACCCTCTTCGCGATGGTGCTTGGCCCCAAGGTCGGGGTCAGGCTCGGCGTCGTCCTGCGGGCGCTGCGCAACGGCCCGAGCTAGCCCGATGTGGCTGCAGGGCCAGATCGAGCTGGAGGCGCGGCCGCGGGGGTTCCATCTCGTCACCGCTGAGGTGACGGAGGCGCTGCCCGAGCTGGAGCAGGTCTCGGTCGGCTTGCTCCACCTGCTGATCCAGCACACCTCCGCCTCGCTGGCCCTGAACGAGGATGCCTCGGCGGACGTGCGCCGCGACTTCGAGACCTGGTTCGACCAGGCGGTGCCGGAAGGCGCGCCCTACTGGACCCACACCCTTGAGGGCGCGGACGACATGCCCGCCCACATCAAAGCCGCCCTCCTCGGCCCATCCCTGACCCTGCCGATCAGCGACGGCTCCCTCGCCCTCGGCACTTGGCAGGGGATCTACCTCTGCGAGCACCGCGACCGCGGCGGATCCCGCTCGCTGGTCGCCACGATTTGGGGCGAGGCCGTCGAGTAGATCCACTCGCGGTTCAAGCGCGTCACTTCAAAGAGCGTCCGCGCCCCCGCTAGTGTCTCCACATGCCGTCGTCATCCTCCTTCGAGGTCCACGAGGCGAACTTGCACGGGCACCGGGCCGTCTACCGGACCTGCGGCAGCGGCCCGACCGTGGTCTTGATCCACGGGATGATCAACTCTTCGCGGCATTGGGAGACCGTGGCGCAGAAGCTCACCGGCTCCTATCGGGTGATCGCCCCGGATTTGATCGGGCATGGCGACGCGGCGACGCCGCGGGGCGACTACTCGCTGGGCGCACATGCGGCGAGCATCCGCGACCTGCTGACGACGATCGGGGTCGAGCGGGCGACGATCGTCGGCCACTCGCTCGGCGGCGGCGTCGCGATGCAGTTCTTCTACCAATTCCCCCAGCGCACCGAGCGCCTTGTCCTCATCTCCAGCGGCGGCCTCGGCCACGACGTCAGCCCGTTGCTGCGGGGGGCGGCGCTGCCCGGCTCGGCGGCGCTGCTGCGGCTGGCGACCCGGCCCCGCCTGGTCGGCGCCCTGGCGGCGACCGGCGCCAAGCTGCGCGAGCGCGGCAATGCCACCGGCGTCTACCTGCAGGCGGTCGCCCGTGCCCTCGGCCCGCTCCAGGAGCCGGGGTCCCGCCGCGCCTTCCTGCAGACCCTGCGCTCGGTGATCGACGTCCAGGGACAGAAGGTCAGCGCCAGCGACCGCCTCTACCTCCTGAAGGAGATGCCGACGCTGATCGTCTGGGGCGAGCGCGACCGTACGATCCCGCTCGAGCACGGCCTCGAAGCCGAGCGCTCGATCCCCAACTGCCGCTTCGAGACCCTCCCCAAGGCCGCTCACTTCCCGAACCTCGAAGACCCGGACGGCTTGGCCGAGATTCTGAGCGACTTCCTAGCCACCACCGCCCCCGCCCACATCGTCGACTCCGAGTGGCGCGAAGTGATCGCGCCGCGGGCGCGGCTGCGCCGCGTCGCCTAACCGATATTCGCCACAGCCGGCTGTGGCGAATATCGGCTGCGCTACGCGACTTCGCGGATCGCCGCTTCGACTTCGCTGAGCGAGGGCCCTTCCTGCAGCGTCACGGTGCCGCTTGGCCCGTTGACGACCATGCCCTGGCCGGTGCGGATTTCCAGGTCCCGGCCCAGCTTCTCGTAGCTTTCCAGCCGCTGCTCGATCGGCCCGCCCTGCTGGCCGTTCTCATCGAGGTCCACCTCCCATTCCTCGATATCGAGTTCCTCCGTCCCGCCGGCGATCGAGGCCAGGTAGTCGTCGTCGATCCCGACGCGTTCAGCTTCCTTCTGGTTGCGGAAGAAGAGGTAGATGTACTGCCAGGCGTAGTTCTGGTCGGCGGCAGCCTCGGCGCCGTAGAAGCCGAGCTGCTCGGGATTGACGCTGTTCGAGTAGTGGCGCCAGAGCAGCTTTGCGTCGCCCGGCCGGGCGTAGCGTTCGGCGAGCGCCGGAATCGTCCCGAGGAAGTCGTCGCGGCAGTCGTCGCACTGGATGTCGTTGAAGACCTGGATCGTCACCGGAGCGTCGTCGGAGCCGAGCCGGTCCCCTTCCTGGGGCATGCCGCCGAAGATGCGCTGCGCGTCTTCGATCCCGTCGAGGCGAACTACGGGGTCGCCCGGCTCCTGGGTCGACATCTCGACGATCGTGTAGCCGAGCGCCAGCAGCGCCAGCGCGAGCAGGGCGATCACCCAGATCCTTCCCCGCCGGGGCAGCGGCTTTACGGCGACTTCGGAGGCTTCGGAGGCCAAGGGAGACATTTTCCCAGTTGACGGCATCCGACCGCGGCGATACATATGAGCTACCCACTTTTCTCCGACCTTGGAGGTCCCCATGGCGCACCACCTGACGCCCGCCGAGCTCGCCGACCAGATGCAGATGGAGCGAGAGGAGGTCATCGGCAAATGCGTGCAGATGGGGGTGCCGATCTACCACGGCCGGATCGACAGGACGCTGTTCGAAACCTCGCTGCGCAGCATCTCCTCGTCACAGGGATCGCAAGGATCGCGCCACTCGCGACGCTGAACTAGACTCCCGGCGCAGATGCCGGGGAGAGGTACGCACTCGCAGACGATCGCCGACCTGCTGCCGAAGGCCGCAGAGCTCTACGGATCCAAAGTCGCCGTCCGCTACAAGGAGGGCGACGCCTGGATCTCCAAGACCTTCGACGAGGTGCGGGAGATCGTCCGCCCCCTCGCCTTCGGCCTCGTAACCCTCGGGGTCGAGAAGGGCGACCGCGTCTCGATTCTCGGCAACACCCGCCCCGAGTGGACCTACTTCGACTTCGCGGCGCTCTCGATCGGCGCCACCGTCGTCCCGATCTACCAGACCAACTCCCCGGAGGAGTGCCGCTACGTCCTCGAGAACTCCGACTCCAAGGTGGTCGTCGTCGAGGACCTCGAACAGCTGGAGAAGGTGCGCGCGGTGCGCGACCAGCTGCCCAAGCTCGAGCAGATCGTGATGATGGCCGGTAGCGCCGAGGACGCGATCTCAATGGAGGACCTGGCCGCCAAAGGAGCAGGCGGCGACGCCGCCACCTGGGAGACCCTCTACTCCGCGGTCTCCAAGGACGACATCTGCACCTTCATCTACACCTCGGGCACGACCGGCCCGCCGAAGGGCTGCATCATCAGCCACGGCAACTACCGGGCGATGCTGGACATGGTCAACGACGTCAGCGTCATCGAGGACGAGGACCTCGCCTACCTCTACCTGCCGCTGGCCCACTCCTTCGCGCTGCTGATCCAGCTCGGCACCTTCGACCTCGGCACCACCCTCGCCTACTGGGAGCGGGACCCGCTGAAGATCCTCCCGAACCTGGCCGAACTGAAACCGACCTACTTCCCCTCGGTGCCCCGGATCTTCGAGAAGATCTACACCGCCGCGACCAGCGCGATCGAGAAAGAGGGCGGGGCGAAAAAGGCGATCTTCAACTGGGCGATCAAGGTCGGGGCGAAGATGCGCGAGGCCGAACGCAGCGGCCGCAAGCCCGGTTTCCTGCTGCAGCGCCAGTACGACTTCGCGGACAAGAAGGTCCTCTCGAAAATTCGCGGTCTCTTCGGCGGCCGCATCCGCCTCGCCGTCTCCGGCGCCGCCCCGATCAACCCGGAGATCCTCCGCTTCTTCGACGCCGCCGGCGTCCTCGTGCTCGAGGGCTGGGGGATGACCGAGACCTCGACCGCGGCAACGATCTCCACGCCCGAGGACTTCAAGGTGGGGACGATCGGCAAGCCGTTCCCCGGCTGCGAGGTGCGGATCGCCGACGACGGCGAGATCCTCGTCAAGGGCCCCAACGTCTTCCAGGGCTACCACAAGAATCCCGAGGCGACGAAGGAGACGATCGTCGACGGCTGGCTCCACACCGGCGACATCGGCGAGATCGAGCCCGACGGCTTCATCAAGATCACCGGCCGCAAAAAGGACATCATCATCACCGCGGGCGGCAAGAACATCACCCCCGCCAACCTCGAGGCCGAAATCAAGCAGCACCCGCTGGTGTCCCAATGCGTCGTCGTCGGCGACCGCCGCCCCTACTTGGTGGCGCTGGTCACCCTCGACCCCGAGGAGGCGGTCAAATACGCGCAGGAGAACAACCTGTCCGAGGACCCCGCCCAGCTCTCCCAGAACCCCGACGTCAAGGCGGCGATCGAAGCCCACGTCGACAAGATCAACGAGAACTTCGCCCGCGTCGAGCAGGTGAAGAAGATCTCGATCCTCCCCCACGACCTCTCCCAGGAGTCAGGCGAGCTGACGCCAACCCTGAAGGTAAAGCGCGCCGTCGTCGCCCAGAAGCATGAAGACGCGATCGAGCAGCTCTACGCTGCGTAGCTTCGGCCACCTGTCCACCTCAAGCGGGGAGAGGCCGTGGGTGACCCCTGCTGGGAGCACCTCCGCCGGCTGAATCGGCCTCGGCTGACGCCTCATAGGTTGTTGGGTCGGCTCCATGCCAAGTACCCAGCAGGGGTCACCCACGGCCTCTCATTTCGAAGTCAAGTCCGCTGAAGCTGACGCCTTGCTCCGAAGTAGATAGGCCAGGGTCCGGTGGGGGTCCCTGGGTACTTGGCATGGAGACCGAGAGTTGCGGCCTGAGGCGCCAGCTATCCCCGATCTGACTCGGCGGAGGTGCTCCCAGGGATCCCCACCGGACCCTGGCCCCCCGCTGGTCAGCTAATTAAGAAGCTTCCCCGCTCTGACGAAGCAGGACCGAGGTCGTCTGCTCGAGAACCCGGCGCCAGGCCGAGGTCTGCTCGGACTCCTCCTCGGAGGCCTGCTCGACGACGCGGCGGACGCGGCGCTCGGAGATTTCTAGGCCGTGGCGCTCGGCGATCTCGGCGTAGCGCTCGTAGTCCTGGGCGAGGGTGGCGGTGACTGATTCGAAACCGTGGCGGGCGATCTGCAGCCGCCGCGAGTAGTCCATGATCGGCGTGCCGAACATCAGCTCGTCGTTCGGAGACGGCTCGAGCAGGATGATGTCGACCCCCGGGTACTTCTCCTGCCACTGCTCGACCGCCTGGTGCAGGCGGGCGTGGGCGATGAGGCGGAAGGTCTGGTTGGCGATCGCCGGCAGCCCCATGTCGGAGACGCGGCGGACCCGGCGGCCGAAGACGGTGGGGATCGTCTTCTCGAAGTCGTTGACGTAGGGGACGAGCGGGTTGACGACGACGATGAACTTGGCGCCCTTCTCGACCGCGATGTCGACGTTGGTGGTCGAGCGGATGCCGCCGTCGACGAACTGGCGCCCCTTCAGGTCGACCGGCTTGTAGACGATCGGCAGGCAGGTCGAGCACTCGACCGCTTTGGAGATCGGCACGTCCGACCAGCCCTCCTCGCCGAAGACGATCCGCTCGCAGGTGTCGAGGTCGGTCGCGGTGAGGTAGAGCTCGGGGTCGAGGAGGCGGAAGTCGTTGACGCGGTCGTCACTGCTCAGGGCATCTTCGACGTAGTCGGAGAGGCCGGAGCCGGAGTAAAGCCCAGTCGGCAGCGCCTCAGCCAGGCCGACCCCGATGTCCATCGCCGAGAACTCGCCGATCCGGACCAGCGAGCGCAGCAGCTCCAGAGTGCGGAGCGGCAGGGCCGCCCCCTTGGAGAGGAAGCCGAGGTAGTTGGGTTTGAGGACCTTGTCGAGGTCGAGGTCTTCGAGCCCCATGCTGCCGTCGGAATTGATCACCTGCATCATTTCCTCGGGGCTGACCCCGTTGGCCAGCATCGAGGCGACGAAGGAGCCAGCGCTGGTGCCGACGTAGACGTCGAAGTTGTTGACGGTGCTGTTGACCGCCAGCAGGTCCAGAGCGCGCAGGGCGCCGATCTCGTAGACGCCGCCGGTAAAGCCGCCGCCGCCGAGGACCAAGGCGGTCTTCGAGGGCTTTTTACGGCGTTTCTGCCGCTTTCGCGGTTTGGACTCGATGTCTACGACTTCACCCATACGTGCAGTATTCCAGGGCAAGGGGTCATCTTCGACCGCTACCTTCCTCATCTCGCGTGTTGAGAAACCCGGTGAAACGCATCCTGCTCCCGCTTTTGGTCCTCTCAGCAGCCCTTTTTGTGCTGCTGGTAGGTGCTGCTCAGGCGAGCTCCAGCTGCGACCAGATGCGCTCCTGGCTGCGCCAGGGGGGCGGTTCGGCCAGCGGGCTGCTCGTCGTCGACGCCGAATCCGAGCAGGTCCTCTGCGCTGCCGCCCCGGGCCGTTCGCGGCCGCTGGCCTCGAACATGAAGCTCTTCACGACGGCGACGGCGCTCTCGAAGCTCGGCCCCGAGTACCGGATCCCGACCAAAGTCTTCCGCGACGGCAAGGTCGACGCCAACGGGGTCCTCCACGGCAGCCTCTACCTGCAGGGGGGCGGCGACCCCGCCCTCGGCACGCCCGGCTTCTACGGCAGCTACCTCGCCGGCCTCGGGACCAACCTCTTCGCCCTGACGCCGCAGATCAAGGCGGCGGGGATCAGGTCGATCACCGGCCGCCTCTACGCCGACGACACCGTCTTCGACCGCCGCCGCGGCGTCGCCGACTCCGGCTACGGGACCAGCCCCTACATCGGCCCCCTCTCGGGCCTCGCCTTCAACTCCGGCTTCAGCGGCTCGACCAGCGCCAGCGGCTTCTCCTCGGACCCGGCGAAGCTGGCGGCGGCGAAGCTCGTCGGCTCCCTGCGCAAGGCCGGCGTCGGGCTGCCGACCCAGATCGCGCTGCGGCCGACGCCGCCCGACGCCGAACGGGTGGCGCTGGTCCGCTCCCCCACCCTCGACCGCATCGTCAACCTCACCGACGTCTACTCGGACAACTACTTCGCCGAGACCCTGATCAAGCTGCTCGGAGCCAAGTTCGGCGGCGCCGGCACCACGGCGGCGGGAGCGAACGTGGTCGAGGCCTTCGCCGGCTCCCACGGCTCGACGGTGCAGGCGGTCGACGGCTCGGGCCTGACCCGCACCAACAGCTCCAGCCCGCGAGAGGTCATCGACCTGCTGCTGGGGATGCAGGAAGACGAAGCCGGCGAGGAGTTCATCCAGGACCTGGCGCTGGCCGGCCAGGAGGGCACCGTCGCCAGCCGCATGGAGGGCACGGCCGCTTACGGACGCTGCCGAACCAAGACGGGGACGATCAGCGGGGTCAGCAACCTCTCCGGCTACTGCTTCAACCGCAGCGGCCGCGTCGTCGCCTTCTCGATCCTGATGGCGGGAGTGGGCAACCTCACCCTCGCCCACCTAAACCAGGACCGGATCGCCGCCGCCGCCGCGGGTTACTGACCGACGAGCTCGCGCAGCGCCGCCTCGTCGAGGATCTCGGTTCCGAATTTCTCCGCTTTGGCGAGCTTCGAACCGGGGTTGTCGCCGGCGACGACGAAGTCGGTTTTCTTCGAGACCGAGCTGGTCACTTTGCCCCCGGCTGACTTGACCAGCGCCGCCGCCTCCTCGCGGGTCAGCTCCGGCAGGGTGCCGGTGAGGACGACGGTCTTGCCTTTCAGCGGCCCATCCTCCCGGCGGCGTTCGGAGGGGTCGGCCTCCAGCCGCAGGCCCTTCTCGCGCAGCTTCTCGACCAGCGCCCAGGTCCCCTCGTCAGCGAGGGACTCGGCGATCTGCACGGCCATGATCGGCCCCACCCCCTCGACCTCCTCGATCGCCTCCGGGTCGGCCTCGTGCAGGGCGTCGACCGTGCCGAAGTGGTCGGCCAGCGCCTCCGCGGTCACATAGCCGACCCCAGGCAACCCGAGCGCGTAGAGGACCCGTTTGAAGGGGCGCTGCTTGGAGGCCTCGATCGAGGCGACCAGGTTGCGGGCCGAGGTCTCACCGAAGCGGTCGAGCTCGATCAGGCGGTCCTCGGTGAGGTCGTAGATGTCGGCGACGTCGCCGATCAGCCCTTCCTGGAGGAAGCGCAGCGCCTGCTTTTCCCCCAGCCCGTCGATGTCCATCGCCCCCTTGCTGACGAAGTGTTTGACGTGCTGGAAGGACTGCCCCGGACAGCCGGAGCGGTTGGGGCAGATCGTGAAGACCGAGTCCGCCGGTTTCACCGTCTCGGTGCCGCAGGCGGGGCACTTCCTCGGCGGCTTTGCCTTGCGGGCGCCCTTCTGCTTGCGCGGCAGCTTCGGCGAGACGACCTGCGGGATCACGTCGCCGGCGCGCATCACCACCACCTCGTCGCCCTCGCGCACGTCCTTGCGGGCCAGGTCCTCCTCGTTGTGGAGGGTGGCGGTGGTGACGGTTACACCGCCGACGTGGACCGCCTCCAGCATCGCGAACGGCACCAGGTGGCCGGTGCGGCCGACGTTCCAGACGACCTTGTTCAGCGTCGTCGTCGCCGTCGTCGGCGGGAACTTCCAGGCGATCGCCCAGCGCGGCTCACGGCCGACGACGCCGAGCTCGCGCCAGAGCGCCTTCTCGTCGACCTTGACGACGACGCCGTCGATCTCGTAGTCAAGCTCGTCGCGGCGCTCCTCCCACCAGCGGCAGCGTTTGACAACCCCCTCCACCCCCTTGTGGTGGTCGGTGTCGGGGTTGACCTTGAAGCCGCGATCCTGCAGCCATTCGACCTCGTCCATGTGGGTCGGGAGGTCGAGGCCGCGGACGGCGCCTATCCCGTACATCCAGGTCGAGAGGGGCCGTTCGGCCGCCAGCGAGGGGTCGAGCTGGCGGATCGAGCCGGCAGCTGAGTTGCGGGGGTTGGCGAAGGTCGGTTCGCCCGCCTCGGCGCGGCGCTCGTTCAGCGCTTTGAAGGCGGCGATCGGCAGGTAGATCTCTCCCCGGACTTCGATCAGCTCGGGCGCATCGCCCTTGATCCGCAGCGGCACCGAGCCGATCGTGCGCAGGTTCCGGGTCACGTCCTCGCCGATGCGGCCGTCACCGCGGGTGGCGCCGCGGATCAGCACCCCGTCCTCGTAGGTGAGGGTGACGGCGAGGCCGTCGATCTTCGGCTCGGTCGTGTAGCTGAACTCCGAAGCGGTGATGTCCATCCGCTTCAGGTGGTTGGCGATCCGGTTCTCCCACGCGCGCAGCTCCTCCTCGTTGCGGGCGTTGCCGAGCGAGAGCATCTGCTCTGCGTGCTGCACCTGCTCGAAGCGGTCCAGCGGCGGCGCCCCCACCCGCTGGGTCGGCGAGTCCGGCGTCCGCAGCTCCGGGTTCTGCTCCTCCAGCGTCCGCAGCTCGTCCAACAGCGCGTCGTAG
>Ga0184624_10000217_pt1 | contig 13900 bp, 9 predicted proteins | sample PLM3_5_b1_FD_133157 | JGI IMG/M metagenome (GOLD analysis project Ga0184624, IMG submission 133157) | Groundwater sediment microbial communities from an aquifer in East River, Colorado, USA - PLM3_5_b1 | ecosystem: Environmental > Terrestrial > Soil > Riparian zone | place: USA: East River...
CAATATGCGTTGGCAATCGACCGCTCCAACCGGCTGTTCACCGGCATCTCCTACACAGCCGATCATGCAACGGTGACTGCCAAGATGATTTTGGCGATTATCGCCGCCATCTGCGCGCTGCTGTTCTTTGCCAATGCGGTGCTGCGCCGCTGGATGGTCCCGACGATCGGGCTGATCCTGTTGCTGCTGTCGGCCATTGTGCTCGGCCTGGTCTATCCCGGCGCGGTGCAGTACTTCAGCGTGCGACCCGATGAGCCGGACAAGGAACGCAGCTATATCAAAGCCAATATCGAAGCCACCCGCGCGGCGTACGGGGTGGACAAGGTAGAGATCACGGACTACTCGGCCAAGACCACCGCCACGGCAGGTCAGCTACGAGCAGATGCTGAGGCGTTGCCCGGGATCCGACTCATCGATCCGAACGTGGTGAGTCCCGCGTACGAGCAGTTGCAGCAAGTCCGCGGCTACTATGCGTTCCCCAAGAACCTCGATGTGGATCGCTACACCATCAATGGCAAGGAAACCGACGCCGTGGTCGCGGTACGCGAGATGGACCTGGGCGGTGTCGAGGACAACTGGAACAACCGGAAAACCGTCTATACCCACGGCTACGGTCTCGTCGCCGCGTATGGCAACCGTCGTCAGCCCGGCGGTGAACCCGAGTGGATCGCCAAGGACATCCCGCCAACCGGATTGATCGAGGAGCACGAGCCGCGCATCTACTTCGGGGAGCTACAGGGCCAGCGGCCGGATCAGTACTCCATCGTCGGCGCACCAGCGGGCACGCCGCCCATCGAGCTGGACACCCCTGGTGGCGGCGAGGGTGGCAACCCGAAGACCTACACCTACACCGGCAAGGGTGGGGTCAAGATCGGCAGCATGTGGCAGCGGCTGCTCTACGCCGCCAAGTTCGCCGATGTCAACATCCTGCTCTCCGATCGCGTCCACCCCCAATCCAAGATCATTTACGACCGGACGCCGCGGCAGCTGGTGCAAGGCGCCGCGCCATGGCTGAAGGTTGATGGCGATACGTACCCAGCCGTCGTCGACGGCAGAATCGTCTGGATCGTGGACGGCTACACGACGTCGGACTCGTATCCAAACAGCGAGCGCGTGAACCTGAATGATGTCACCTCGGACGCCCAGACCAGTGCTGGAGGAACCGTGGTGGCGCAGCCGCAGGACGACATCAACTACATGCGCAACTCGGTCAAGGCGGTCGTCGATGCATACGACGGCAGTGTGAAGCTGTATGCGTGGGACGACACCGATCCTGTCCTGAAGGCCTGGTCGCAGGCTTTCCCCAACATCGTGCAGCCGAAGTCGGAGATCTCCAAAGACCTGCTTGATCATCTGCGCTACCCGCAAGACTTCTTCAAGGTGCAGCGCCAGATCCTGGCCCGCTACCACATGACCAACCCGGACAACTGGTACCAACGATCCAGCCTGTGGGATGTCCCGAACGACCCGGTGTCAGGCGCGTCGGCCCAGACCAAGGAGCCGCCGTTCTACCTGTCGGTGAAATGGCCCGGTGACAATGACGCAATCTTCTCGCTGACCAGCTCATATGTGCCGTTCAAGCGCTCCAACCTGGCCGCGTACATGGCTGTGAACGCCGATGCCAGCAGCCCCGAATACGGGCGGATGCGCATTCTCCAGATGTCCGACACATCTCAGATCGACGGACCAGGACAGTCCTTCAACGCCATGACCACCAACGAAACAGTGGCCGATCGACTTCGTCCCTTCCTGAACCAAGGCGCGGCCAGCGCGACGTTTGGCAACTTGTTGACCTTGCCGGTCGGTGGCGGGCTGCTTTACGTGACGCCGGTCTACACCCAGCGTCAGGGCAGCACCGGCTCATATCCCGCGCTCCGCTTCGTCGTGGTGAGGTTTGGTCAGTCGGTCGGCATCGGTGACACCCTGCAACAGGCGCTGGACCAGGTGTTCCAGGGCAGCGCCGGCGGCAGCACTGGGGAAGCCAGTGCTGATGGAAATACGCCAGCAGGTAACAGCAAGCCCGACAATCCGGCAGCGACCAAGGCACTGGGTGAAGCGGAGGCGGCCTTCACGGCCGCGGACAAGGCGCTGACCTCAGGGGACCTGGGGACCTACCAGAAGAAGATCGAGGAGGCTCAGGGCGCCGTGCAGCGTGCGATGCGTGCGCTCGGCCGCTGAGAGTTTGCTCCCTGAGCCCTTCGACAAAGCTCAGGACGGCGCCTGTCGAAGGGCTAGCCCACAACGGTGCGCACTTCGAGATCTTCGAAGCCTGAGGCGCGGAGGGGATCGGCCAGCCGCTCCGCGTCGCCGACGACCACCAAGGTCAGGTCGTCTGGATGGACGACGGAACCGTACGCCTCGGTGGCTGCTTCCGGAGTCACCGAGCGCAGCAGCGCCAGGCTCCGATCGACGTAATCGTCAGGCAGCCCCGCGAGCACCTGAGTCGCGGCTTGATCAGCCACTCCATCGGCGGTTGCGTACCGAAGCGGGGAAACGCCGGTGAAGAAGGCGACCGCGTCGTTGACCTCCTGGCTGGTGAAGGGTACCGCGTCGACCTTGATCAAGTCCCGTGTCGCGGCGAGCGCATCGACCAGGACGTCGGTACGGAACGAGCCTTGGACGGCAAACGAGCCGCCGGTTCGCAATGGGCCGAAGTTCATCCGCACGCCGTAGGTGTAGCCCTTCTCCTCCCGCAGCACGGAGTTGAGCCGGGACAGGAATGCACCGCCCATGGCGTACGAGGCGACGCTGATCCCGGCCCAGCGCGGATCCAGCCGGTCGATGCCGAAGCTGCCGAATCGCACATCGGCTTGCACCGCGCCGGGGCGGTCCACCAGTAGCGTGTGCCGCCGGCCGGGAGTTGCCTCTTGGATGCTCACCTGGCGCTGATCTTCGTTTTGCCACGATCCGAGGCAGCGTTCGGCAACCGCGATTGGGTCCTCAGCGAAGTCGCCCGCGAGCACCAGCGTCGCTCCCGACGGTCCGAAATGATCATGGTGGAAGGCGGTCACGGCGTCCGGTGTCACCTGGCGGACTGTGTCGGGCTCGCCGCCGCTCATCCGAGCTGCCCGGGTGGTCTCGTCGAAAACTGCCGCTCGGAAGGCCATGCTCGCCGTTTGTGCGGAGTTGGCCTGCGCCTGCTCGATCTCGGCCAGCCGTAGCTGCACATGGCGGTTGACGTCGCGATCGGTGAGCGACGGCTCGATCACCGCCTCGGCGAACAGCTCGAGGGCGCGCTCCAGATGTGAGGCCGGCACGTCGAGAACGATTTGCAAACCCGCCAGCGAAAGATCAACTCCGAAGCCAGCACCCTCGGTTTCCAGGAGCTCCGCGAACTCTTCCCCGTTGTGCCGTCGAGTGCCCTCGTCCAGGGTTCTTGCGCACATGGTCGCAACGCCTTCGATGTCACGACGTTCCGCATTGAGCGGCACGTCCAACACCAGGTGAGCCGCGATCACATGCTGGCCAGGAAGGTCGAAGATCATCAGCTCGATGCCGTTGCTCAGCCGTCCGCGCCGAGGTGATGGAAATGCCCAGACGCCCGCGGGAGCGATCGACGGGCGGGGCCGGAACTCCCTCATGATGCCTGCTGCCGGTAGATCAACGTCGCTCGCTGGTCGGGATGCAGCCATTCCCGCACGGCATCGCGAACCTCCTCGGAGCCAACGGCGGTGATCTCGGCAATCCGAGAATTGATCAAGTGCGGATCACCGTGCAGCGTCGCATACTCGCCGAGCGCATCTGCACGAGAGTCGACGCGTGCCAGCTCATGGAGCCAATGCCTCTCGAACTGGGCTTTCGCTCGCCGTAGCTCCTCCTCGGTTGGCCCGTCGGTGAGCAACTGATCAATCAGCTCAGCCATCTCATGCTCGAGCTGTTCCGGCGGGACGCCGTCGCGTGACCGTGCGTAGCTGAAGCCGAAGGAGTTGCCACCAATGAGGCCCATCGCCGATGCGCTGGTGCCCTCGGCGTGTTCGTTACCACGAACAAGTTGCTTGTGGAGCCGCGAGGTTTGCCCATGGCCGAGGATGCTCAAGCCAAGGTCGAGTGCGTCGAAATCTTTGCCCCCCGTCGCGGGTAACCGCCAGGAAAAGTAGACGGCGTCGGCCGGAACCTTGCCGGAGGTTTCGACACGGGGTAGGCCGGAGAGGGAGGGCAGTGACCCATTGTCGGGTTTCGGAGGCTTGACGCCGGAGGCGAGTGATCCGAAATAGAGGTCGGCCCGCTCGAAGGCATCCTCGGGTTCAACATCGCCGGCGATGGACAGGACTGCGTTGTTCGGTAGGTAGTGGCGCCGGAAGAAGCCATGCACGTCCTCGAGCGTTGCCGCGTCCAGATCCTCCATCGAACCGATCGTGGTGTGTCCGTACGGATGGTCCGGAGGGAATGTCAACGTGTTGAGCAGCTCCATAACGTTCCCGTACGGCACATTGTCGTAGCGCTGCCGCTTCTCTTCCTTCACAACCTCTCGCTGAGTGTCCAGATTCTCTTGAGTGAGTGCATCCAGCAGCGTGGCCATCCGGTCCGCCTCCAACCAGAGCGCCAGGTCAAGCCCGCCGGTCGGCAACGTTTCGAAGTAGTTGGTCCGATCGAACCAGGTGGTGGCATTGACCACGGCGCCGGACGCCTGCAGCAGCGCAATGTGTTGGCCGGATGCGACATGCGCCGAGCCTTGAAACATCACATGCTCGAAGAGATGAGCGAAGCCGGTACGGCCCTCCTCCTCATCTCGGGAGCCGACGTCGTACCAGATATTCACTGCGACCGACGGCGCTAGGTGGTCTGGGCTCGAGATGACGCGAAGCCCGTTATCCAACGTGTGCTGCACGATCGGGTAGCCAAGACCGGTGAGCGCGCCCGAAGTCATGCCCCACATCACAGCACATTGTGGCAAGCCAGCTCGGTGCCGGGCGCGACGGGAATGCCCGCTCAGGGCACATCTGGTCGAGGAAAGCTATCTGATCACACCGGCGACCCTGGCCGGCTCGGCGTACGCCTGAGCCAAACTGGCGATCGTCTCGTGGGCATTCAGCCCGCTCGGATTGGGCACAACCCAGACTCGGGCGCCACTGGCCAGCTCGGCCTGTTCGCCCTCTTTGGCTTTCGGAGCCACGAAGGCCTGCCGGTACGCGGTGATGCCGGCGATCGCCACAACGGCTGGGTGATGCTGCGCAACAAAGTCTTCGAGCCGCGTACGCCCTGCCCTCAGCTCGTCGGCTGCCAGCTCGCCGGCCCGGGCCGTGGCACGATTCACCAGGTTTGTGATACCGATGCCGCGCTTGATCAAGTAGGCCCGGTCCTCCGCTGTCATCGGTTCGCCTCGGTCAAGATCACGATCGACGATCCCGGCGGCCCGCAACGCCGGATAGAACCGGTTTCCGGGATGGGCGAAGTGGGTCTGGGTGGCCGCGGTCCATAGACCAGGGTTGATGCCGACGAAGAGTAGCTTCAGTCCGGGTCCGACAAGATCAGGAACCGACGAGTTCCGGAAGGTCTGCAACTCCGCCTGGGTGAAGCCCACGGAGGCCACCGTAGTGGGAACGCCCCCGGGCGACCGCACTGCGGTTTAGCCTTTCTCCGTGACTGATAGCGCGGGCCTTGGTGATGGCGCCGGCCAAAAACCACGACCTGGGACTCGCAAAGTCGTACTGACCCTGCTCAGGGTCCTGGGCGCTAACGTTGCGCTGCTGGCGACCTACTACCTGCTGCCATTGGATCGCACCTTGACTAGGGGAGCGATTGCGCTGCTCGGCGTCGGCCTTTCCGGGCTTGTCGTACTCATCGTCTTTCAGGTGCGCAGAATCATCAGGGCCGAGTATCCGGTGCTCAGAGCGGTCGGAGCACTGGCGACCAGTGCGCCATTGTTTCTGCTGCTCTTCGCTGGAACGTACTACGTGCTAGGCGGACTTTCGGCCAGCAATTTCAGCGAGTCCATGACGCGTACCGATGCGCTCTATTTCACCGTCACCGTTTTCGCCACCGTTGGATTCGGCGACATCACCGCCACGAGCCAGGGGGCCCGAGCCTTGGTGACGGGGCAGATGGTTGCCGGCATCGTTATCGTGGGAATCGGCGCCAGGATCATTGTTGACGCGATCAAGTACGGGCGGCAGCAACAGCCGGTACAGCAGGCCAATGCTGAGCCTCCACTTTCTTCGCAACATCCGCCGCTTCACGCTGATGGCGGCTAAGCATTTGTCGGCGAGGTGGAGCCCGCTCCTTCGGCGCCGGATGCCTGCGCCTGGCCCGTAGCCGGCGGCTCCGCAGTTTGTGCACTCGGATCCGGCAGGATGTTGATGATGACAAAAGACACGGCCACTGCGACGACGACCTGCGGTGTCACTACGAGTCCGTCGGTGCCCAGCAGCACTACGGCGAGCAGCGTCGAGGTCAATGGCAGTCGCAGCATGGCAGCGCACATGGCCCCGATGCCCATAGCGATTCCAGCCGCCAAGTTCATGCCGGGCAATGCGCTCGCGGCAATACCGATCGCAGCGCCGATGAACATCGAAGGGAAGACCGGACCGCCGCGAAATGCGCTCAGTGAGAGCCCATAAGCCAGAGCCTTGCAGAGGATGAGCAAGATCAACACGGAGAGCGAATAGTCGGCTGCGTGTTCGACGAGCTCGGGCAGCGCGTCCTGTCCCGAGAACAGCACCTGCGTGAAACTGCGTCCGGAGATGAGCTGATACACCATGGCCGTGAGGCCGATCAGCAGACCGAGGAGCACGGTAACCAACACACGATTCAGGTGCACGATTGGACGTAGCCGCAGCGCTAGAGATCGGATCAACCAGCCGAGGAGGGCGCCCACCACCCCCATCACGATCGCCCAAGCCAGGGATGCCACGGTCGGTGGCACCGGGGGCGGAACTGACGGCAGAGCAAGCGAAAACGTGCCAAGGCCAGTCCAGTTGTCCAGACCAACGAAGACCAGGGCCCCGATGCCCGATGCGAGCAGACCTGGCAACGCCACCAGGCTCAGCGTCATGCCGCCGATCCCTGCTGCCTCCATGATCAGAAATGCGCCGAGCACGGGGGAGCCGAGCAGCGTGCTGATCGCGGCAAAACTGCCGGCCGACGCCATCACCGTCTGCGCCATCGGCGGCGCATCTTTCTTCGCGAGGCGTACGGTCAGCGCTCCAAGCCCGCCGCCGATCGCGATGAGAGGTGCTTCGGGTCCGAGCACTGCGCCGAGGCTGAGTGTGGTCAGCGCGGCGAGGGCGACGGCTGGAAGCTCGCGCCCGGTTGGCGGACCGCCGCCGGTCTTGAACCCAAATGCGGGTGAGTGTCCTGCGTTGCCCGGCAGGTACCTGATGGTCAACGCTGTCAGCAGCCCGCACACCAGCAGCCAGGGCAACGGCCACCACGCAGGCGGGGCTTGCCCGAAGAGCTGATTCGGCAGGTCGGTAAACAGGTAGCGCTGGATCGCTGCCACCAACGCGAGGAAGCCATAGGCGATTGCCGAGACCGGAATACCCACGATGGCTGCGAGCACAAGCGCTCCGATGTAGGCCTTCGAACGAATCACGGCGACAGGGTCGATCGTTGGTGGTTTTCCCGTGGGCGCGCCTAAGGGATGCTGGCTCGGTTCAGGGAATGCGCCACTTCTGGGACTGCTTGAGTCAGCCATGAGATGCAGTCTCTCCTCAGATCAGCATGGCGTGGTCGACTACACGCCGGTTTGGACACTCAGTCGCCCGGATTTGGCCGCAGCAGTGAAGGCGTCGTAGTCGCGCTCGTTCTGGTCGGCGTAGATCACCGAAAAGTCCGCGATCGCGCTATCGAATCTGTCGCCCTTGCCGAGATAGGAGGCGATGGCAATGCGATCGCCCCAACGGGCATGGGCACGTGCGAGGGCGGCTGCGCAGAGGCGAGCGTAGAAGGTGGCGCCCCGCACCTCGAGGTTGTCGACGTTGACCCCGCCCTTCCAGTCATGAAACTGCCGTACGTAGTAATCGCGCGTGACTCCGTCCAGGCCCCTGATGCGTTGCCAACCCAGGAAGATGTCGGTCGCGCCCTGCATCAGGCGTTGCCCAACCACGATGCGTTCGCCGTGATGCTGGTAGCTGCTGCTGCCGAGGAACCGCTCCAGTACTGAGGCATTCGCCTCTTTGACTTGTAGAAACAGCGGATCCTTGACGTCGCGGCCCATCAGGAGCAGCAGATAGCACCGGGTACCGACGCTGCCCACTCCCACGAGTTTGCGGGCGGCATGGACGTAGCGAAACTCCTCCAGCGGGTGCCCCTGCCGACCAATGGTGCGCCGGTAGGAGCTGAGCAGTTTCTTGATCAACGGGGTCGGGTCTTCCCACTCCGTTCCCGGCACCACGAGATCCTCGATAGGTACCACCAGCGGCGGATCGGCCACGATTCGAAGCTCGCCGTCGACCTCATGCGCCCGCTTGGCGAACACCCGGATGCTGTCACGTGTCTGCGCTTGGGCCACCCGTCGCTTTGCGGTCTTCAGCTCTTGTTTGGTCAGGCGTTTCTGCTGCGCCTCCTGTTGGGCCAGCGTCAGCAGCATGCCTGCATCGAGCTGGTCATACCAGGCACCGAGGGTTCCCAACGCGGCGGCGTGGCTCATCCGGTCCCGATACTCGCGTACTCCAGTTATCACGACTGCACGCCGGTCAGCAGGGGAGAAGCCCCGGTCACGCCCTAGGATCTCGAGGCTGGCCGCGAGCCGCTTGACGTCCCATTCCCATGGGCCCGGCAGGGTCTCGTCGAAGTCATTGATGTCGAAGAGCATGCGGCGCTCGGGCGTACCGAAGAGTCCGAAGTTCGACAGGTGCGCATCGCCGCACAGCTGGACGGTGACTCCCGACACCGGTGTTGGGGCCAGATCCGCGGCCATGATCGTGGCGGCTCCGCGGAAGAAGGTGAAGGGGGAGAGGAGCATTCGCCCATTGCGAATCGGAATCAGCTCTGCTACTCGGTCCTTCGACTGCTCCTCGAGAAGCGTGACCGGATCCGGCCGGCCAGCGGCCCGCTCCCAATGGGCATGGGCTGACCTCGGGGCCTTGGTGCGAGCATCTCTGCCCCTGGCGATGCGCTGTTCTGCCGTCAGACGTGCCCGTCGCCACGACGCTCCGAAGTGCTCATTGAGCGTGCCGGGTGGTTCGATCTGCTCGGATTCTTTGGTGCGTGTGGTCGCCGCCATGTTGCTCCCAGTCGCGCTGCTGTTGATGACAGTTTCTACAGCTAGCGGCGACTTTGCTAGGGGACCGCGCCATGGGATGGCACTGTTGACCCGAACGCCCCAATCGTGATGCGCGCGGCCGGCGGAGATGATCGTTGCCCGATTGGGCCAGCGCCGCCGGAAATTTCTGGAGAAAATCACTGAGTCATGTCAACCGAAGAGGCCGCTGCGGCGAGTGACTCATTGATGGAAAGCCAAGCCGCAGCGGCAGCCGCCGTCGAACCCACAGTCGATGTGGGTAGCGAGTCGTTGTCGTTCGCTGACTTCTACCGGCGGGAGCACCGACATGTGCTCGGCCTGGCATTTGTCCTGACCGGCAACCAATCGGTGGCCGAGGACACCGCGCAAGATGCGTTCACGGCTGCATTTCGGCGTTGGTCCTCCATCGTTGCCTACGACTCGCCGGGCGCCTGGGTGCGGCGAGTCACCTGTCATCGAGCAGCGTCGGTGTTGCGGCGTCGGGTACGCGAGGCGAAGGCAGTGATGCGTCTTGCCGGGCGTACCCAGGCCTACATCGAACTGGACGAAGGCGATGAAGCATTTTGGCAAGCCGTCCGTGGTCTGCCACCCCGGCAAGCACAAGTGGTCGCCCTCTATTACCTCGAGGACTACAGCGTGCGGGAGATCGCCGAGGTTCTCGACTGCAGCGAAGGCACTGTCAAAACCCACTTGAGCCGGGCGCGCAAAGCCGTCGCTCGTCAATTGCAGCTAGAGGACGCAGAATGAGCGACTTCGAATCGCGAGCCCGGAAGGCGGCCGACGCCGTTCGACGGCAGATAAATGAGCACACGTCCGACGCGGAGAAGGGCATTCGTCGGGCCCAACGATCGCCCAGCCGAGTGGCCATTCCGAGTGCGGTTGCTGCGGCGGCAGTCCTCATCGCTGGCGTCGCGATTGCGCTACCTCGTGGAGGCGGGGACGGAGGAACCTCAAGTGCGGAAGGTGCGGCGTACGCGATGGCAGGGGCGTTGCAGCCCTTCGACACATGCGACAGCGTTCTGGCGTACTTCAAGGATCAGGCGCCTGAATACCTGATCCAACGCGTGGGTGGTGGCGCGGTGCCGAGCAGAACCGACGCCGGCGGATCGGCGACCGAGCGTACGGTACCTAACGCTGGCCGCGCGGCTGACTCCTCGGGCAGCGCGGAGAAATCGGCGGGTACGCCGCAGGCCCACTCGACCACGAACGTCCAAGAGGCGGGAGTTGATGAACCGGACATCGTCAAGACGGATGGGAAACGGATTGTCGCGGTAGCGCAAGCCCGGGTGCATCTGGTCGGGCTCGACGGCGGCAAGATGACTCTCCGCAAGACTTTGCCGGACACGATGGTTCGCAATGTATTTCTCGCCGGCGACCGGCTGCTCGTCTTTAGCGGCCAAGAGGGTCAAGGCTTCGCGCCTGGATCGCGCTGGGCAGGTCAGCAGGCCGTCCTGACGATGTATGACATCTCCGACCTCGGCGATCCCCAACGCATTGCAACCTTGACGATCGACGGCGATGTACTGGACGCGCGACTTGTGGGGACGCAGGTGCGGGTGGTCACGGTTTCGGCGCCCGATGTCGATGCTCCGTCGCCGGTCTATGAGCCGGATGGCAATATCTCGCAGAAATCGAAAGACGAGCTACGAGCCGCGGTCGCGAAGACGACTGTCGATGACTGGATTCCGGCGTACACGCTGCGCGATGGCGTGGGTGCCGATGTCAGCAAGGGACGTCTGGTTGACTGCGCGAATCTGGCTCATCCCGAGAAGTTCTCCGGGCTGGACACCGTTGCGGTGTCATCGTTCGATATCGGCTCGGATTTGCAGTCCCGCAAGAGCGTGGGTGTGATTGCCGGCGGACAGCAGATATACGCGACTGACAAGTCGACCTACGTCTCGACTACAGAGTGGAGCCGTGACGGTTCAGCCGCGACGACGAGCCTGCACAAGTTCCTTACCGCGCCGTCGGGTGCAACGACCTACGAAGGATCAGGTGGGGTGCCGGGAACCTTGCTGAATCAATATGCGATGTCGGAGTACGACGGCGTGTTGCGTGTCGCGAGCACGGTTTCCGAACGCCGTGGTTGGGTCAACGCTCGGCAGGTAACCGAGGGTGTGGTGACGACTCTGCAGGAACAGGGCGGCGCGCTTCGGCAATTGGGACAGGTCGGTGGGCTCGGCCATCAGGACAACGAATCGATCCGGGCAGTGCGCTTCATCGAGGACCGCGGCTACATCGTGACGTTCCGCCAGACCGATCCGCTCTACGTTCTTGATCTTCGCAATCCCGCGGCGCCGAAGGTCGTCGGTGAATTGAAGATTCCGGGCTACTCGGGCTACCTGCACCCGATCGGGAAGAACCTGCTACTAGGCGTTGGACAAAGTGGGCTGGACTCGAGCAACCCACCGACACCGACACGTCGCGGACAAATCGGCGTGCAGTTCTCCTTGTTCGACATCAGCGACCCGGCGTCACCGCGTCGCATCGACACGCAGACCTACGGTGGCGGGACCGCGGCAGCCGAGTTCGACCCGAAGGCGTTCTTGTACTGGCAGCCGCGTGATCTGATCATTGCTCCGACCAACTTGCATGGTGATTACCGAGGGCGAGGCGCGTTCAGCGGTCTTGTGTTACTCCGCGCGGACGCTAGTGGACTCTCAGAGATCGGCCGGCTGGCAACTACCGAGGCGTACGGCAGCGTCAACCGTTCTGTGGTTGTCGGCGACACCGTCTACATGCTCTCCGATCACGCTCTCCAGGCCAGTAGCCTCGATACTCACCGGGAGACCGGCAAGCTAATCCTGTAGCGGAATTTCGCGGGACCTTTGAGTTTCACCCGCGAGGCATCGACCTCTGCGGTCTTGGCCTCACGTAGTATCGCGGCTCGTGAGGCGCCTCGCTCTCGGCTTGTCCGCCGTCATAGTCGCAGCATTGTGCTCCGCTTGCCTCGCCACAACGGGCGCCGACCCCGACGACATACCGCCTGTCAACACTCGTCCGCCGTCAAGCGTGCCTCCGCCATCGACCGCGCCTCCGCCATCGAGTGTGCCGCCATCGAGTGTGCCTCCGCCATCGAGTGTGCCAACGGTCAGCAGGAAACCCGAAATGCCGACGCTAAAATTCGGCAAGTCCCACACCTGGCGCGACGGGGTCAGTGTGACCGTTGGAAAGCCACAGGTGTTCAAGCCAAGCAAATTTGCGGTTACCGAAAAATCAAAGCACTATGTGAAATTTCCCGTAACTGTTGTCAATAAGGCCGCCGAGCCTATTGACATCGGCTGGACGCACATCAGCGTTCAATCGAATAACAAAGACGCCGATCAATTTTATGATTCCTTGAGCGGTCTGAAAGGACCTCCCGAGACGAAAGTGTCAAAGGGTAGAAAATCGGATTTCGAGGTCGGATTCGGCGTCGCTAATCCTCATGATCTCACTCTGGAGCTCGTGCTGGATGGCGACTATGGGAGGCGACGTCTGCGCTACGCCACCTAGTGCCCTGGCGTATTACCGGCAAGTCATCGCGACGGATCCTTCACCAGCTCCTGCGGGCCTGCGGTCGGAGGGCTACGCTGCCGCGTGGGCAACGGGCAAGTCGATCGGCAGATCTCGCAACCATGCAGCTCAGCCCGGAAACCAATCTCCCGTAGACAAGGATGCTCGATGCCGCCAGCCCACCCCGTGCCGAACCCTCTGCCGTCAGCGGAGGAGGCCAGCGCTGGGCCGCTGACTCGGCGGAAATTCCTCACCTACGTTGTCGCAGCTCCCGTGCTCACTGTTGCTGCGAGCAGCACCGGGACCTTGATAGCTCCCGGCAAGGCGTACGCGGTCGTGCCCAGCCCGCCGCAGCCGGAGAACATTCTCGACCTCGGCGACGTCATGGTCGCGGCAACGAAGCAAGCTCAGGACCTTCTGGTGCTCGAGGTGACGACGGACAATCGGGTTGTCTTCCGGATGCCACGCGCCGAGGTTGGGCAGGGCATTACGACCGCACTCGCCATGGTGGTTGCCGACGAAATTGATGCTCGGCTCGCGGACGTGGACGTTCCGTTAGAGGACGCGCGTCAGGACCTTGGCACCGCGCAGTCCACCGGCGGGTCGTCCTCCGTGCGCTCGCTGTGGGATCCGGTGCGCTCGATTGCGGCGGAGGCCCGCGCCCGGCTCGTGACGGCCGCGGCGAAGCGGTGGGACGTGCCGGCAAGTTCGCTGACCACGCGCGATACGACGGTCAGGGCGCCGGACGGGCGCTCGGCGACGTACGGGTCACTCACTGAGGCGGCCGCCAAGGTGGATCAACCAGCGGTGCCGACTGATCCGAAGCCCTCCTCTGAGTACCGAGTCATTGGCACCTCGACGGCTCGGATCGACGCCCGGAGCATCGTCACCGGTGCGGCGAAATATGCGCTCGATGTCAATGTGCCGGACGCGCTGCCAACGGTGGTCGTGAGGCCGCCCACGATCAAAGGCAAGGTGAAGACCTACGACGCAGCAGCGGCTCTGAAGATGCCAGGCGTCGTGGCCATCACCGAGCTGCCGAGCGGGGTCGCGGTAACTGCGAAGACCTTTGACCAGGCCTTGAAGGCAAAGTCGGCGGTTCAGGTGACCTGGGCGGCCGGGACGGTCGACAAAGTCTCCGACGCTGATATCGACGCTCGCCTCACTGCTGCGATCCCGCCGATGACCCCAACGCCTCCGCTGACCCAACGGGTCGACGCGACG
>Ga0184624_10000219_pt1 | contig 13885 bp, 8 predicted proteins | sample PLM3_5_b1_FD_133157 | JGI IMG/M metagenome (GOLD analysis project Ga0184624, IMG submission 133157) | Groundwater sediment microbial communities from an aquifer in East River, Colorado, USA - PLM3_5_b1 | ecosystem: Environmental > Terrestrial > Soil > Riparian zone | place: USA: East River...
TACCCAAACCACATGACTGGTCTTTCAGGCTTGATCTTTGGCAAAATCCTTGGGTGATAGCAGAATATTATAAAGTAAAACCATGGAGTGAAGAACATACACAGCTTCTGAAAAAACATTTGAAGTTATATGCAGATGCCGGCGGCAAATTTATAACTACCTATGCTGTTCATTCTCCGTGGGCCGATAATTCCTATATGATCGAAGGAAACATGATCGAATGGATAAAGAAAAAAAATGGAAGCTGGCAATTTGATTACAAGATCTTTGATCAGTATGTTCAGCTCGCGATCGATGCCGGTATTGATAAAGCAATTACGATCTATACACCTATACCATGGGGAGATCGATTTCGTTATATAGAGGAAGTGACAGGTAATTATATCACAGAACAATGGCAGGCAACTTCTGAAGTTTTCAAAACTAATTGGAACATTTTCCTCACAGATCTGAAGAAGCACTTAGAAAGTAAGGGATGGATGAACAAAACATTTATCGGCATTAATGAAAATGCAATGGAGCAAACATTGTCAGCTATCAAAGTGGTAAAGGATCATTCAAAACAATGGAAAATAACTTATGCAGGCGACTGGCATACTGAGTTAACTGGTCTGTTGGATGATTATTCTTGTGTGTTCTATAAGGAGCCTTCTATAAAAGAAGTAAGTGATCGCTACGCAAAAAAACAAACTTCAACCTTTTATATCTGTTGCACTCCGGGTTTTCCTAATACATTTGTTTTTTCCCCTCCTGTTGAAGGTCGTTGGCTTGGATGGTACACAATGGCACATGGTTATGATGGCATGCTGCGTTGGGCCTATGATGCCTGGCCTGCCGATCCTGTCCGTGATGCACGACATTTATTATGGCCTGCCGGCGATTCCTATATGATCTATCCGGGAGCAGAATCAAGTATTCGGTTTGAAAAAATGAGAGAAGGTATCGTGGATTATGAAAAACTTAAACTGCTTAAAGCAAAGGCAGCCCGGTCAACAGATCCTTCAATAAAAAAACTCTTACAAGAATTGGATCAGCATCTTCAAGTATTTACTGCTGAAAAGGAATTTGACAAAGGAAAATTAAAACAGGATGTGCAAAAAGGAAAGTTGCTGGTAGACGAATTGAGTGAAAAATTAAAGAACTAATCCGAACATAATGATAGTAAGAATTTCATTGGCTTTTATCCTGCATGCCATTATTGTTGTTTGCAATGCGCAATTACCTGTTGAAAAGCTTTCTACCAAAGAATATGATGACTATATTCTTACACATTTATTGACACCTGCCGGACCAATACCTACTGCATTCGATCCAAATGGTGTTTATCCATATATGAGTTATTCCGAAACTTCTAACAGGCCGGTTGCAAAAAAATACAGGTTTATAGTTTTGCAAAATGATTTTGTGAAAGCGACGATCTGTCCTGATCTTGGCGGAAAAGTTTATTCATTAATTCATAAACCGTCGGGAAAAGAGGTGTTATATGTTCCGGATGTAATTCGCTATACAAGGATATTACCCCGTTTCTATTTTATAGCGGGTGGTATTGAAGTTAGTTTTCCCATTTCCCATTCTCCCACACAAAACGAAACCATCCTTTATAAAATTGATAAAACAAAAGATAGAATATATATCACCTGCGGTGAGAGAGAATTGCGTTTTGGAATGCAATGGTCAGTGGAATATTCTTTGGGCATCAATGACAATTTTTTAACGCAGCGGGTACTATTTCATAACCCGGGTACCTCACCCTATCCGTGGATGTCGTGGTCGAATGCTGCCTTGCCTTCAGCTCCGGATACCCGGTATGATTTTCCAAGAGGAAAAGTTTTGTCTCATTCATCAAAGATCGACTCATTTGATTGGGATAAACAAGGACCAAAAACAGAGTCAGCTATTAAAGAAATGACAGGTTATTTCTGGAAAACAAAGGATGTAAATGCTTTTGGTGCTTTTACTCCGTCAATGGGAACCGGTTTATATCATATCGCAGATGAACAAATTGCTTCAGGAATAAAGCTGTGGAGTTATGGAACCGCTGATGATAGTGCATGGTCTGTTTTAAGCACTGCGAAACATCAAACATATATCGAAATACAGGGAGGCCCGATCGGTGATCAATCTATCAAGCTGGAAATGCAATCAAAGCAAAGCAGGTGGCATGTAGAATATTGGTTTCCTACTGATAAAGAACTAAATATTTATGATCTGAAAGTTCCTGTGCTTAACCTGAGATCAACAAAAGAAATTCCATTATTCAGTTGGGCAAGAAAAGAAGATGTGAAGGAGTGGCAAGCATTGATCAATATTTATGCATCGAAAAAAATAATGAATTGGGCGGCCCCGGATATTTATAGATCAGCCTGGCCTCCCTCCGGAATGGAAAATTTGGATGACCCTTTTAAAAAAGCGATCCAATATTCAACCGGGGTAAATAAAGACAATTGGAAATTTTATTATGGTACCTGGCTTGCAGGAAGAGGAAATTCCGAAGGAGCAATCAAAATACTTTCACAAGCAAATACAGGACTTGCAAAAGTTTTGCTTGCAAGATTATTGAAGCTAAAAGGAGACCTGGCAGGAGCAAAAAAAGCTTTTGATGATGTTGAAGAAAAATGGTTACAGCTGCAACCTCAAGTTATTGTAGAAAGGGATAAAGTTTTACGGGCTTTGGGCTCTTCATTTCTTATTGAACGAGAAAGCTGGCTTTTAAAAGTTGAAGCATTGAAAGATGAATGGTTGATTGAGCGAAGAGTGCAATTACTGATCGATAAAGGAGAATATGCGAAAGCGAAAGAATTATTGTTATCGACTCCTTTTCAAAAAGTCCATCAAACATATACACGTACCGGCTTGTGGATGCAGATCTGCAAAAAATTAAACATCAATTGTGACCCTATTCCTGCGCAATTAGGTGAAGATCGCCTTGCAAGATTCGGCGCTTATAGAGAATACGAATAAATACAAGATTAGATTTAGCAAAAGATCTTACTCTGATTTTAATAATGCAAATATCTTTTTGCTGTTAAACATATTTGGCGTTTGTAAGAAAAGGTGACTGTTGAAGAACCGGCCTGTCCTGGTATCAATGTTTCTTGTTTTTCTATTGATAACCGTAAAAAGTCCCACTGTCGCATCGCTTAGACTGGTTTTAATGATACCAGCGCCGGGATAACAGATGAAACTGTTTATAAAAAAATCTATAGATTTGAGATCAGCTTTAAAACCACCACACATGAAATTTTTCGCCCCACCAAAGACGATCATTACTATGGCTTTTCTGATCGTTCAGTTTGTTACTTATGCAGAATCTCTTTATGAAATAAGATTTACTGACAAACAGAATACACAATACAAAGGACTGCTTGTCTATTCAAATGACAGCAAAAGTTATATGCGGATAAATTATGCTGTTAACAACCAGGCATATATTGTGGAGATCAATTATAAGATGATCTATGGTGTTAATTCATATGGCGTAAAATATTGTATGCTCCAGAATACCTCAAAGCCTGTCTTTATAAGTACAAATCCTTTTGCACTTAGGTATTATCCTGATTATTTTTTTTGGTTTCTTAATAATCTCACCGGTAAATATGAAGATCTTCATACTTCCGATGATTCGACACTTCTTCCAATGAATAACAGGAAAGTTGATCTTTTTGCTCCGCTGACACCTTCGTTAGTCACAGAAAACTTTTTAAGGCAGTTCTTTTTTACGTCGGAGGTCAAATATTCTGATATGAAAAAGATCTGTGGCTTAACTCCTCCGATCATTCTGAAACCTTTGCCAAGATTGTTAACTACTAACCTTCATTTGATAATTGTGGCAAATACGTATGATGGCAAAATTGGGAAAAGTTGTGAAACAGACAGATCAAATCTTGTAAACGAATTCAGGCAAACGGCTAATGTTTTAGGTATTGGCTTTAAGAATTATATAGTGGAAGGAGATAATTTCACAAAAGCAAATGTACTATCAACTTTGAATTCTGTTTTCCCAGGCAATAATGATGTTGTTATTTTTATTTACAGGGGACACGGATTTAGGTGGTCCGATCAAATCGATAGATGGCCAAGATTAGCTTTGTTTAACAAAGTACGGCCATCACCAGATAACTCGAACTCAATTGCGCTAAAAGAAGTTAAAGATATCCTGGACGGTAAGGGTGCCCGGTTAAATATAGTTTTAGGAGATTGTTGTAATGATCCGCAGGGTGTATCATATGTGACTTCCAACAATTTTTTTCAAGCGCAGGTTTCGGCAGCAACGGATGTATCAAAACTGCGTTCTTTATTTATTAATACAAAAGGAAGTATTATTTCAACTGCGGCACGGCCGGGAGAAGTATCGTTTGCCGCTTATGATGGAGGCTATTTTACCACAAGTTTTATTTCTTCGTTAAGTTATGAAACCAGCTTCACTGCTCATGGTGCTACACGATGGGATAATATTTTTTCAAATACTGTGAAAATGGCCTGGGATAGATCAATGCAAGGTTGTGAGCCCCAAAAATGTATTTCGCAAAACGGGATCAGCCAGATAAGTGTCTCAACCGTATATTAATTTAGATAGGGACATAAAAAAACGACCCCTGAGTATACATAAGCAGTCAGAATAAATTTAGGGGTCGCTTTTATTTTCACCTTGCCTGCCCGATAAGAGTACCCGGCGGGCCTCCGCCTGAGGCGGAATAAAACCAACTATGCAATCTAGACAACGCAAATTCTATTTCCGCTGCTTCAATTTTCCCAGCCAAACCGGTTTTCCCTGGATTTTTCTTGCCAAATACATGATTCCCACGAAAATAAAGAAGAAAGGACCCGCAAAACCGAGCAGTGCTATCCACTTGGTTCCATAAAATCTTTCCATGGGCCTCCTCAATCTTTCCGCAATAAGGTACATGCTCGGCACCATCATCAGTGTAAGGAAAAAGGCGAATATCAATCCAAAAATGATCGTCCATGATAAAGGACCCCAGAAGACCACGCTGTCTCCACCAAAGAATATTTTAGGGTTCAGGTGCTGGAAAAGGGAAACAAAATCAATATTGAATCCAACTGCGAGTGGAAGCAAACCAAGTATGGTAGCTACGGCAGTCAGCAATACCGGGATGATCCTGATCTTGCCGGCTTGTATAGCCGCTTCTCTTGTACGCATTCCTCTACCCCTTAATTCATCAGTGAATTCTATCAGAAGAATTCCGTTCTTAATTACGATACCTGCTAAACCAACAATACCCACCAGCAACATGATAGTTGCAATTGTCATCCCTGTTATAGCATAACCAAGCAGTACACCAATTACTGAGAAAAATATTTCAGTAACAACAATGAATGGCTTGCTCATGGAATTGAATTGCAGAACCAGTATTAAAAAGATCATACCGATCGCAATAATAAATGCAGTCAACAAAAATTTTTGTGTCTCTTTTTCCTGTTCGCTCTGCCCGCTAAGTTTTATGTTGACGTCAGGAGGAATTTTTGCTTTTTGTTTAAAGTCATCGATCACTACCTGCAGCTCAGCATTTACTTTTCCTACCATGGTTGGGTCAAGTACATTACTCTGCAATTGTATAGTTCTTTTTACATTCTTCCGCTTTACTCCGCCGGTTGTACTAGTATAATCAACCGTTGCGACTGCGCTTACCGGTATGGATTTTACCCTCATTGTATTCATATCCATAAATGTGATACGCATATTCAGCAGGTCAGTAACATTGTTGCGAAGCAGGTCGGTATAACGAAGTTGGATCTTATATTCATCTTCCCCATCTTTCAACTTGCTTATTTCTTTACCAAACACAGCCGTTCTTATTTCCATTCCAATTTGCCCTGTACTCAAACCCTCAAGCATTGCCCTTTCCCTGTCAACATTAATTGTTATTTCGGGATTATTAAGATCTACATCTGCCTGGAGGTTCTCAATTCCGTTTATCCTGTTTGTGTCAAGATGATTCAATAACTGTGTAGCAACGGAAGCAATGCTTTCAAAATTATCACCTGTCACTTCAACATTCACCGGGGGATCAGTAGGAGGCCCGCCATCTTCCTGTGCTACTTCAATACTTGTACCCGGTATGCCTTTTACCTGTTCTCTTATTTGATCCATGAATGGCCTTGTCTTTTTACCATTCCTATGTGCATACTCTATAAATGAGACCTGTATTCTTCCAAGGTTAGGTTGTACGCTGCGGTTATTATCCCTGGGATTATTAGCGCTTACAGCGATATTAGTAATGATACTTTCAACAATACCTCCCGGTTTTTCAGGAAGCTCATTCTCTAATATTTTATAAACTCTTTTTTCCAATAAACGGGTAACGCTGTCTGTATATTTAACATCAGTTCCTACAGGCATTTTTAAATACACATAAATAAAGTTTGGATCACCACTTGGGAAGAATGTTGATTTATTTCCTCTCATCATAAGAAAAACGATGGATAAAATAAAAACACCAAATAGGGAAACAAACATCCATACGGGTCTTGTACCCTTCAAAACCCAACGTAGTAATTTTTCATAACGGTTCATCAATGCCGGCAATACTTTTTGCTGAAATGCATGAATAACTCCATTCAACACATATGCGTTGAACACCATCAGGATTGCCATCAGCAATAAGAAATTGGCTAACCCATGCTGACCGCCTAAATGCAAAAGAATACCAACAACTAAAAAAAGAAGAAACCATTTACTTTTAAATACAGCACTTTTTGGCTTCTCATATTCCTTTCCTTCCGGTTTCATAAAGCTTACAGCAAAAACCGGGTTAAATATAAATGCTACGATCAATGATGCTGCCAGTGTAAGAATTAAAATTGTTGGCAGGTAGATCATAAACTTACCGATCAAACCTTTCCAGAATAATAGTGGAAAGAATGGGGCCAGCGTTGTAGCGGTACCTGCGAGCACCGGCACAAATATTTCACCCGCCGCTTCTTTTGCAGCTTTTACAATATTCACCTTTCCATTATTATATATACGGTGTGTGTTTTCAATAACCACGATAGCGTCGTCAACTATAATCCCTAATCCGAATAATAACGCAAAGAGTACGATGAAGTTCAATGTTACAGTCGATCCGATAATACCATCAGCTACCGGCAAAAACAAAAAGGCGACAAATACACTCAGCGGCACACTTAGTGCGACAAAGAATGCATTAGTGACTCCCATAAAAAACATCAGGATAAGCAAAACAAGTATGAACCCGATGACAATCGTGTTTACCAATTCATGGAAAGAAGTTTTTGTGAGCTTGCTTTGATCCCCGGTGATCACTACTTTCAGATCTTTTGGTAATTCCTCTTTATCCTGCATATCCTTCACCACTGCTTTTATTTTATCCGCAGCCTCAATAAGATTTTCACCTGCACGTTTTACGATATTGAGTGTAATTACATTTTTACCATCAAGCCTTGCAAAGTTTTCTTTTTCTTTAACGGTATCTTTCAACTCAGCAATATCTCGTAAATAAACAGTAGCCCCTTGCGCACTGCTGCGCACAACAATATTTTGCAGATCAAGCGCTGTAGTAAACTGTCCTTTTAACCGAAGTGTTCTTTTCATATTACCTACTTCTACAAGTCCCCCGGTAATATCCCTGTTCTCACGATTCACAGCATTTTCAATATCTGTAAAGCTTACCCTTGCTGCAGTCATTTTGTAAGGGTCAACATTGATCTGTATCTCTCTTTCCGGCGCACCCACTATTTCAGCTCTTGTTATTTCAGTTAACTCTTCAAACTTATCCTGCAGCTTGTCGGCATATTGTTTCAACTTCACACCATCATAATCACCTGTTAAGTTTACAAACATGATCGGCATCTCACTGAAGGCAAACTCCTGCGCATCAGGTTGCGATGTCAGATCAGTCGGCAGATCTGTTTTAGCTTTATCAATTGCATCCTTCACTTTTTGCTTGGCCAGTTCTGTTTTTACATCTGTATCAAACTCTACTACTATCAAACTGTAATCCGTCTGCGAAGTGCTTTGTATCTTCTTCACTTTTGCGCCACTGATCCCTTTCAGTTGCTTTTCGATCGGTCTTGTTACCAGGTTCTCTATATCTTTCGGAGAGTTACCAACATATACCGTAGCAATGGAAATAGTTGGTACTACAATGTCAGGGAATTGTTCCTTGGGCATCGTATTGAACTTTGTAAGCCCGTATATGGTTACAAGAATAGCAATGATATAAATCGCTGTCCTGTTATCAATGCTCCAGCTTGTTGGCTTAAACTCCTTGATCTTTTTTATAGCCTTTTCAAAAACATTCATAGAAAAAATTTTTTAATCATCGTTTGGTTTTCTGCTCATCGTCCGATCTTTAATTCGTTGTTATTACCTGTCCGTCATAAACAGATTGATACCCTTCTGTAATTAATATATCTGTTGCAGTTAATGAGTTCCCTTTTATTTCCACTATGCCGCCAAAGTTTTCGCCTACAAACACCTGTTTTTTTCTTGCTTTCATTACATCTCCTTCTTTCACGGCTACATATACATATTTTCCTTTTTCATCTGTCTGTACTACGTTCACTGGAATTGTAATAGCATTTGGCGCCGAGTAATCTTTTATTTTCACATGTGCCACCTGGTTTATTCTTAATCCCGGCAAGGATGGGATCTTTGCTTCGGTCGTAAAGGCCCTGGAAGTAGAAGTGATACTTTCACCCAATATACTTATCACAGCATTCAAACTGTCAATACCTGCATCAGGGATCGATATCAGTAATTGTGATCCTTTTTTTACATGGGTCTGGTAATTTTCAGGAACGTCTGTTACTATTTTCATGCTGCTGCTGTTGACGATCTGGATTTGCGGGCCTGTAGGAGATACACCATTGAAGATCTCACCGGCTTTAACATTCACCTGGTCAGCAACACCACTGATCGGCGCATACACAAAAGATGTTTTCCAGCTTTCATTCGCTGCAGCCAATTGTTTTTCCAATACGTCTACTGAATTTTTTGCGTTGATCAGCTGGACCTCGGTACCAATACCCTGGTCCCACAATTTTTGCTGACGACTGTAAATATTTTGAGCATAGGCTAGTTGTGTTTTTATTCCATCCATCTGTTGTACTATGATCGCATCATCGAGCTTTAAAAGCAACTGTCCTTTCCGTACATTGTCACCTCGCTTTACATGTATTTCTTTAATCTGCGCAGGCATACCGCGGGGTGTCACAACTACAACATCGCTTGCATCTACCCTGCCCTGTAGTTCTATGTAGTGAATAAAATTCTGTTGCGTTACCGGTGTTACTGCCACCAGCTTTGCTTTATCTTTTTGTGAAGCAGGATCAAGCTTTGCGATCTCTTCCTCCAGTTTTTTAATATCGCTTTCAACTTTCGTTTTTTCGCTTTTCAACTTTACAAGTTGCACTTTCTTATCATTCAAGTCGCCTTTCGCATCTTTAGCGCCACCACTGCATGAGGCAATGATCACTGCAGTTGCAACAGCTAGCGTCATCAATAATTTATTCATGGTTTCCGGTTTTATTTTAAATAGTTTATATGTAGTATTATAATCTTCCAAGAGCTTTCAGGTAATTGATTTTGGCCAGGGCTGCTTCATACATTGCCCTGAAATAATTTGACTGTGCCTGTTGCAGGTCTGTATCGGCCTGCAACAATTCAAAGCTTGAACCAACCCCTTGTTCATATTTTATCTTTACTGAGTTAAAGACCTTTACTGCCAGTTCCATATTTTTTTCCTGTGCATCCATCGCAACTATTGCATTGATCAATGTATTTTTTGCGACCGTTTTCTCCATGTCGATCCCTTTTTTTGTCATGTCAAGCGTATTCTGAACTTTTTCCAATGTGAACTGTGATTGCCTGATCCTGTTCTTTTTTTGAAAGCCATCGAAAATGGGGACACTCACATTAATACCAACGAGATTGGTATTATACCAGAACCAGGGTTGACTGCCAGCAGCATCTCCTCCCTGTCTCTGGCCATTTTCCTGGAAATTATAGAAGGCAGATACGGTTGGAAAGTAAGATAGCTTGTGGCGACGTATATCATAATTCTGCAACTTAATAGCGCTATTCAAAAGTTTTACTTCATTCCTGTTCTCATAGCTAAAATCATCTTCAAGAATTCCTTGCCTGATACCATCGGAACTTAAGGTATCTTTTAAAAAAAGACTATCTGCCTGTGTTAAACCAAGATTCATCTTCAATAAAGCCAAGCCGTTCTTCGTTGCAGTGCGAAGCTGGATTTCAGACGTTCTTGTATTATTGAGGTTAACGGTTGTTTTATCAATATCCAGCCTTTCAGCAAAACCATTTTTGAACATTTCGGTTTGATCATGCTCAAGCTTTTCCAATCGCTTGATGCTTTCCACAACATATCCCAGTTGTTTCTGTGCTATTAAAACACCATAATAATTTCTATATACCGTCTCTTTTACCTTTTCTTCAGTCACTTTTAACTGCAGGTCGCTGTTCACAAGCAATTCATCTCTTGCCTGTAATCCTACAAACACCTGCGGCTCGAATAATAATTGATTTACACTAACACCAGCATTCACATTCCATGGAGTTATAAAACTAAAATTGCGATAGTTAAATTCACCCGTCTTGGTAATTGGGTTGCCTGATCCATCCTTTACTCCTTCCTGTCGCAACACATCATATATCTGCACTTCTGATCCATCAGGGAATTGGATCAGGGGCAAGGTGAGATAATGATTTCCCTGTAAGGAACCTGATACTTGCGGTAATGCAAGACCGGTGAACTCTTTGTTCCTTGCTTCGGCTGCTTTATAATCAAGCCTTGCATTTTTTAGATCCGCTAAATTTTTAAATGCAATGTCAATCGCATCTTTGGCAGAGATCTGGTAAATCTGCGGCTGTTGCGGTTGCTGCGCATTTATATTTACCTGGAAAAGGTTTACGAGGATCAAGGCGGTCACTATGGTTTTCGTTTTATATCTCATAGGTCATTTGTTTATTCGTTGTTGCTTATATTTTAAAATGAGTTTATATCCTTTTAAGGTGGCAAGCCCGTATAAAAAGTGTTCAATGATCTCCTGCTGAAGTTTCGCAAGATTGAATTTCGAAGGAGGGAATAATTCTGTATTAAATCCCAGCATCAAACTTTCAAGCCTGTATCGTGTCATGATCTCGATATCGATCTCGGCCCGGTATAGTTCTTCTTTTATTCCTCTCTCCAGGTTTTTCCTTATCATTTCATAGAGGAATTTGTTCTTGTGCTCAAGGAATTTTTTAAATCCCCCGGGATGATATTTTTCCAGGTCATGTAGCATGGAAGGATTCATATTCCTAAACATTATTTCCACAAATTCCATCACACGAAATATCTCTTCAATGGCATTTGCTGAATCAGCCGCATCCTTCGTACAGCATTCCTGCGAATAATGAATTTCATCTACAGCAACCGCATCTACCAGTTGGTCCTTATCAGTGTAATACTGGTAGATTGTTTTTTTTGACATCCCAAGTTGCGTGGCGATCTCATCCATCGTCACGGAGCGGATCCCGTAACGCCTGAACAATTCATCTGCTTTCTGCCGTATTCTTTCTTGTATTTCCATAATCACGATCCCAATTGCTTTCGGGGCGACAAAACTAAGGAAACTTTTTACGTTGCCAAAGTTTCCGTCCATATATTTTGCCGCCCGTCCATTTTTCTTTGTGTTAAATTTGATCCATGGAAAATGACGGTGCGTTTAAAAAGATCCTCCCAAAAGAACCTTTTAGGTGGAAAAAGATCATCCAATATTTTCTGCAGGGATTATTGATCATTGCTCCTTTAGCAATTACTATTTATGCTATTTACTGGGTCATTTCAACTGTAGATGGTTGGGTGCCAATATTTCGTGAAGTAGTAAAAGATGCGCAAGGAAATATAGTAGGCTATGAGGTAAAAAATTATGGGCTTGGCTTTTTGATAATCCTCGTTGCAATAATAACGATCGGTTATTTGAGTTCATTTTTTATTCAATCCAAGCTTTTCAATCTTTTTGACCATTGGTTGGAAAAAACGCCGGGGATAAAGTTTATATATACGAGTACACGAGACTTTTTTGAAGCTTTTGCGGGCGATAAAAAAAGATTCAATAAAGCAGTGCTGGCAAATGTTTTTTCAGAAGATGTTTGGGTCGTTGGCTTTCTTACCGATGAAGAAATGCACAAATTTGAATTAGGAGCTGATAAAGTAGCGGTATACGTGCCGCAGGCATACAATTTTGCCGGGCAACTTTATATTTTGCCAAGAGATAAAGTAAAAAAGATCAATAATATTTCTTCAGGGGAAGCGATGAAATATGCTGTGACTGGTGGTGTAGTTGACCTGACTGATGAAAAAAAGACCGAGTTGAAAGAACTGAATTGATAGTTTCAAATAAACTCCATGAGAAAAATTTTATTCCTCTTCATTTTCTCATTTATATCACTTCATGCGTTTTGCTGGGGATTCTATGGTCATAAAAAAATAAACTACTACGCTGTTTTTTTGTTACCCCCGGAAATGATGCAGCTTTATAAGCCGCAAATTGATTTTATTTCCGAACATGCTGTTGATCCTGATATGCGCCGTTATGCAATAGCAGAAGAAGGTCCGCGCCATTATATCGATATCGATCATTATGGTAATTATCCATATAATGACTTACCAAGAAAATGGAATGATGCTGTTGCAAAATTTTCTGAAGACACGTTGATGCAATATGGCATTGTACCCTGGTGGGTGCAAACAATGCTTTATAAGTTAACGGAGGCTTTTAAAGAAAAACAGCAGGCAAGAATTTTAAAATTATCAGCAGAGATCGGCCATTACATCGCCGATGCACATGTGCCGCTTCATGCAAACAGTAATCACAATGGACAATTCACTGACCAACGAGGCATTCATGGTTTCTGGGAAAGTCGCATACCCGAATTATTAGCAGAAAAGGAATGGGAACTTTTTATCGGCAAAGCTGATTACATAAAAAATCCTGCTGAATTTATTTGGCAAAGAGTTTTAGAAAGTGCAAAAGCATCAGATTCAGTTTTACTTTTTGAAAAAGAATTAAGCAAAACTTTTCCGGCCGATCAGAAATTTTCTTTTGAAGAAAGAAATGGCGTAACGATCCGTCAATACTCTTCTGCTTTCTCTACAGCGTACGACAAAAAATTAAATGGAATGATCGAAAGAAGAATGCGTCAATCAATTTACACCATTGCTTCTTTTTGGTATACGGCATGGGTAAATGCGGGTCAACCCGATCTGAAAAAGCTTTCGGGTAAAGAACTTTCTGCTGATGATATCAAAGAATTTGATGAACTGAACAATGCATGGAAAAAGGGGACAATAAAAGGAAGGGATCATGATCAATAGCCGTACTTATACGATATGATTTCTCTCTCAAAATTCAGATCTTGCCCTCCCATTTTGTATATTTATACACACCTAACTTTTAAACCACTTTTGCTTTATGAAGAATTCATTGCTACTTGTAACTGCTTTGTTGTTTTCTTTTCTACTTACGGCACAAACCACATTAATTAATTACAATTCTTCCTGGAAATATCTTGATAATGGAAGCAACCAGGGAACAGCCTGGAGAAATACTTCATTCAATGATGCCGGCTGGTCAACTGGTACTGCTGCTTTGGGATATGGCACAAGTGGCATCACTACAACTGTAAGCTATGGAAGCAATAACAAGAAAAAATATATTACTACATATTACCGTAAAACGATCAGCATTGCGGATGCTTCTTTATTCAGCAGCTTTGCACTTAACCTGAAAAGAGATGATGGTGCAGTAGTATATATTAATGGTACGGAAAGATATCGTAGCAATATGCCAACGGGTACCATTACTTATAATACCAAAGCTTCATCGGAAGCAACTGATA
>Ga0184624_10000221_pt1 | contig 13855 bp, 19 predicted proteins | sample PLM3_5_b1_FD_133157 | JGI IMG/M metagenome (GOLD analysis project Ga0184624, IMG submission 133157) | Groundwater sediment microbial communities from an aquifer in East River, Colorado, USA - PLM3_5_b1 | ecosystem: Environmental > Terrestrial > Soil > Riparian zone | place: USA: East River...
CGCCTGCACACGCAAACGCGGCAGTTGCTCGCCGAGATCCGCGCCTACTGCGCGCGCACCGGGATCGATCGCACCGGCTTCGGCATCAAGGCGGTGAACGATGGCCACTTCGTGCCGCGGCTGGAGGAGGGACGCCAGCCGCGCCTCGATACGATCGACAAGGTGCGCGCGTTCATGAAGCAGAACGGAGCCAAGCGATGAGCGACTGGGACGACCACCTGATTGCGAGATTTAAGGCGCTGCACCGCGGCGGCAAGCGATCGTTCGCGGAGATCGCCGACACGCTCAACCGCGAGTTCGGGCTTAAACTGACGAAAAATGCGTGCATCGGAAAGGGCCGCAGGCTGGGGCTGGAGAAGCGCCCGCGCTCGACGCCGACGCAGCGCCGCAGGCAGCCCAAAGCGGCGACGCCGACCACCCCCGAAAATACCCCTGAGTTAAGACCCCCTCCGATCAACCCCGGCTGGACCATCGAACTGCCGGTCTTGCCCGCCGCCAGCGGGCGGATCACGATCTACCAGCTACAGGCTGGCGTCTGCCACTACCCGTTCGGCGAGCGCCCGCCCTACGCCTACTGCGGCAACACCACGCGCCGCGGCGTGCCCTACTGTCCGCACCACGAGAAGGTCGTCTACCCGCGTGGCACGCGATGAGCGACGACGCGGTGGCGATGATCTGTATCACGATCGGCATATGTTTCTTCTGGTGGATGACGTTCCGATGACAGACGACCAATGGGCCAAGGATCACGCCGACGGCATGCACCAGCGAGAGATCGTCGCGCTGATGCGGAAGATCGATCCGGCCCTGCAGGGCCATGAGCGCGCGATCATCCTGATCGCGCTGATGCGGATCATGGCGGCGATGCTCGGGCCCGCCGACCAGCACACGCGCCAACAGGTGATCCACGAGATCCCGATCAGCATCCGCAAGATCCTGACCGAGATGGACCGGATGCTGGCGGCGTCCCGGCACTAGGCAGCCTTGGCGGCGTGCCACGCGCGCAGCCAAGCTTCAAACGCTTCCTGCGCACCCATCTTGTAGTGCACGCGGGAGAGTTTCATGTCGTCGACGGTGCCGCGCGCGACGCAGACGCGGATCACCACCGGCCGCGTCTGGCCGGGGCGCGCGATGCGGGCGATCGTCTGTTCCCATAGCTCGGGCGACCATGTGGGCGAGATCCACGCCATGTCCGCGCCGCCGAACTGCAGGTTCAGGCCGTGGCCGCCGGACGCCGGGTGCAGGCCCATCACCGGCAGCTTCCCGGCGTTCCAGTCCTCGATGTTGGCCGCCGCCTGCCTGTCGGTCACGCCCGCGCCGAGGTAGCGCAGGTCGAGGCCGAGCGCCTTGTGCACCTCCTGCTTCAGCATCTCCAGATCCGCTTGGTATTCGTAGATGAGCAGCGTCGGCTCGTAGGTCTGCTCCAGCAGGTCGGCCAGCCAGTCGCGCTTGGCGTGGTGCAGATCGTTGACGTCCGCGTTGCCGCCCTCGCCGTAGATAAATCCGTTGGCCATCTGGGCCAGCTTGCCGGTCGCCACCGCGGCGCTGGCGGCGATGACGGTGTCGTCGTCGACGTGTGCCAGCAGCTTCGCCTGCATGCGGTCGTACTCCTGCCGCGCCAGCGGCGACAGGTCGACCTTGTCGAGCACGATCGTGGGCGTGACCTTGGGGATCTCGTCCTCGGGCACCATCACGGTGAGCGGCGCGATCTCGGCGTTGAGCCGCTCCTCGGTGCCGTCGAACGGCTTCCAGTCGTAGCCTCCATATCCAGACGGGTAGAACCACTGCTTGCGCCACTGGTAGTACGATCGCCCCCACAGCTTGCCGCGGGTGACGACGCGCGACGGCATGAACAGGTCGAGCGCGGAGTTCGGGCGCAGCGTGCCGCTCAGTCCCCAGATCGCGCGCCAGTGGTGCGCGTATTTCGCCAGTTCCTTGGCGCGCACGCCGGTCGGATTGCGCAGCCGCGAGATCTCGTCGATCACCAGCAGGTCGTAGAGCATGTGATCGGTATGGAAATCGCGCAGCGCGTCGAGCAGCCACTGCACGATGTCGAGCCCGATGATGGTCAGGTCGTAGTCGATCGAATTGTGCAGCTTGGCCAGCCGCTTGTCGGGGCTGCCCGCCAGCACCTGATAGGTCAGCCCGGCGGTGTGCGCCCACTCGGCGATCTCGTCCGGCCAGACCACGCGCGCCACTCTTTTCGGCGCGACGATCAGGGCGTGGCGGATCTCGCCCTCCCGGATGAGATCCGCGATCGCGGTGAGCGCCGCGGCCGTCTTGCCGCCGCCGGGCCGCAGCACGCAGAGCGCCTCGTTGTTCTCGTAGAGATGCGTCGCGATGCGCTGCTGGTAGGGACGCAGGTCAGACGGCAGTCGCATCGTCATCCTCCAGTGGCGGCATCCAATCAGTTGGCAGCGGCTCCCATATCGAGCCGGTGACCGGGATGCGGCGGAAGGTCAGCGGCTTCTCGGTGTCGCTGTCGCGCTGGCAGTCGCCGCAGAACCCTTCGAGGTGTTCCGGCGGGCGCTCGGCCCACGGGCCGGTGACGCGCCAGCGCCCGGCGCAGCGTTCGCATTCGGCGATGATGTCAGTCATGGTCCTTCCACCCTTGCTTGAGGTACAGCAGCCCTAAATCAGTGATCTTGCACAGGTGGGCCGACTTGCCGCACGGCGTGACGCCCTTGTGGCCGGTGCGCTCGATCAGCTTCCACTTGCGCAGATCCGAGCACCGCTGCCGCGCGGCGCGCTCGCCGACGATCGCGAAGGCTTCCAGATCGATCAGCGGATTGCCGTTCCGATAGGCCCCGAGCATGATGAAAGCGTGCTCGGCGAGCCGCGCCGGGACCGCCTCGTGCGAGGTGTCCGGGTCGCTGGCGCGCGCGTGGGTGTAGCTGGATTTGAAACTGAAAAACGGCGGTTCGTCGTCCTGCATAGTCAGCCCTCGTGCTTGGTGTAGTACGGCGCGATCGTCTCCTCGCTCATCAGCGGCAGGCCCTTCGACCACGGGAAGCCGTGCCGCATGAATGTTCGCATCCGCTGCGCCACCTCGTCGGCCTTCGCTTCTGGCGTCTCTGCGAGGATCTCGTCATGGGTGTGCAGCCGTATGGCCAGTTGCTGGCTCTCCAGCCGCACCAGCGTGCCGCGCAGCACATCCGCCGCCACCGCCTGCGTGATGTTCTCGACGAACATTCCGGGCCACAGCTTCATGCGGCCATGGCCGCGCGCGAAGGTCAGTTCGAGCTTGCGGTCGATGACGTTGCCGTCGTCGTCCTCGACGTCGAGCATCTCCCAGCGCAGCGCGCGGTAGGTGAGCGCGCGGCCGGACGGCAGGATGCACTGCATGGTGCCGCCGAGGACATCGGGCAGGTACATGAAGTGGACGCGCCCGCAGCGGAACGGCCGGTTGTGCACGTCGTGCGCCAGCCGCATGGTTTCCCAGAGGTCGCGCGAGAACGCCTGCACCCACGGGTTCTCGGCGCGCCAGCGGTCGACGATCTCGCGTGCCTCGGTGTCGGACAGATGCATGCCGTAGGCGGCGGCCATCGACTGCAGCGCGCCGACGCCGCCGCAGAAGCCGAGCGCCAACTCGGCGACCTTGCCGCGCTGGCGCATCGCCTTGGTGACCTGCTCGATGGTGCAGTGCGAGAGCGCCGCGGCGGTGCGGGTGTAGAGGTCGGGCAGGCTCGGGTTCTCGTCGACATCGCGGAAGATCTGCAGCCGGGCCCGCGCGCCGTCCTGATAGTCGGCCAGCCACGGCACGATGCGCGCCTCGATCTGCGACCAGTCCGACCACACGAACACGTTTTCTGGACACGCCGGGACAAAAGCGGGCCGGATCAGCAGCGAGAGCATGCGCGCGGCCGGACTGTCAGACAGGGTGCAGAACTGGTCGTAAGTCTGCACCCCCAGCAGGGCCTCGATCGCCTCGTGCTCGTTCGGCAGCGTGTCGCGGGCGAGGTTGTGCACCTGCACGCCCTTGCTCGACGCCCGCCCGGTTTGCGCCGCACCATTGAACACGTACTGGCCGAACAGCACGCCGTCGACGTGGCCGTTGACCATCTTGGTGAACTTCGCCGGGGTCTTGCTGCCGCCGTAGAGGCGGATCTGCAGCACGCGCAGCACGGGCGTCAATTCTGCGGTATTTGACGCCCCTGCGCCGGAATGGCCCTTTTCGAGTTCCTTGACATACGCGATCAGCTTCTCGACCTGCCGCCGGGTCAGGTGATACTTGGCGGGCCTGATCAGGGTGCCGTCCTCGTCATGTTCCTCGACCCGCTTGGTGAGGATGGCGCGGCCTTCGGCGGGCAGCCGTTCGAGCAGCCAGCCGGTGATCTGGGCGACGGCGTCGACGGTGATCTTGGGATACTGCGTGGTGGCGCGCAGTTCAGCCTTCGATCTCTCTTTGTCCTGATCGGCCAGCGTGGCGGCATGCGTGACCATCGGCAGGTCGATCGCCACGCCGCGCTCGTTGATCGCCTCCATCGCCCAATACTCGCGCCATTCGGCGAGCGGTAGCTGGCGGGTGCCGAGGAACACCGAGCGGAGTGTCTCGGTGTCCTGTGTAGCGTATTCGACGAATTGACCCCACTCGGCCGGGTGCGACTGCGGCGTGGCGGTGCTGCGCGGCAGGCAGAATAGCTCGATCAGCTTGCGGCCCTTGGTGTCCTTGCGGGCGGAGCGCGAGGCGCGGGCGGCCCCGGCGAGGTCGGACGGCAGCCCGGCGGCCATGGCCTGCGCCATCACGTCGATGATGTGGGTGGCTTTCAGGTCCGGGAACGCCTGCGTGCTGAAGTTCCAGATCGCCTTGTCGAAGGCGGCATTCCATGCCGCCCAGAGGCCGTTTCCGGACATCACACGGGCGTGATGCGCGAGAAAATCGGTCGGCAGGTCGATCAGGTCGAGCGGGCGGCTGAAATCCGGCACCGCGATCGTCCGCACCGGGCCCGCTCCGATCGCATACGACAGGATGATCGCGTCGGCTTCCGTTGCGTAACGGTAGGTTCCGGCGGCCTTGATGTCGACGCGCGCCCGCGTCTCGAAATCGATGAAGCCGACGTCCGTGGGGTCGAAGGTCGGGCCGGGCAGGCGATCGGCGTCCATGGGTGCTCCGTTGTACTGAAGCCGGTCGGTGGACCGGCTTCAGTATTGGCAGGGACGGCCTACCGCGCGACCGGGCGGCGGCGCTGGCCGACATGCTGCTGGGCGACAGGAGCGGGCTCCACGGGCGGCGCAGCGGCCGTGAAGGTCTGTCCGGCGGCGACCTCTGCCGCCGCCAGCGGCGGCTTGCGCTTGCGGACCGGCGCGGCGGTCGGCGCGGGCGCTTCGGACGCTGGCGCGACCGGCGGCGCGCCCTCGACGTTGCCGTTCAGGTCACACCAGCCCACGATGCTGAAGATAGGCTTGTCGACCCGCCCCCACTTCGGGTGCGGATACCACTCGCTGTCCAGCGTGATGATCGGGCAGGGATAGGGCGTCAGCAGGCGGCGCTGGATGTCACCGATGAACTTGGTGACCGCCTCGATGCCGCCGCGGCTGTTGACCTTGTAGACCACCTCCTCGCCCTCGTCCTCGCCATCGAGGCACTTCAGGTCGAACGACCGCTGCGGCTTGAACTCGGTGCCGCGGATCGCGTCCGGCTGGGCGGGCAGCTTCTCGGACATCGACACCATGACGTCGCCTTCGAGCGAGTTTTTACTCTCGCCCTCGACCCAGCAGCACCAGCCGTGCGCCAGCGTCATGACGTTGACGGCCCAGCGCGAGCCGGGCTGCACCTCCTCGTTGGTCTGGCCGTAGATCCACATGCCGCCTTTCATCAGCCGCAGGATATGCTTGCCGCCCGCGCCGATCTGGGTGGTGGCTCTACTCTCGGCGATCCCCGCCATCATGCGCTTGGCGAAGTCTTCCGGGAGCGCCGCGGCGCTGCCGGTGGTCCGGTTGGCGATGTCAGTCATTGATCTCGATCCTCATCTTCGCAAAATGCCGGTGAGCGACCGGCGGCGCTACTGCGCACCCTTGAGCAGTTTCAGGGATGCGGAAAACTGGTCCATCAGCTTGGCGGGTTCGACCACCGGAGCGGGGTCGTCGGTCGTCGCCAGCGTCGTCTCGGTCGACGGCGGGGCCTTTCGTAACGCCTCGGGAATTGTGACGCCTAATCGTTTCGCGGTGGCGTCCGCGCTGGCGAAAGTCACCAGCTTGTCCTGCCAGATCTCGCTTTCGCGGAAGCCGAGCGCCTTCAGTTCCCGGTCGACCGTGGCGTCGTCGACCCACTGACGCATCTTGGCCTTGGCCTTGAGCCGCCAGCCCGGGATCGTGCCGCCCTGTTCGAGATACGTGTGCATCTGCTCGTCGATCGTACTCTTGAGCATCACGAGACTGTCGACCAGCGCCTTCGCCCGGGACAGGTATTCGCCGTAGGTGTTGGGGTCTTGCTTGTCGACATCCTGCCCCTTCAGCACCGCAAGTTCGAGCAGCGGCCCGGTCCAGTGCGGGCAGATCGACTTGCAGGGCGCGAAGCGGCACCACTCGCCTCTCTTGCGGGGCGGATCGCGGCCGATCGCGGTCGTGACGGCGTTCTGCACGTCCTCGACGAACCAGCGGATCTCCTTGGGGTCGACCACGGTGTGGGTGCGCGGCTCGTCGCCGCGCGGCTGGATGATCGCCACCGCGGTCTGGCGGCGGGCGTAAAGCCCGCGCAGCGTGGCGCGCGCGGCAGCGAGGTAGAACATCAGTTGCGGATTGACGATCGCGCCTTCGCCGTCGCTGTACACCGCGCGCACGCCGACGCCCGAGCCGAACTTCCAGTCGACGTGCAGCACATAGATGCTGTTTTTCAGGATCAGGTCGATGGTGCCGAACGCGCCCGCGACACCGGGGAAGCGCACCGACTGCTCGACGCCGTAGACGACGAAATCGCCGCCGTACGCCTCCTCCAGTTCGATCAGGAGCGCGATCGCGGGCCCGACCATCGTCTCGTAGTGTTCCTGCGTGAAGACGCGGTCGTGGTGCTTGCTGCCGATCTGCAGCTTGGCCAGTTCGTGCATCCGGAACGGTGTGCAGGACGTGGCCTGCCGCCGCAGCATCACGGCGTCCATCACCGCGTGCATCGCGGTGCCTTCGTCGGCGTATTCGCTGGAGATGTTGGCGGCGGGCGGCAGCGCCAGCAGCGTGGCGTGGCTGGCCGGACAGTTGATCAGGCGGCCCGCATTGGAGCCGCCGATAATGCTTGAGTGCCGCGCCATTCTGATCTCCTATCCTGACAGCCTTGAAAATTTGAGGAGAGGATGATGGGGAAAACGCCATCTGTCAAGGAGAGCGCGATCGAGCGGGCGCTGCGCGCGGCGGTGCTGACGCGCGGCGGGGTCTGCGAGAAAATCATGGTGATCGGGCGGCGCGGATTTTTCGACCGGCTGATCGTGCTGCCGGGTCCGCGGATCATCTTTGCCGAGATTAAGCGGCCCAGAGGTGGCCGAGTAAGCGCGCACCAGCGAAAGTATATCGATGATTTTATGGTGCTAGGTGTAGAGGTTGCGATCGTGAGAAATGTGGCGGATATTGACGCGCTGCTCAAAAAGTAGGGCCGTGGCGCTACGAACGCTCACGGCCCTGATCTGATCGCTTTAGTCTAGAAAGGACCAGACCATGTCGTTCGATGATGTCGAACTGAACCTCAAAAATCAATATACGCTGTGCTGTCCGGCCTGCGGCAGCGCGTGGGCGCACCACGGCGCGGTGACAGTCTATACCCGCCGCGAGGAGGACGGTGCCGCGACCAAAACCTGCGTCCTGCCGGATGGGACGGTGCAACAGAACATCGGAAAGCACCACAATCCGAGCGGACGGCGCGACGGCCTCGCCATCCAGTTCTACTGCGAACAGGGCTGCGGCCCGATCGAATTGACGATCGAACAGCACAAAGGGATCTGCACGCTAGGCTGGCGTGAATTGACGGACCCGCCTGCCGGGACGCTGATGCTGCCAAAAGCAAGAATGAGGACCGCGTGATGCTGCAGCCCAAGCGCGTCGCGGCATACCGCGAGATCTGGCTGCGGCTCAAGGCAAACGGCTACGATGTCATCCCGCTGGTCAGCGGCAAGGACCATCCCTTCAAGGGCTGGCCCGCGATGCCGAACGCGCCCGCCGACATCGCGACGTGGAACGGCCGCGCCGCGGGCGTGCGCATGTTTGGCGGGCGGCTGCTGGTGATCGATCTGGACACCCGCACCGAGCGGGTGCGCGACGCCCTGCTGGCGATGCTGGCCGCGCGCTGGCCAGACTTCATGGCGCGCTGCCTGCGGCGGCATTCCGGGGCGGTCAAGCTGGCGCTGCTCGGACGCTGCAGCGAGACGACCGCGCGGACAATGCAAAGCCACAGCTACTACCCGGACCCGGTCGAACGCGACAAGGAGCAGAAAAATCAGGTCGAGGTGTTCACGCGCAACACGAAAAAGTATGTCGGCGTCCACGGCGCGCACAGCCCCGGCCGCGCGTACGGCTACCACGGCCGGTCGATCGAAGACGTCGCGGAGGATGACCTGCCGGAATTTCCGGCGGACGAGGTCGGCGCGCTGGTCGACGCCTGCGACGAGGTCATGGCGGCGATGGAAGGGCTCTATCGCCACGGCCCGGCCAATACCGGCAAGGACGGCGCGGTGCTCTACGACCTGACGCCCGAGATGACGTTCCGGCTGGCAGACGACGACACGATGACGCTGGCGGAGCTTGAGGCGTACGTGAAGGCGCACGGCCGCGCCGAGGGCTACGCCACGCTGTTCGACCCGGCGACGAACAGCCCGGACCGGGTGAAGGCGAACATCGGCGCGGACGGGCTGTCGCTGTGGGACACCAAGACCGAGATCTCGCACCACTGGGCCTCGGCCAAGCCGGTCGACCCGGCGGCCTTTGCCGAGACGCTGCGGGAGGCCGCGGCGGCGCACGGGGTCGAGATGCCGATCTTTCCACCCAACTGGCGCGAGCGGTACGAGAACGGCAGCCCGAAGGCGTCGCTGCACAACGCCCGGCTGGCGATCGAGGCGGGCGGGTTCTCGGCCTCGCACGACACGTTCCACAACCGGCTGCTGATCGGCGGGCACGGCCGCCCGCTGCCCTACTGCTGCGGCGAGGTGAACGACAACCGCATCGCGTGGCTGCGCGGCTGGGTGTCGCGCACGTTCGGGCGGGATTTCACCGAGAAGCACATCCGCGACGCGGTGATCCAGATGGCGATCGACAACCCGTTCAACCCGGTGACAGACATGCTGGCGGAGGCGCAGGCGAACTGGGACGGGGTCGAGCGGCTCGACCGCATGGCGTGCGACTATCTGGGCTGCGCCGACACGGTGCTGAACCGCGCCTGCGTGCGCAAGACCATGATCGCCGCGGTGGCGCGGGCGCGCACGCCGGGCATCAAGTTCGACACCATTCTCGTGCTGGAAAGCCCGGAGGGCTGGAACAAGTCGTCGGCGTGGGCGGTGCTGGCCGGGGAGGGTAATTTCTCGGACGAGCGGATCATCGGCAAGGACAGCCGCGAGGTGGTCGAGCAGCTTGCCGGGATCTGGATACACGAGAACGCGGATCTGGCGGGCATGCGCAAGGCCGAGGTGGAAACCGTCAAAGCCTACGCCAGCCGCGTGGAGGACCGCGCCCGCCCCGCCTACGGCCATTTCCTGATCGCGCAGCCGCGGCATTCGATCGAGATCGGCACCACCAACAACGACGAGTACCTGCAATCCCAGACCGGAAACCGCCGGTTCTGGCCGATGAAGCTGGAGCGGCGCATCGATCTCCACAAGCTGAAGGCGGCCCGGCTCCAATTATGGGGCGAGGCCGCGGCGGCGCAGGCCGCGGGCGAGACGCCGGTGCTCGACGAGGCGCTATGGGGGGTCGCCGGAATTGAGCAAGAGGCGCGCCGGGTGCGCGACCCGTGGGAGGCGGTGCTGGCGGAGATTACCGCGGTGGTGTCGGGCGGGCCGATCGGCGGGGTGGGCTATGTCGGCAACGGCATCGTGCACGAGGTCGGCGGCGAGCAACGGGTCGCGACCGCGGTGCTGTACCGGCACGTCCTGAAGGTGGAGGGGTGGCAGCTTCACGCGGGCCACGCCAAGCGGCTGGCCGACGCCATGCGGGCGCTGGGGTGGTCGTCCAAGCAGTTCAAACTGGAGGGCAAAGTGGTACGTGGGTATGTTAAGTAACAGGTAACGGTAACGCCCAAAGTGATCTCCACTCTTTTCATTTTTTGGTGCACATGGGGGGTGCATAGGGCGGGAAGGGGGTGCGAGCAGCAATATAAGTCTTTCCTCTAAATACCCGTTACTGATGTTACTGGTGTTACCTAATTGAAATATAAGGAAAAATTAGGTACCGGAAAAGGTAACAGGTAACGGCAGACCCTCGGCGGGCTCGCGCTCGCCTCACAACGGAGCAGGACGATGGTACGGATATACCTCATTACATTTTCGGCTCTACTGGCCGCCGGTACCGCGACGGCCCAGCCGGATATTCCGAAGCGGGAGGACCGGCATCCGGCCTACGCGGCCGACCCGCCGCCGCCGCGGGTGGTGCCGATCGAGCGCATCCACACGTTCGAGCAGAGATGGGAGCCGGTGCTGCAGTTGCTGCACGAGCAGCGGATGCGGCAGGGCATCGGGCAAAGCGCGCCCACGGGGCTCCCTGTGCCCCTGCCGCCCGTCCGGCCGCTGACCGAGGCGGCGGGCCGGGTGAGGGACGTGTGCGAGCGGCATAATCTTCGGAAGGTGTGGCGCGGCAAATCATGGAGGTGCAGATGAGCGACAACGGACAGGCGGACATCACGGGCAGCCGCCAGCGGCGGGTCGAGGCGGGCCTGCTGGCGGTGCAGGAGGTCGAGCAGGAGCGCGACGCCTGCCGGGAGCAGTTCGACAACCTGCAGACCGAGCACCGCGGGCTGAAGGCCGAGCACGACGCACTGCAGATGGCCTACAGCCGGATGCAGAACGATCTGGCCACCTACCGGCACGATCGCGACGAGGCGGTGAAGCGGCTGGCGCAGTTCGAGGCGGTGTACGACGCGGTGCTGGCGGTGATGCAAAAGCATCGCGGCGGCACCCTTTCGGATGCCGCCGCGATACCGGCGTACAACGGGAAGGTCTAGGCGGCGAGCGCCCGCCCCGAGCGGGCGCGCACCGTGAAGGTCGGGGTCGGCACCAGCTTGATGTGCGCGGTGCGGTACTGCGGCGAGAGCGAGGCGCGGTAGTCGTCGACCACGGCCTTGATGCTGGCCTTGAGTTCGTCCGACAGCTTCTCGCGCTCCGGGGCGGTGATCGAGAGGCGGAAGGCGTGGCCTTCGTGGTTGCCGAGCGGCAGGTCGGCGAGCGCCGCCTTGAGCGCGTCTTCCTGCGCCTTGAGGTCGGCGATCTGCGCCTTGAGGATGCCGAGGTCGTCGATGATGCGGGCGAGATTGGTCATGGTGGTGTGCTCCGTTGAGGGGTTCAGGTGATGATCAGATGACGATCAGGCGATCGCCGAGGCCGGGGAACTTGGCGCGCAGCGCGTCCTCGATCTGGCCCTTGTTGGCGTGGTGGATGGCGTCGGCGAGCAGGTCGCAGTCGGCCTTCGAGAGCATGACGCGGCACATGGCGTGGAGGCGCTCATAGCGGCGGATGTTCTGGGCGGCCTTCAGGGTCGGGTCGGCGCGGTAGGCGTTCAGCAGCTTCTGCATTTTCAGTCTCCGTTGTTGATGACGCATACTAGGACCGCCTGACCTAGTTTGTCAAGCGGTCCCTGTGGATAACTAGCGCGCTTCCTGCGGCTTGCGGGCGTACCGCTTCTTGGCGGCTTCGGCGCGATCGACGACGAGGCGGCGGGCGGTTTCGAGGTCGGCGTGGATGTCGAACCATGCCTGCGCGGCACCGAAATCCTTGCCGTCGCGGGTTACCGAGCAGTCGATCCGCACCATGCCCGCGGGGCGCAGCTTGGTGGGGTCGATGCGGTAGCAGCTACCCTTGTAGTCCTCGCCGACGACCTCGACGGCAACCGGGAAGATCGACCAGCGGTAGCCGAGAACGCGGCCCTTGCGGTCCTGCAGGTCGAAGCCGTGGTAGCCGGTGTCGAGCGCAGGCATCGGGAGGGTCTTGCAGGCCACGCGGGTCATGGCGTTCCACTTGGCGTCGGCCTTGGCGCGGCGGGCGGCGTAGAGGGCTTCGAGGTCGGTGGTCATTGGTCGTCTCCGTTGTTGATGACGCAGACTAGGACAGGCAGTCCGCCCATGTCAACAACTAATTTGACACCGGGTCCGCCCGGTCATATTGTCAGGGGACACACAAAGGAGCCCACAATGGCCGATACTTCCAACGACTGGCAGCAGGAGCGGGCGATGAGCCCGAAGGCGTTCGAGCGCGCGATCGCCGATCTGGGGCTGCGGCAGGCGCAGGCCGGGCGGTGGCTGGGCGTCTCCGAGCGCACCGCCCGGCGCTACATCAGCGGCGAGGCGGAGATCCCGCCCGCGCAGGTTCTGCTGCTGCGCGCGGCGCTCAAGTATCGCATCCGGCCGCTGTACCCGCGCTGGAACCGCGACGGTAACTAGCTGCCCGCGTTTGACTTTTGTGGCTGTGCGCGCGCATGTTCCCGGCTGGACCGGGAGCCGCGCATGGCCAACATGAAAATTATCAGCATGCTGGACGCCGCGGCTGCGCGATCGCGTGCCGCGGTGCTGAACGACATGGCCAACATGGCCGTGCAGATTTCGACCGAATTGACGGCGATCGACCAGCGGCTGCGCAAGCTGCGCGAGGACGTCGACCGGCTGCAGCAGGGAGGGGCAGTACCCACGCCAAGTGCCGACAAAAACTAGGAAATTCATCGATCTCAAAAGCTTGGCCCGCGGCTACACGCAGGTCGCGATCCGGACGCTTGGCGGCATCGCCAAGGACGGCACGAGCGAGGCGTCACGCTGCACGGCCGCGGCCATGCTGCTCGATCGCGGCTGGGGCAAGCCGATCCAGCAGCACACGCACGGCGGCGGCGCGGAGGGCGACGGCCCGATCGTCGTGCATGTCATCCACCGCGAACGGAAAAAATAATGCCGGTGCTCGAACTGCCCTACAACGGATGGCACGAGCGCCCCTACCAAGAGGCGCTCTGGGATCATCTCATGGGCGGCGGCAAGCGCGCCTACGCGGTGTGGCACCGGCGCGCGGGCAAGGATGACGTGGCGCTGCACTTCGCAGCCTGCGCGATGCACGAGCGCATCGGCAACGTCTGGCATTGCCTGCCCGAGTATGCGCAGGGGCGCAAAGCCCTGTGGACCGCGGTCAACGCGCACACCGGCAAGCGGCGCATCGACGAAGCCTTCCCCGAGGCGCTGCGCGAGAACGTCAACGACAACGAGATGTTCATCCGCATGAAATGCGGATCAACATGGCAGATCATCGGGTCCGATCGCTACAACGCCACGGTCGGCGCGAGCCCGATGGCGATCGTCTATTCCGAGTGGGCGCTGGCCAACCCGAGCGCGTGGGCCTATCACCGGCCGATGCTGCAGGAAAATAACGGCACCGCGTTATTCATTACCACGCCGCGGGGCCGTAATCATGCGATGTCGATGCTTAATCATGCGCAGCAATCCGATGAGTGGTTCGCGCAGGTATTAACCGCGAAGGATACTGGCGCGCTCGATGACGGACAATTAGCCGAGGCATTAAAAGAATACGAGAGTATTTACGGAATTGACATGGCGCAGGCGCTCTGGCGGCAGGAGTACTTCTGCGATTTTAACGCCGCGGTGCTCGGCGCATTCTACGCCCGAGAGTGCGCTGCCGTGCGCAACGAGGGGCGCGTGCATCCGGTCGAGCCGCCGCCCGGCGCGCTGGTGCATCGCGCG
>Ga0184624_10000224_pt1 | contig 13802 bp, 7 predicted proteins | sample PLM3_5_b1_FD_133157 | JGI IMG/M metagenome (GOLD analysis project Ga0184624, IMG submission 133157) | Groundwater sediment microbial communities from an aquifer in East River, Colorado, USA - PLM3_5_b1 | ecosystem: Environmental > Terrestrial > Soil > Riparian zone | place: USA: East River...
AACGCCTGGTACACCGTTGGCGCGTTCCGAGGCGACCGCACCGCCTGCCCGATCGTCGTCAGGTCGGTAGCGCCGCCGTTGCTGAACGCCGAGGCACCGCAGCCACAAACCTGGAAGTCTCTAAAGAGGTTCAGGACTTCGCCGTGGAAGAACAGCTCCGGTTCCGCACGGCCTGCGCGAATGCGATAGCCATAGTTGACGGAGAGGTCGGTCCGGAATGTCGTGTCGGTGCGGAACGCGTCGCGCGCCGTGAAAAAGTAATCGACGGTACCGGTCGGGCCCGGCGCTGCGACGTATCCGGGGTTGACGACATAGGGCACCGTGTTGATCCCCGAGCTACCAGTGCCGACGGCGCCATACGGCACGCCAGAGCCTACCTGTTGCAACAGCCCGAACGTGAGCGATCCCGCACCCTGCGGCATCGGCGACGCAATCGTCGCCCACAGTCGGGCGCGATGACGCTGATCCGCCGCCAGGTAACCGACCGGCGCGTTCCAGTCGGCGGCCTTGTACTCGGGATATGCGGTGACTTGCGCAACGGACGGTCCTGCGCCGCTTGTCTCGCCGTCGAAGTTCCCGCGCGTGTACGAAAGCGTGTAGTTGCCTCCAACATCGACGGCGTCGCTGACGCGCACGCTCGCCTGCGTCGAGACTCCGGAGTAGCGTCGCTTGACGCTGTTGGTATTTTCGACCAGAAACAGATCGTAACGATTGCCGAGATCGTCGGTCACTTGCCTGGTCGACGTGTCGGCGCGCTGGCTGTAGAAATCGTGATACTGGCGCCAGACCCCATCAACGCGGAGCGTGCCGCGCGAACCCAGCTGACGGCTCATGCCGAGCGTGTACTCGTCGGCGTTCGGCGACTTCAGCGGCTCTACGATCTGGACATTCTTACCAGGCGCGAACGAGCTCACTGGCGGAAGTTTGCTGATGCCGTTGGCGTCGAACCAGTCGAATACCCGCTGAATCGCGACGTCGCTGGTGACCAACGGCGCCGTCAGATCGGCATTGATGGCGGGGCCCTGGTACAGCCACACGTATACAGCCGCATTGCCGGCGGCGGTCGTCGACGCCGCGACGTTGCTGGTCATCGGGACGACGTAGCGGGCGTAACTCGTATTGATCGCCCACCGTTGATCCCCGGCGGGATCCCATACAACTGAAAGGCGCGGGCTCAAGAGGCCCTCGTTCGCCACGACGGCGCCACCGCCGTCCTCCGCATCGTTCTTGTCCCATCGCACACCGAGATTGAGACTCACCCGGTCACTGGCGCGCCAGCTGTCGTTGAAGAACAGCGAATGCATCCTGAGATTCGAGCCGAGGCTCGACTGAGTGACAGGCGTGTACCAGATCTGCGTCGAATTCGGCATGAACTGCGGAAACACATATGAGCCGTCGGCGCTGGGAATCGAGCTGGTGCCCTGGATACGATAATCGCTGCCGCTCGCGTAGGCGTTCTGCACCATCTTGTCGTTGAAGCGGTCGTAGCCGAAGACGAAATGGTGCGCTCCGGTGTTGCGCGTCGACAGGAAGTAAGAGCCCTTGGCGATGATGTCGTCGTTGTCGCGCTGTTCGTCGCCGCACACGCTGCAGAACGTCGGGCTCCAGTAGCGCATGTTCTTGGACGCATCGACGAGCAGCGTGCCGTCGATTCTGTCGCGCGTCCCGGCACCCGTGTTCAACGTGAGATTACGGCTCGAGTACTGCAACTCGACCGAAAAATTCGGCGAGACGATGCCGGTGTAGCGAAGCGAGAGGAGGTCGGACGGCTGCAGTTGCGTGGCAAGACTCTGGATATCCATCACGTTCTGCGACGTGAAGTTGAGCTGCGTCTGATCGATTTTGATGTACGACGCCTGCACCGAGTGCGCCGGCGCTGGCGCGTAGGTCAGCTTGCCCTCGTAACGCTTCTCGTCGTTGGTGCGCGTGTACGCCTGGTTCGTCATCGCCGTGCTGCGAACCGTCTCCTCGCTCCTGATGCGAGTCGCGCCAAAGAACCACAGGCGCTTCTCCGCAAAGGGGCCGCCGAAGGTCGCCTCGTACATCGGATTGGTGACGGGTTCTGGGGCGGTACCGGTGCGCTTGGGATCGGCCGCGAACGGCGTGAGCGAACGCCAGTAGTCATTCGCGAACGACGTGCGCAGCGAGCCGCTGAATCTGTCGCCGCCCGACTTCGTCACGGCGCTGATCATGCCGCCGGAGAAGCGGCCGTATTCGGCCGACACCCCGGCGCTCGCCACGGTCACTTCCTGGAGGGCGTCCTCGATGTAGAGCGGATACGCCGCACCGCGCAGGTTTTCGACGATGACCGCGCCGTTGAGCGTGTAAGAGTTTTCGTATGACAGCGCGCCGTTGACCGTGAACGCGCCGCGCGGCCCCGTCGCATGAACCGACGGCGCCATCAGCATGACGGCGTCAATCGTCCGGTTCGACGGCAGCGTCGCCATCAGATCCTGCTTGAACGTCGTCGCGACCTGCGCCGTATCGGCAAGCGGCTGCACGTCGGCGCCAACCACCGTCACCGACTCCGCAACGGCGGCCAGTGACATCGACGCGTCAACCCGAGCGTCGTACCCGGGAGCGACCTGCTGGGTGCGTGTGACGGTCTGAAATCCTGGAAGTTCGAATGACACGGCGTAGGTGCCAGGCGGAAGCATCGGAATCAGATAGTCGCCCGATTCGGACGCCACGGCTGCACGAACACCCTGAAGCATCGGCGACGTCGCGGCGATGGTGACGCCAGGTAGCGGCTGGCCATCGGACGATCGCACCTGGCCCGAGATCGTGCCGGTCGTGGCCTGCCCATAGGCCAGCGATCCAGCGCTCAGGAAGACAGCTGCGAACCAGATCAGTTTCGGCAACATACGTTGCATGCCCCCGTTTTATCGGATTTTAGGGAGAATGCAATAGGCGTGGAACTCTTCCGGTGTCATGTGTTTGCAGCCATCCTCGTGTAGGAGAGACCCCTACTTCGTCGTTTTGGATCTGACCAACCAAAAAATTGAATTTACGTGCAATTTGATTTGAATGTACCGTCAAATTGTTAGCAATTTGGTATATTCGAAAATTGGAAATGTTGGCATCTTTCTCGTAGGCGGGTGTCTGGACGTTAATAGGGACGGCCCAGGCCATTTTTTCAAGGAGAGGATATGAATACGAGACGACGCGAACGGGGGGCGGCAGCCTCAGCGCTGCTGTGCTTCTTGTTGTCGCTCGGCATGCTGCTCGGACCGGCGCGTATCGCGCACGCTCAAGAGAGCACAGGAACACTTATGGGTGAACTTGTCGATGCTCAGGGAGGAGTTCTTCCCGGAGTTACCGTGACGGTCACCAATCTCAAGACCGGGCGCGTCACATCTGCGCAGACCGACGGGTCAGGAAATTATCACTTGGCTGTCGATCCAGGGACCTACCGGGTCGCTTTCGAGTTGAGCGGCTTCGCACGGCAGGAAATGCCTGAAGTGAATGTTTTGCTCGGCCGTACATTCACGATCAACGCCACGATGAAGGTGGGCAACCTCACGGAAGCCGTCCAGGTGACCGCCGAAAGCGCTCCGCTCGTCGACACGCGCAGTACGATCATCGCGCACAACGTCACGGCGGAAGAGATCGACAGGATGCCGAAGGGCCGTAGCTTCCAGTCGGTTGCGATGACCGCACCGTCTGTGAACTCGGGAGACGTCGAGGGCGGATTCCAGGTCAACGGCGCCAGCGGCTCCGAGAACCAGTTCACGGTTGACGGTGTTTCGACTAACAGCCTGCTCGCGGGCCACTCTCGCCAGAACACCGTGTTCGAGTATCTGCAGGAGGTTCAGGTCAAGACCGTCGGCATTCCGGCGGAGTACGGCGGCGCGCTGGGAGGCGTGATCAGCGCGGTGACGAAATCAGGTGGAAACGACTTCCACGGTGAGGGTCACTATTACTTTTCCGGCAGCACCCTTAGCGCGGGGCCGGTAAAACGCCTCGTGCTGTCGCCCGTCGATGATCGCACCGTCTCGACCGTTCAGGATGACAAACAGGACGACAATCGGAACGAAGTGGGTGGATCGGTTGGCGGTCCCATCGTCCGCGATCGACTCTTTTTCTTTGGCTCAATCTCGCCACGATTCAATGCGAGAACCAACGAATACCTGTTCAGCAGTGGCACTGATCCTGGCGAGATTGCTCGCGACCAGACGATCATGAGCACATACGGCAAGGTCAGTTATGGCAGTCGCCGGATGAACGCGTATTTCGGGGCGCTGCTGACCCCGACGTCGTCCACAGGTACGCTGCCGGCTTATGCCGGCACGGGGCCGCAGTACATATCGAGTTCGAAAGCCAGCAACCAGGTCAACACGACCCGCGGCTACGAGACGAACCAGCGAACCCTCACTGGCAACGCTGATATCAACCTCTCGAACAGCTCATTTTTGAGCATGAAGGTCGGGCACTTTTTCGACAACTACGCTGACACCGGCGTTCCGTTAACCACTCCTTGGTACTACGAGACGCCGTGCGTAGCCGGAAGCCCCTCGTGCCCAGCGGGTTTCGTGGGACCGCGCCTGACGCAGAACACTCCAGCCGTTCAGCTCACAGAAAATGACACGACGAAACAGACCTACTTCCAGGCCGACTATAACGCCTCGTTCTCTGCCGCCGGCTACCATACCCTCAAGATAGGAGGCGGTATCCGCCACAACGAAAACGATGTGGATTCGCGGTATCCCGGTGGCCGCGTTCAAGTGTGGTGGGATTCGGCTGTGACCAGCACCGTGCCCGGCGTCGGAACCAATCGGGGCACGTACGGCTACTATGCCGTCGACGACCTCGGGACCTTTGGCGAGGCGGCTGCCAACATCTCCCACTTCTACGCGCAGGACCAGTGGAGCGTCGGCAGGCTCACGCTGAACCTCGGCGTGCGCTTGGAAGACGAGAAGATCCCCGCGTTCAGAGATCGGGATGTTGCGATCCATTTCGGATGGGGCGAGAAGATTGCGCCCAGGATCGGCGCGGCGTATGACATGTTTGGCGACGGCCGCACGAAGCTGTTCGGCAGCTATGGCCGTTACTACGACTGGACGAAGTACGAGCTCGCGCGCGGAACTTTCGGCGGCGACATCTGGACGACCTACTACCGTCCGCTCGACGATCCGTCGATCATTAACAGCATCAATCTGGACAACATGCCCGGCCGCGACCTGTGGGGTAATGCCGCGGGCTATCAGGATCATCGTGTCCCGAGCTTCGGCACCGATCAGCTCGATCCGAACATGAAACCGATGAGCCAGGACAGCTTCAGTGGTGGCTTCGAGCACCAGCTGGCGCCATCCATGCTCCTGTCCGTCAACTACATCCACAACAACCTGATCCGTACAATCGAGGACGTGGGCCAGCTGCAGGATGGCAGCGAAGTCTATGTTTACGGGAACCCGGGCGAAGGCATCGTAAAGGACGCGTTCAGATCCACGGCCACGGGCCCATTCGAGGTTCCAAGACCGAAGCGGCAGTACGACGCGCTGCAGGTGTCCCTGAACCGTCGTTTCTCAGGCAATTGGTTCGCTGGCGGGAGCTACGTCCTGAGCCGTCTGTACGGCAACTACGCGGGTCTCGCCAGCTCGGACGAGATTCGAACCCCCGGCTTCAGCAACTTTGCGGTGGATCAACAGCAGGGGGCGCAGTCGTTCCGCCCCGGCGGGAACGCTACGCGCGGATTCGATCTCGACGAGATGATGTGGGATTCCCATGGCAATCTCAATCCGACAGGACGTCTGGCGACCGATCGTCCGCACGTTCTCAAGATGTATGGCGCCTATATCGCCCCGTTCGGCACGCAGATCGGGCTCAATCAATACCTGGGCAGCGGCACACCTCTGACGACCTACGTCAGAACCATCAACGCGACCGAGGTCTTCGTTGAAGGCCGCGGCGACCTTGGGCGGACGCCAATGCTTGCGACCACCGACCTGTTGCTTTCGCACGAATTCGGCGTACGCTCCGCGCAGCGCGTGCGGCTCGAGCTGAACGTTCTCAACCTCTTCAATCAGCAGACGGTTCGTCATACGTTCAACCTGCTGAATCGCAACCGTTCGGCCGCGTCAATCAATCTGGCAAACCAGGATCTGGCGCAGCCCTACGACTACCGCACGATGATCAACAATACGACGGACGGTAAGAACGGAATCGGTTACGAGCCGCGGTTTGGTATGGACGACCTCTGGAGTGAAGGCACGACAGCGCATTTCATGGTGAAGTTCCTGTTCTAGGTTCGTAATTCGTCGTTCGTAGTTCGTAGTTCGTTTGGGGGGAGCGTCCTGCTCCCCCCTTTTTATTTGCGGAATTCAGGCGTCGGAAGTCTGTCCGGCGAGAGCTGTCTGTACTGCTGTGCGATGCGGCCTGCCAATGTCTTCAGCTTCGCTGGGGCGGTGACAGCACTGCCTGGCTCGAACGCACCGCCGGTTCGCTTTGTCATCTCGAGCGTAAAGGCGGCCACCAGGGATCCTGCGTCTGCGGTGTATGCCGACGGACTCAGCATCACCGCGTTGACGCGTACGCCGGAATCTGTCAACTGCCGCAAGAGTGCATTCGCACTTTGGGTCGTGACACGCGCGCTCATGTCCCGCCCATCAGTGGCGACGATGACTAACATGGGAAACCGTCGCTCCACGCCGCGCAGATATCGAGCGTAAACCTCCTCCACCGAACTTATCAACGCGTTCCCCGAATTCCGCATCACCTGGATCGAGAGCGCCGATTCCATCACGGTTAGATAATCGCGTGTCGGCTCGACCCTGATGTTCATCTGCGCACCCGTTGTCACCAGCATCAACTCATGGTTCGGAGGTAGGGCGTTCAAGAAATCCTTGAGCCCGCGCCGGATAAAGGGCAACGGGTCGACCATAGGGATCTGGCTGTTGTCCACGAGAACGACGATACGCATCGGATCGCCGGGCTCGGCGCCTCCTTGCACAGCGACAGGCGTTGCGTGCAGGAGGATGAACAACCCCAGCCCGGCGGCAAAAAATGGAAAGCGCATGCGCAGAGAATGAGGCTTCGACGTTTCCTGCGTCAAGCGCCTCATTTGCATGCAAATCGACTCCGCGCACGCGTTCCCTGAATCACGTTTGCATGTGGCAAGCCTCCCAGGAGGCAGATGCCATGACGCAGCGGATACCTGGTGCCGCGCAACTGATTGTTCTGTCACTGGTTTTGGCGTTCGGCTTGGCTTCGGAACTCAACTCTCAAGAGCTCGTCGGCAGGATCACTGGGCAACTTGTTGACGAGGCAGACAATGTCTTGCCCGATACCTGTGTCTTGATCACCAACCTGCAGTCGGCGCGCGTAACAACGGCCTATACAGACGGCTCGGGAACCTATCGGGCAGAGGTCGAGCCTGGGATCTACTCGGTTCGATTTGAGGCAAATGGCTTCGCTCGGGTCGAAGCGCCGAGGGTTGAAATCCATCTGGGCCGAGTGTTGGTTTTTGGCGCCACGCTGCGAATCGGGAGCCTCAACGAAACCATCGAGGTGACCGCAGACAATATGCCAGTAGCTGATCCGGCCGGCGCTGTCGGCCGCAACCTTACGCTCGAGGAAATAGACCGGCTGCCGAAAGCGCGCAGCTTTCAATCACTCGCACTGCTTGCGCCATTTGTCAACCAAGGCGAGATCGAAGGCGGCATCCAGGTAAATGGCGCCAGTGGAGCCGAGAATTTATATACGGTTGACGGGCTCAGCACCACGAGCGTGATCAACGGCTCATCGAGGCAAAACACGGCGTTCGAGTACGTTCAGGAGGTTCAAGTCAAGACCACAGGTCACGCCGCCGAGTTCAGCGGCGCGCTTGGAGGTGTCATCAGCGCAGTCACGAAGTCGGGCGGCAACATCTTTCACGCTGAGCTGCATTATCACTTCAGTGGAAGCGTGTTGAGCGCAGCGCCTGTAAGACGCCTCGTCCTCGACCCAATTGATGATCACACCGTACTCTACGCCCAGGACGAGAGACAGCCGGAATTCCGACATGAAATCGGCGGATCGGTGAGCGGTCCAGTGGTGCGCGATCGATTGTTCTTCTTCGCCTCCTTCACTCCGTCTGTTCATCGCAGAGTCCAAAAATACTTGTTTTCATCCGGGATCGATGAAGGCGACATCACGCGGACGTCGAAGTGGATTCAGGCATTTGGCAAGTTGAGCCTCAACAGCAGCCGAACACATGGCGACCTGACCGTGCTCACAACGCCCGTGTCCGTCTTTGGCTCACTCCCCGCGCCCAACGGCGCAGGAGCGAACTGGATCTCGAGCAGCAGGAGTGCAAATGAAGCGAACAGAAAACGTGGGTGGCGACAGGAACAGATCAGCACCACGGCCAAAGCCGATGTTGTCGTCTCAAACACTGCACTCGCGACGTTCCGGGTCGGCTTCAGTCACGACAACTATTCAGACAGTGGAATTTCGCCCGTGACGAGCTACGCATATCAAACGGTTGCGTCCGCCGCGCTTGGGCTGCCGGCGAGCCTTCAGGGTCCTACTGGCATTCGAAACACGCCGGGTGCGCTGATTACGGCCTTTGATGCGACAACCCGTACCCAGATTAGCGCCGACTTCACTCACGGGTTCGAAAGCATCGGCCGGCACACCTTCAAAGGCGGCGCTGGCTATCAACATTCGCGTAACGATATCAACTCAACATACCCGGGCGGCTACGTTGACATCTTCTGGGGGATTCCGGCCGTCGTGCCCGGACAGGTACCTGACAGGGGCACGTACGGCTATTACACCGTCAACAACCGTGGCACATTCGGCAAGGCAGGGGCGGAGATCTTTTCGCTCTACGTCCAGGACCTATGGCAGGCCGCCAATCGGCTTACTCTGAATCTTGGAGTTCGTGCCGAGGACGAAACCGTTCCGGCTTACAGAACGGAACCGCAGAAGCACGTCGTCGCCTTTCCGTTCAGTCGGAGGATCGCTCCGCGCCTGGGCTTTAGCTATGACGTCTCTGGGAACGGCCTGGTGAAGCTGTCCGCAAGCTGGGGTCGTTACCTGGATTGGACCAAGTACGAGATGTCGCGGAGTTTATTTGGCGGTGAAATCTGGTGCACGTACTATCGCGCGATCGATGACCCGAATGATGCGGTCAACGCAAACCTGGCCAACATGCCCGGCCGGGATCTCTGGAACGGCGCCGGCTCGTGCCGGGATCGGCTGGTGCCGAGGTTCGATATGCTCGATCCAAACCTCAGACCGATGTCCCAGGAGAGCACCAGCGCCGGATTCGATTTCGCCGTTAGTCCGCGCACGGGGGCCAGCGTGCATGTCGTTCACAACCGACTGATTCGGACAATCGAGGATCTCGGAGCGTTCGTCGACGGCAGCCGACGGTATCTAATCGCAAACCCTGGAGAGGGTCTGGCGCAGACAACCCCCGGTACTGCATCACTCACTCCTTCGTTTCGGACGCCGAAACCGAAACGACAATACGACGGTATCGAGCTTGGCGTTAGCAGCCGTCTGGCGAACAACTGGTTCGGCCGCGCCAGCCTGACAATAAGCCGGCTGTCTGGCAACTACGGGGGGCTTGCGAATTCGGACGAGATCCGCACGCCGACGACCGGCGTCAGCTGGGCGACGGCGCAGCAACAGGCTGGGTCGACCTTCCGACAGGGCGGAAACCTCACCCGCGGTTGGGACCTCGACGACGCGATGTTCGATTCGCATGGCAATCTCGACGTCCTCGGGCGGCTGGCGACGGATCGCCCTGTGGTCGCCAAGTTCTACGGTGGCTACAACTGGCGCAACACGCAAATCGGCGCGTTCGTCTATGCCGGCAGCGGCACGCCGATGACGACCTACGTCAACTCGGTCAACCAGACCGAGATCTACGTGGAGGGCCGTGGCGACATGGGCCGGACGGACATGTTCAACAAGACCGACCTCCTGCTTTCGCACGAACTGCCCCTGTCAGGCACCAAGCGGTTGCGTCTGGAATTGAACGTGCTGAACCTCTTCAACCAGAAGACCTCACGGCACGTCTTCAACTTCCTGAATCGTGGAGGCGGCACGGCTCGCGCTTCCTCGGCGATCAATCTCGCGCCGTTCGATCTGTATAAAGGCTATGACTACAACGCGTTGATCCGTGCTACGCCAGACGGCGCGAATGCGTACGACCCTCGCTACGGCATGGACGACCTGTTCGAAGCGGGTACGCAGGGTCAGGTTTCGGTGAAGTTCCTGTTCTAAGGCCTGCCTCGCCGAAGCGATGTGCGACTTCGGCGCGAAGGCGGGTTCGTCAGTTCGTTAGTGTAAGTTCGTTACTTCGCGCGTGTTTTGGGGGGGAGCCGCTGCTCCCCCCTTTTTCGTGTACGACCCCTTTTTGCGCCACTTCAGATGACATCCCGCGCAAATCGTTGAAATCCATGCCCGTTTCCTGCGGCTGAATCCTCGTCGGATCTTGGCCTGCTTCTTGTATGAGTAAGTCGACAGGAGACGGAGGAGACCATGATGACCACTACCGACGTTCGAGTACCGACGACAGTGAGGCACACCTCACAGCAGGTTGTTGTGGTCAGCAAGCAGTCTCAGCTCAACGGGTTACTCGAGACTGTGCTCGACGCAGGCCAATACGACGTCGTGTTCGTCGAATCGACGGAACACGCTTATAGCCATATCAAGCGGTTGACACCTCACCTGATCATCGTGTGCCTCGATATCGACGATCTCGATGGCTTCCAGGTGTTGTCCATGCTCAAGCTCGACGAGGAGACGAAAGGCATCCCACTGGTCACCTGCACGTCATCGCAGGACGACGAAGAGATGCCGGACGAATCGCTCGACCCGCCGGAGGGCGTGTTCTCACAGCCTGCGGCGATGCAGCTTAATTAGGCGGTAGGTGGTAGGCGGTGGGTGTAAGGCAAGGGGCGAGGAGCAAATAGCTTCCGCCCCTTTTTTTGCATTTTGGCGGGGCGATTCGTACACTACGCGGCACACGTGAGCGACACCGGGGACGACGACAAGCGCGACCGGGAGCGGCTCGAAATTCTCGGAGAGCTCCATGGCGAAGTCATGGTGTTCCAGCCTCTCTCGATCAAGGAGATCAGCCGCGGCGGGTGCCTGGTCGAGACGTCATTTCCACTCCACCTGAACTCACTTCACGACATCAGGCTGACACTCGGCGAACAATCTGTCGTGCTGAAGGGCCGGGTCGCCCACTGCCGCATCAGCGATGTCGACCAGGAATCGGTGCACTACAAATCCGGGCTCGAATTTATCGAACCGTCCGAGCGGATACGCGGAGTGATTGTGGAATTTATCGAAGCAATCCGAGCCGGGCGAAGATTGGTTTAAGAGACATCCCGGTTCCGAGTTCCAGTTCCGGGTTCCAGTTCCGGAACCCGTGCCGCCTACCGAGATTGCAGATGTTTGATGTAATCGCCTGACGTGATCCTGGGCGCTCGCCCGAGCGGAGCGTTGTAAAAATACACCCAGACATCTTCGGTGCGGCCGTCGTCCAGCGTGGCCGATACGCGGACGCGGTTGTAGAGGCTGCGCTCGGGCTCAGTCGGCCGATGGCCCTCGATGCGATCGAGCGCCGCGAGCACAACCGGCGGATCCGTAATCTCGAAGACCTCTCCCCACACTCGCGCATCGCTCGCAGGGACGGCCGCAGGATAGATACCGAGGTCGAACAGTTTTCCGTTGATCCAGCCGCGGCCGGCAAACTTCAGGAAGGCGTCGATACCCGCGCGCGTGGTGCGGTTGAAGCCGGTGCGCAGCGTGCCGTAGAAAAACACTTGTTCTGGCATGGGGTGGTGCTGAAATCTAAAATCTAGAATCTAGAATCTACAAACTAGAATCTGGAGGCTGTCGAAAGGACCAGATTCCAGGTTGTAGATTCTAGATTGTAGATTCTAGATTTAGATTTCAGAGTTTAGCTTACTTTCCGGGCGCTGGGTTCGGGGGGCCGGACGGTTCCGGGTTGGGGCGCCGGCGCGGGCCGGGCGCGACTGCGCGAAGGGCTTCGGGGGAGAGCGCAACGGACAAACGGACCGACGAGTCGTTGCCCGACAGCTCGATGGACTTGAGCATGCCGTCGATTTCCGGCTTGGCGCCGCCCTGCAGCCGTAGGAGCGAGATAAAACCGCGCACGACGTCGCGCAGTTGATCCGCGGCCGCTTTGTCGCCTGCCTCAGCGCGGATCGTCGCTTTGACGCCGCCGTTGATGTGGGCCTTGACCGAAACCAGCCTGATCGGAGGCACCTGCTGCGCCACACCGCTCGGGAGGCGCATACGTCGGCGAATCTCGTCGAACTGTCCCACGACCCACGCAGTGCTGCCGGTGTTGTCGCGGATCAGATCCATCATTTCGGGGTTGCCCGTGATGTTCTTCGCGAGTCCCGACGCCTGCGACAGGTCGATGATGCCGCGGACGAGGTCGGCCGGCCCCATCGCAATCAAATCAGATCCCACCAGGCCCACGGCGACATCGTGGCCGTGCTCGCGGTGGACGAAAACCTTCCGTCCCTTGTAGTCGTCCATCGTCCCAGCCCGCTCGCGAATGAATGACTCGATGCGAGCAGGGTCGAACGTGCCGTTCACCAGCACCAGCACTCGCGGGATGTCGGGTTCCGTCTGCGCCTGCGGGTCTGGAGCCTTGTAAGGCTCGACATACGCGACGACGCGATTCACCTGCTTCTCGAGATCGACGCCGGCAAAGTCATTCAGCATCTGCTGGCCCTTGCGCGACTCCGGGTCGACACTCGGCATCAGCGAACGGCGCAGCTCGGAGCTCATCACCGCGCGCACGTCGGCGAAGGCGTCGACCGCAGCGTTGGCCGGCACGTAGCGCATTTCGGGCGCCACCCCCGCCGGCAGGCCGGCCATGCGGTTGTACGCAAGGTAGGCAATGAGGCCGCCCCCCAGGCCGACGACGAGCACCGCGCCGGCGGCAACGATGAAGTAGCGGGTTTTCTTGGTCATGACGGCTCGATACCCAATTGGACGTGTGGGACATTGTTGGAGTTCCCCTCGTCCCCGACGTCCCCCACACGCCCCACGCGACCTACGATCCCTACTGATCCAGCACGTATTCCTTGTGCTCGACCGTCCGCGCCGCCAGCCAGAGGGCAACGACCGCGATAACGGTCAGCGACACAAGGCTTGACGTCAGCGTGGGAGGCTCGGCAAAGAGCGATTGGATGGCGGTCACCGTGTCGTCTTGGGGCATCGAGTGCGGTACCAGCCCCTGCAGATAATGCGCGACCGTGAAGCGGCGCAGATAGCCGGGCACCACCAGCGCGATCTGCTCCCATCCGAAGATCAGCAGCAGCCCGGCTATCAGGGGCCGCGGGAGGAGCGCGCCGATCAGCGCGAACACGGCGCCGTACACGGCGAGCCCCAGCGCCAGCAACCCGAGGTCGGTGAGCAACTGTAAGAACGTGCCGCCGATGCTGCCGCCCGAGACCGGCGTGATGAGCAGATAGACCGCAGTGACGGACGGCAGGACAACAAAGGCGGTACACACGACGTAGGCGAGATATTTTCCGATGATGACGGCGCCCTTGGGAACAGGTCGGGTGAACAGATATGTGAGGGTGCGATCTTCCACTTCGTCGGAGATGAGGGACGTGCCGTAAAACGCGCCGAGCACAGGGACGATGAAGCGCAGATACAACAGCCAGATCATCCCGCCGAAAATCACCGGGCCTGGCACCGCCACGCCGTTGATCCTGAACGACGACAGGCCCATCTCGTGAATGACGCGCAGCAGCACCGCGATGACGACTGGCGCGCCGGTCGCGAGCGCCATGAACACCGAGCGGCGCGACCAC
>Ga0184624_10000226_pt1 | contig 13743 bp, 13 predicted proteins | sample PLM3_5_b1_FD_133157 | JGI IMG/M metagenome (GOLD analysis project Ga0184624, IMG submission 133157) | Groundwater sediment microbial communities from an aquifer in East River, Colorado, USA - PLM3_5_b1 | ecosystem: Environmental > Terrestrial > Soil > Riparian zone | place: USA: East River...
CATTCTCTCGCCCCCATCGCCCAAGTGTTCGAAGCGTCTGCTATCCCGACAAAAAGAACACCGGAGGGATGGTTATTGTCCCGCCCAATGGCAGACATCGAGGCGCACATCACCGGCAACGTCTGGAAAATCGAGGTCTCGGTCGGCGACGAGGTCGAGGACGGCGACACCGTCGTCATCCTCGAGTCGATGAAGATGGAGATCCCCGTCGAGGCCGAAGACGACGGCGTCGTCAAGGAGATCCGCTGCGCGGAGGGCCAGTCGGTCAGCGAAGGCGACGTGCTGGTGGTGTTGGAGTAACACCGTGAGCGAGCGGCTCGCCGGTGGCAAGCTCCTCCTCGACCGGCCGGCGGAGGCGGTCGCCCGCCTGACGATCTCCAACCCGGAGCGGCGCAACGCCCTCGACCACGAGATCCTCGACGCGATCGCCGAGACCCTGCCGCAGCTCGACCATGGGATCGAGACCCGCTGCGTCCTCATCACCGGCGCCCCTCCCCTCTTCTCCGCCGGCTACGACATCGCCGGCATCCCCGACCAGACCTTCGAGCGCGATGCCGAGGCGCTCGTCGCCCACCCCTTCCACGCGGCGATGGAGGCGATCGCCAAGCACCCCTGGCCGACGGTCGCGGCGATCAACGGCCATTGCCTCGGCGGCGGCCTCGAGCTGGCGATCACCTGCGACCTGCGGATCTGCGCTGCCGGCGCGAAGCTGGGGATGCCACCGGCGAAACTCGGCTTGATCTACGGCCACACCGGCCTGCGCAAGTTCCTCGACACGATCGGCCTCCCGCACACCAAGGAGCTCTTCCTCACGGGTCGCAACCTGGCGGCGGAGCGGGCGGAGCGGATCGGACTCGTCAACGAGGTCGTCGGCGACGAGGACCTCGAGGACACCTCCGTCGCCCTCGCCGCCGCGATCGCCGAGAACGCGCCGCTCTCGATGCGCGGCAACAAGCACGCGATCGACCTCCTGCAGGCGAACCCCGAACTGAGCGAGCGCCAGGAGGCGGGTCTCGTCGCCCTGCGCGAATCCTGCTTCTCCTCAGAGGACTTCCGCGAGGGGATTCGCGCCTTCGCCGAGAAGCGCCGGGCTCGCTGGACCGGTCGGTGAGCACGAAGGCGCGCAAAGCCCTCGCCGCCGCCGACCCGACGATGGCGGCGCTGATCGAGCGGGTCGGCAAGATCGACATCGCGACCCGTCTCGAGCGGCGCAAAGAGGAGCGCCCCGCCGACGCATACGGAGCGCTGCTGCGAGCGATCGTCGGCCAGCAGCTCTCGACGAAAGCGGCGCGGACGATCTACCTGCGCGTGCTCGACCTCTTCGACGGGCAGACGCCGACCCCCGAGCAGCTGCTGGAGGCGCGCGAAGAGGACCTGCGCGGCGCCGGGCTCTCCGGCCGCAAGACCGAATACATCCGCGATCTCGCCTCCCACGTCCTCGCCGGCGAGCTGGAGCTGGAGCGACTGGCGGAGCTCGGTGACGAGGAGGTGATCGAGGAGATCGTCGCCGTCCGCGGCCTCGGGCGCTGGACGGCGGAGATGTTCCTGATCTTCCATCTACAGCGCCCAGACGTCCTCTCCGGCGGCGACCTCGGCATCCGCAAAGCGATCCAGATCGAGTACGGGCTTGAGGAGATGCCGCCGCCCACCCGGGTGATCGAGATCGGCCAGCCGTGGCGGCCCCACCGCAGCCTCGCCTCGCTCTACCTCTGGGAGTCCCTGGCGGCGGTGCCCTCATGAGGAGGCGCTTCTGGCTCGGCATCGCCGCTGTCACCCTCGTCGCGATCGGCTCGGTTGCGGCCGCGGCCCTGGTCTACATCGACGACCGCGACGACTTCCACCAGATGCAGCGTGAAGAGGCGATGCGGGCAGCCCATCAGATGGAAGCGGTGGCAGAGCTCTCGGTTGATCAGTTGACCAGCGCCGCCGCCTTCATCAAGGCCGAGGACGACCTCAGCCGCCACGAGTTCCAGGTCTACGGGCGATCGCTGATCAAGCAGGGGGCGTTGGCCGGGGCCGTCTTCATTTCCCGGGTGCCCGCCGCGAAGCGCGAGCGCTACGAGCAAAGCCACCGGATCGCGATCCTCGAACGGGTGGCCCCGGTCCGGTTCCGACCGTCGGAACCTCGGCGCAACTACTTCCCGATCACCTACGTCACCGCCGAGGATGAAGAGGACCGGGCGGGGATCGGCTACGACCTCGCCAGAGACCCGGCGAGGGCGCCGTACATGAGGCTGGCACGGGACCAGGGAACTGCGATCTCCACCCCGGTGATCCCGCTCCTGATCGGCGGCCGCGGCATCAACGTCTTCAAGGCGGTCTATCGGGACCGGCAGCCGACCGAGACCAAGGCCGAACGGCGCCGCGCCCTCGTCGGCTTCGCCGCCGGCAGCTTCCGGATCGACGACCTCGCCGCTGCCGCCACCGAAGCCGTCCCCGGCGACGTCCGGGTGCAGCTGCGCGTCGGTGGCACGACCGTCTTCGGACCGGCCGCCCTGGCTGACGACGCAGCCGCCGTCTCGCTGTTCATCGCCAACCGCACCTGGTCTCTGTCCGTCGAGGATTCCGGCGCCCCTGACCTGAGCCTGCCGATCGCGCTGGCGGTGCTGGGGATCTCGCTGGCGGTGCTGCTGGGTGCGCTGATCCTCAACTGGGGACGCAACGAACGGATTCAGGAGCTGGAGCGGCAGGCGAGCCAGGACTCGCTGACCGGCCTCAACAACCGGCGGCGCTTCGAGGAGGACCTGGCGGCGGCGATGGCGCGCAGCCGCCGCGACGGCTCGACCGGGGCGCTGCTGATGCTCGACATCGACGAGTTCAAGCGGGTCAACGACTCGCGTGGCCACCCCGCGGGGGATCGCTTGATCCAGGAGGTGGCCGGGGTGCTGCGCAGGCGCGCCCGCACGAGCGACACCCTCGCCCGCCTCGGCGGCGACGAGTTCGCGGTGATCCTGCCGCGCTGCAGCCGGGGGGAGGCGCAGCTGGCGGCCGAGGCGATTGCCGCCGAGATACGCGGGCACCGCTCCGAGCAGGCCGGGGACGGGGTCACCGTCAGCATCGGGATCGCGATGTTCGGCGAGGACCCGCGCACCGGCGTCGCCACCGTCGTCTCCGAGGCCGACACGGCGATGTACGCCGCCAAGGACGAGGGCCGCGACGCGGTCCGCGTCTTCGACCCCATGGCGCTGCGCGAGAACGTCTCCGAGTAGCCGGGCCGTCAGCGGCGCAACCCGGCGCGCAGGTCGAGCACCCGCTGCCCCGCCTGCTCGAACGCGGGGGCGGTGAGGCGTCCGCTGCGGAGGGCCACTACCAGCGCCTCCCAGGCCTTCTCCGCCAGGCGCAGCCGCGCGAAGAGGAGCAGGTCGGCTCCCGCGCGAGCGCCGGCGACGGCGACCTTGGGGGTGGCGCCGAAGTGTTCGACGGCGGGCGTTTCCAGCGCGTCGGTGATCGTCACCCCGTCGAAGCCGAGGCGATCGCGCAGCTCCCCGGTGGCGATCGCGCGGGTGAACGCGGCCGGGTCGTCGGAGAACGCCGGGTAGATCGCCGTGCTCAGCATCACCAGCTCTCCCCCCGCCGCCGCGAAGGCGGCATAGGGCTTCTCGTCCACCCGGCGCAGCTCACCCTTGGAGAGGTCGACCCGTTCGACCGCGAAGTCGGTGTTTTCGCGGGCGGCCCCGAAGCCGGGGAAGTGCTTGCCGGTCGCCGCCACACCGCCGCCCTGGAGGCCCTTCGCGAAGGGGATCGCGGTCGCTTCGACCCGGGCGGCGGAGCTCCCGAAGCTCCGTTCCGTCTCGGCGATGACGCCGCCGGGGCGGCCGACGTCGAGGACCGGCGCCAGGTCGACGTTGATCCCCAGGTCGCGCAGGTTGGCGGCGGTGCGGCGGCCTTCGCGGGCGCTGAAGGCGCCGCCCCGGGCGCCCATCTGCCGGGCGGAGACGCTCGGGGCGCCGCCGAGGCGCTTGACCAGGCCTCCCTCCTGGTCGGTCATCACCAGCAGCGGCGCGCCCAGCTTCGGCGGCCGCGGGATCGCCTGCAGGCGGGAGATCAGGCGGCGGCCGGCGGCACGGCTCGGGATGTTTTCGGAGAAGAGGACGATGCCGGCGACGCGGCCGGCGGCGATCGCATCGCGGAGCCCTGGCGAAATCGAGGTGCCGCGCAAACCGGTGACGATCCGCAGTCCCGCCAGCTGCTTCGTCGGCAGCGTCTCCGCCACGCTCGGCTCCGGCGCCTCACCATCGTCCCCCAGCGAGGCCCCGCACGCAAAAGCCACGATCGCGAGGCAGGCCAGCACACCCAGAGCCACCCCTCGCCGCCACGCCACGGTCCGCGTCATCCGCCCGATGCTAGGGGTGTCTGAGTTTTCCCGTCATATATGAGGGTCAAGCTCAGACACCCCCCCTTCAGGCGTCCGGAACGATTCCTAGGGTGCGTGCCGATGCCCCCCTTGATCAGTCCCGAGGAGGCCCGCGCCTACGGCCGCCTCACCGAGCACGCCGAGATCGAATCCCTCGTCGAACGCGCCTGGGAGGTGCGGGTCGAGAACTTCGGCGACTCCACCGACATGTGCTCGCTGGTCAACGCCAAGTCGGGCGGCTGCGCCGAGGACTGCGGCTTCTGCGCCCAGTCCCGCTACGCGGAGGCGGACACGCCGATGCACGCGATGATGGAGCCCGAACAGATCCTCGAGCACGCCGAAGCGGCCGAGGCCGCCGGCGCCCACCGCTTCTGCATGGTCACCCAGGGCCAGGGCCTCTCCAAGCGGGACTTCCAGAAGATCCTCGAGGGGACGAAGCTCGTCGCCGAGAAGACCAACCTCAAGCGCTGCGCCTCGATCGGCCACATGTCCGCCGAGCGGGCGAAGGCGCTGAAGGAGGCCGGGGTCCAGCGCGTCCACCACAACGTCGAGTCGGCCCGCTCCTACTACCCCGAGGTCTCGACCACGGTCCGCTACGAGGGCCGGCTGCGGACGATCCAGGCGGTCAAGGAGGCCGGGCTGGAGACCTGCGTCGGCGGCATCCTCAACCTCGGCGAGACCGAGGAGCAGCGGGTCGAGATGGCCTTCGAGCTCTCCGAGATCAACCCCACTTCGATCCCGATCAACCTCCTGATCCCGAAGGACGGAACCAAGTTCGGCGATCGCTCGGTGATGGACCCGTGGGAGGTCGTGAAGTGGATCGCGATCTTCCGCCTGATCATCCCCGGGGCCCTCTTCCGCCTCTGCGGCGGCCGGGTCGAGAACCTCGGCGCCCTGCACAAGCTCGCCGTCAAGGCCGGCCTCAACGGGGTGATGATGGGCAACTTCCTCACCACCCTCGGTGCCGAGCCGGCCGAGGACCGGGAGATGTTCGAAGAGCTCGGCCTGAACGTCGCCCGCCAGCCCGACAACGGCGCCAATCCCCGCCCGGACAACCGTTCCGGCTGGCTCGACGGCGAGACGCCAGCGACGCCGATCGACGAGCTGATCGACACCCAGGGGGAAGCGAACTTCTGGGACCCCTCGACGCAACTGCGGGTCGTCAAGAAGGCGAAGAAGCCGCCTTCCTACCCACGGGCGGCGTGACCGAAGTCCGCGAGCGGCTCGAGGAGCTCCGCGACCGCGGCCTCTACCGGCAGCTTCGCCTCGTCGAAGGCCCACAGGGTCCCACCGTCACCCTCGACGGGCGCTCCGTCCTCCTCCTCTGCTCCAACAACTACCTCGGCCTGGCCGACCGCGCCGAGGTGCGTGAGGCGGCGGCCGAGGCGGCTCTGCAGTGGGGCGCCGGCTCCGGCGCCTCCCGCCTGATCTCCGGCAACATGGAGCCGCACCGGGCGCTCGAGCGGCGGCTGGCCGCCTTCGAGGGCTACGAATCCGCCCTCCTCTTCGGCTCCGGCTACCTCGCCAACAGCGGCGTCATCACCGCCCTCGCCGGCCGCGGCGAGGTCGTCTTCTCCGACGAGCTCAACCACGCCAGCATCGTCGACGGCTGCCGGCTCTCGAGGGCCGAGACCTTCGTCTACCGCCACGGCGACGTCGAGCACCTGTCCTGGGGGTTGCGCCGGGCACGCGGGCGCGGTTCGCTGATCGTCACCGACGGCGTCTTCTCGATGGACGGCGACGTCGCCCCCCTTCCGCAGCTGCTGGAGCTGGCGGGGCGCCACGGCGCCCGGCTGATGGTCGACGAGGCGCACGCCACCGGCGCCGTCGGACCGGGCGGTCGCGGCTCGGTCGCGGCCGCGGGCCTCAGCGGCGAGGTCGACGTCGTCGTCGGCACCCTCGGCAAGGCGCTCGGCTCCTACGGCGCCTACGTCTGCGCCGAGGCGGAGCTCGTCGACCTCCTCGTCAACTCAGCCCGCTCCTTCATCTTCTCCACCGCCCCGCCGCCGTCGGCCAGCGCCGCCGCGGCAGCGGCGCTGGCGATCCTCGAAACGGAGCCGGAGCTCGTCGACAGGCTGCAGGCCAACGCAGCGCTGCTGCGCCGCTCCCTCTCGGCCGAGGGCCTCGAAGCGGGGCCGTCCACGACCCAAGTCGTGCCGGTGCATGTCGGCGAGGCAGAGGCGACGATGGAGCTCTGCGAGCTGGCCCTGGAGAAGGGAGTCTTCGCCCAGGGCATCCGGCCGCCGACCGTCCCCGACGGCTCCTGCCGCCTGCGGATGACCGCGATGGCCACCCACCGCCGCGAGGACCTGGTCGCCGCCGCCCACATGGTCGGCACCGCCGCCCGCGAAATCGGCCTCACCCGAGCCGAGCCGCTCGCCGCCTGAGCAGCATGGCCGACGGCGTCTTCGTCACCGGCACCGGCACCGAGGTCGGCAAGACCGTCGTCGCGGCGACGATCGCCCGCACCCTCGCTGCCGATGGCAAGCGGGTCGCCGTCTTCAAGCCGGCGGTGACGGGCCTTGACGAAGGGGTCGAGACCGACCACGAGCTGCTGCGGCGGGCCTCCGACTCCGGCCAAAGCGACGCGGAGATCGCGCCCTACCGTTACGGCCCACCCGCTTCGCCGCACCTCGCCGCGGCGCTCGCGGGCGAGGAGGTCGACCCCGCTCGACTGCGGGAGGCGGCACGGGCCGCAGTCGAGGGCGTCGACGCGATCGTCTGCGAGGGCGTCGGCGGCTTCCTCGTCCCCCTCTCCCCCAGCTACCTCGTCCGCGACCTCGCCGTCGACCTCGGCTACCGGCTGGTGGTCGTCGCCGCTCCCGGGCTGGGGACGATCAACCACACCCTGCTGACGATCGAGGCCGCCCGCGCCGCCAGCCTCAAGGTGGCAGCGGTCGTCCTCAACCCCTGGCCCGAGGCGCCTTCAGAGATCGAGCGCGACAACCGCAAGACGATCGCCGCCCTCGCCGCCGTCGAGGTCCTGACCCTCCCCCAGCTCGACCTCGCCGACCCCTCGTCCTGGCCGCAGCTGCGGATCTAGACGATCACGTCGAGGCTGTTGTCGGTGAGCTCGACGCGGTGGCCGGCAGCCTCAGCGATCGCGGCCGCGCCCTCGGGGTCGCGCGGCGCCTTCTTCGCCGAGAGGAGCGCCTTGGCAACGTCGCCGCGGCTTGCCTTCGCCATGTGGGAGACCGCCTTGCGCTCCCCATCGCGCTCCGTGAATGCCCGCACCGCCAGCAACTTCGCCCGCTTCGGCTTCCAGAAAGAGGCGTAGGCGCCCGAGCGCATGTCGACGATCAGCTCGCCGTCTTTATCTGGCAGCGCCTCGGTCAGCGCCGCTCGCCAGAAGGCCGCCGGCGCCCCGACCCCCTTCAGCTTGGCCTTCGGCGGCAGCTTGTAGAAGGGGATGCGGTCGTCGGGCCGCACCACGCCCCAGAGCGCGCTGAAGATCAAGACCTGCCGCCGCACCTTCGCCGACAGCTCGGGCAACTCCAGCCGCTGGAAGAGGACGCCGGTGTAGACATCGGCCGCCGGCGCCGCCGGGGCCTTTCGCAGGCCCGGGTCAAAGGCGTCGAGTACCTCCTCGCGACGGTCGCCCAACTCATCGGCGAACGCGAGCGTGCCGAGGTCGAGCGGATCGCCCGCCTCGGGCTCGGCCTTCCCTTCCGACGGCGGCAGCAGGACCAGCATCGCCGGCAGCCTATGCCTCCGCCATCGCCACCTGGGAGCTGGTCGTGCTCTTTGCCTTGGCACGGATCGCGGTCGCCCCGACCAGCGCCCCGGCCAGGGCGACGAAGCCGGAGACGGTCATCGCATGGCTGAGGGCGTAGACGAAGGCTTCGCTGCCGGCCGCTGCCGCTTCCTGGGCCTGCGCCGCATCCAGCCCTTGTACGTGCGGGATCGAGCCGCCGCCGAGCTGGTCGCCGATCGACTCCCGCTGCGCGGCGCTGACCCCGGTTCCGCCCAGCAACGTGTCCAGCCGCGAGCTGACCAGGCTCTGGAAGATCGCGCCGGTTACGGCGACGCCGAGGCTGCCGCCGACCATGCGGAACATCGAGAGGACCCCGGAGGCGATTCCGGCTTTCTGCACCGGCACCGCATTCATCGCCGCGCTCGTCATCGGCGACATCGTCATCGCGATGCCGATGCCGAGCAGCATGAACCCGGGCAGCAGGTCCAGATAGTCCGAGTCGACCGCGATGCGGCTGAAGGTGAAGAGCGAGGCCGCGACCAGGACCAGCCCGCCGGCGATCAGCCAGCGCGGGCCGTAGCGATCGGAGAGACGCCCGGCGACCGGCGCCACGCCGACGATCATCAGCGTCGACGGCAGGAACCGGACCCCCGCCTCCAGCGGCGAGTAGCCGAGGATGTCCTGCATGTAGAGGGCGAGGAAGAAGAAGACGCCCAGCATCGCGAAGCTGATGATCATCGCCACCACGACCGCGCCAAGGAAGTTGCGGTCGCTGAGCAGGTCGAACTGCACCATCGGCGCCTTGACCCGATTCTCGACGAAGACGAAGAGCGGCAGCGCCACCGCGGCGCCGGCCAGCAGGGCGATGACCTGCGTCGAGCCCCAGCCCCAGGCATTGCCCTCGACCAGGGCGAGGACGAGCGCGGTGAGGCCGGCGGTGAGGACCGCCACGCCGGCGTAGTCGACGTCACGGCCGACCGAGGTGTCGCGGGACTCGCGCACCGCGAACAGCGTCGCCGCCACGGCGCCGATCGCGACCGGGATGTTGATGTAGAAGATCGCCCGCCAGCTGACGTGCTCGGTGAGGAAGCCGCCGAGGACCGGCCCCACTGCCAGCGCCAGGGCCGAAACGCCCGCCCAGGTACCCATCGCCTTGCCGCGCTCGTGCGCAGGGAAGGCGTCGGTGATGATCGAGAGCGTCCCCGGCATCATCAGCGCCGCGCCGACACCCTGGACCACGCGGCTGAGGACCAGCGCGGTCTCGTTGGGCGCGAAGCCGGCCGTCGCCGAGGAGAGGGCGAAGACGACGACGCCGATCAGGAACATCAGCCGCCGGCCGAAGATGTCGCCGAGGCGGCCGCCGGTCGCCAGGAGCACCGCGAAGGAGAGCGTGTAGCCGTTGACCGTCCACTCCAGCCCGCTGATCGAGGCGCCCAGGTCCTGCTGGATCGAGGGGAGGGCGACGTTCACGACCGTGTTGTCGAGCATGATCATGAACAGCGCGAAGCACATCGCTCCGAGCGTCCACCACTTGCGGTTGTCGTCGGTGATCAGGTGGCGGTAACGGGTCAAGTTCGCTCACTTCCTTTCAGAGCCTCATAAGTCTGGGCGAGGTCCTCGCGGTCGAGCAGCGCCTCGACGGCGGCATCGAGCTTGCGCCGCTGGGCGGCGCTGAGGGTGGCGACGAAGGCCTCGATTCCGGTCATGCGGACGGTGACGATGGTGGCGACGAGGTCCTTGCCCTTGGCGGTGATCTTCACCCGGCGGACCCGGCGGTCGTCCGGGTCCTCGACCCGGGTCGCCAGTTTCGCCTTGACGAGGGCGTCGACCGCGCGGCTCATCGAGGGAACCGAGACCCCGAAGAGCTCGGCGAGGTCGGAGACCTGCCAGGAGCGGGCGTCGCCACCGAGCCCGCCGAGCTCGAGCAATGCCTTGCACTGCGTGATCGACAGACCCGTCTCCTCGATCACCCGCAGCTGGTTGCCGCGGTCGTAAAGGAAGAGGTGGTGGACCAGGGCCGCTATCCGGGCGGCGGTGTCAGTCGACTCGATCGTCGTGTTCATCACGACAAAAGTTGCACATACGCAACCTTTTCAAAAAGGCAATATTTGTTCGTGTGATCGATCTCACTCGCCGTCGAAGTACTCGACCTTGCTCTCCCGGCGGACGATCACGTCGCTCTCGGGATCGCCGGTCCAGATCCCGACCTTGTCGCTGTCGGGATAGACGGTGGCGGTGGGGACGACGACGGTGGAGAACATGAGGACGCGGACCGGCTCCTCGGTCTCGTTGCGGACTCCGTGGGCGCCCGCCGGGCCCTTCTCGAAGAAGACGACGTCCCAGGGAGCGAGGCGTTCCGAGCCCTCCGGGTGGCGCAGGGTCGGCTCTCCCGCCAGCACCAGCAGCCACTCCTCCTCCCCGCACTCGTAGTGGTACGGGCAGACCGCCTGACCGGGCGGCAGCTCGTAGACCGAGATTCCGGATTCCTCGGCGGCGCCGCCGAGCAGCTTGTCGAGGCGGGCGAGGCCGCTGCGGAAGCCGTCGGGGTCCTCCTGGTCGTACTCGAACGCGGGCGCCGCGATGTTGATGCGTCTCATGCGGCGACGCTAGCAACGCGCTAACTCGGCACTTTGGGGGCGTGTCTGCCGCCGCCGGCGGGGCTAACTTCAGCCCATGCCGGACTACGCGCAGCTGGACCGCGACCACGTCTGGCACCCCTTCACCCAACAGCAGGGCTGGAGCGAGGAAGAGCCACTGGTGATCGAGCGCGGCGAGGGCTCCTACCTCTTCGACACCGACGGACGGCGCTACCTCGACGGCACCGCTGCGCTCTGGTGCAACGTCCACGGCCACCGCCACCCGGTCATCGACGCGGCCGTGCGCGAGCAGCTCGACCGCGTCGCCCACACCACGATGCTTGGCCTCAGCCACCCGGGGGCGACGGAGCTGGCGGCACGCCTGGTCGAGATCGCGCCGCCGGGCCTCTCCCGTGTCTTCTACTCGGACTCGGGCTCGACCGCGGCGGAGATCGCGCTGAAGATCGCCTTCCAGTACCAGCAGCAGCGCGGCGGCGAGCACGCTCGGCGGACCAAGTTCGTGCGCCTGCGCGAGGCGTATCACGGCGACACGATCGGCTCGGTCTCGGTCGGCGGCATCGACCTCTTCCACTCGACCTACCGGCCGCTGCTGTTCGAGACCCACGTGGCGGAGCCGGGCGACGCCGCCGACCTCGAGCGGGTCTTGGAGGCGCACGGGCACGAGGTCGCAGCGGTGGTCGTCGAGCCGCTGGTCCAAGGAGCGGCGGGGATCCTCGTCCAGACCCAGGGCTACCTCCGCGCAGCTCGCGAGCTCTGCGACCGCTTCGGCGTGCTGCTGGTCTGCGACGAGGTCGCAACCGGGTTCGGCCGCACGGGAACGATGTTCGCCTCAGAGCAGGAAGGAGTGTCCCCGGACCTGATGTGCCTGGCGAAGGGGATCACCGGCGGCTACCTGCCGCTGGGGGCAACGCTGGCGACAGAGGAGATCTACGAGGGCTTCCTCGGCAGCTACGAGGAGTTCAAGACCTTCTTCCACGGCCACACCTACACCGGCAACCCGCTCGCCTGCGCGGCGGCGCTCGCCAACCTCGACGTCTTCGAGCAGGAGCGAACCCTGGAGCGCCTGCAGCCGAAGATCGCCGCGCTCGAAGAGCTGCTGGCGGAGGTGGCGGCGATGCCCGAGGTCGCGGAGGTGCGCCAGAAAGGCTTCATGGTCGGCATTGACCTCGGCGACCACGACGCCGCCCTGCGCATGGGCCACCGGGTCACGGTCGAGGCCCGCCAGCGCGGCGCCTTCATCCGCCCCCTCGGCAACACGATCGTCCTCATGCCGCCGCTCTCGATCTCCGAGGACGAGCTGCGCGAGCTCGTCGCGATCGCCCGCGATTCCATCCGTGCCGCGGTTGTCTCGGCGCCTCTCGATCTGCCGCAAGCAGCCTGAGTCGATACTTCGTCTGTGACGGATCGGGAGGTCCCCCGTAGTACGGGCATGGAGCAGACGCTTGTCGCCGAAGCAAAGGACGCGCCTCGCGCGGCGGACCTCGCCTTCGAGCGGCTCTATCGCTCCAGCCGCGACGACGTCTACGCCTACGTCGCCAGCCTGCTGCGCGACGGGCCCGCCGCGGAAGAAGTCACCGCCGCCGCTTTCGAGCGCGCATACCGCAAGCGCAACCGCTTCGACCCCAAGCGGGGCGAGCCCCGGGCCTGGCTCTTCGGGATCGCCCGCAACGCCGCCCTGGACGAGCTGCGCCGTCGCGGCCGCCAGGCGGAGCTGACCGCCGAGCCCGCCGACCTCGAGACCGTCCGCTCCGCCGAGGGCGCCGAGCACAGCGAGCGCCGCCTCGCGGTCTCGGCGGCACTGGAGCGTCTGGAGCCGCGCGAGCGCGAGCTGATCGCACTCAAGTTCTTCGCCGGCCTCGCCAACGCCGAGATCGCCCAGGTCCTCGGCATCGGCGAGTCGAACGCCGGCACCAAGCTTCACCGCGCAATGACCAAGCTGAGGGAGGCCTGTGATGGAAACGCCTAGGGACGACCAGCTCGCCGCCGACCTGAAGGCGCTGCGGCCGACGCCGCGGCCCGAGTTCACCGCCGAGCTCGACGAGCGCGCCGCCGCGGGCTTCCCGCGGCGCTCGCACTGGAGGTGGACCCCGTTCGAGCGACTGCGGTCGATGCAGCCGCGGCGCCTGCTGATCCCGGCTGGCGGGGTGGCGATCCTCGCAATCGCGGTGGTGACGGCGGTGACCGTCTCAAACGAAGGCGAGAACCACACGCCCCGGCAATCCGAAAGTGCGCTTGGCCTCGCCGAAGACGGTGGCTCCGCTGCCAAGGCGGAGCCGGTCAAGCCCCAGCCGGAGTTTGGAAGGGCGCTGAACGGAGCCGGTCCGACGAGTGCCGAAGCCGAAGCGTCCACCGGCGCCGCCCATTCGTCATCGGGTCCAGGGGTGATGTTCGAGAGTGAAGCGGAAGTTCGATCTGACTCACAGAGCGCTCCGCCAAACGGACGATTCGCCCCCACCCGCGTCCACAACCGCGCCGTCGAACGCAACGCCGAGCTCGTCCTCGGTGCCGACCCGGCCGACGTCGCCGACGACTCCGCGGACGTCTTCGAAGCGGTCCACGCCCACAACGGCATCGTCCTCAGCTCCTCCACTCGCGAGGGTGAGCCCGGCGTCGCCGGCGCTCGTTTCGAACTGCTGATCCCGAGCGGAAAGCTCGGCGACGCACTCGCTGCCCTATCGGCGATTGACGAGGTGCGCACGCGCCACGAGGCGACGAACGACATCACCGCGCCGACCGTCACCACCGGCGAGCTCCTGCAGGAATCAAAGGCCCGCGTCGACAGCCTCCTTGCCCAGCTGGAAGCGGCGGAAACCGAATCCGAGCGCGAAGCGGTCGAAGCCGAGTTGGCGCAGGAGCGCCGCCACCGGGCCCGCCTCCGCACCCAGCTGCAGGCCCTCGAGCGCCGCGCGGACTTCTCCCGCGTCCTCGTCCGGATCGAGACCGGCGACTCGGAGCAGTCTGCCGACGAAGGCGCCTGGGGCGTCGGCAATGCCCTCGACGACGCCGGCCACATCCTCGCCGTCGCCGCCGCGGTCGCCGTCGTCGCCCTCGCCATCCTCGGGCCGATCGCCCTGATCGCGCTCCTCGCCTGGCTCGCC
>Ga0184624_10000227_pt1 | contig 13719 bp, 10 predicted proteins | sample PLM3_5_b1_FD_133157 | JGI IMG/M metagenome (GOLD analysis project Ga0184624, IMG submission 133157) | Groundwater sediment microbial communities from an aquifer in East River, Colorado, USA - PLM3_5_b1 | ecosystem: Environmental > Terrestrial > Soil > Riparian zone | place: USA: East River...
AAATAGAAATTCAGCACAAGTATCATCTGAATCCACAAGAACTTTACCTGAACCTTCTTGTAATGACAGCACTGCTGTATTTATAGCAAGTAAGGCTAAATCACCTGTCATGTCATCAGTTACACCTAATGCAGCTAATGTACCAGGATTGGAAACACAATTAAAGGTAGTGGGGTTTAAACACCCACAATTATCGTAACATTGATTACTCGTGTTACAAGGATCAGTGCAATTATCCAAGCATGGGTTTGTATCGTTACAGTTTGCCATTTTATTTTTTTAAATTTTAATTATCCAGGAATAGGGTATTCATCACATGTTGCCTCAAAAGGAGGTAAGTTATATGGAGTATCCCTATCAGATATCTGTAAATAGGTAGAATCAAAGAGATCTTCAGGTACTTGAAAGTATACTGCATATAAGCGTCTGTCATCAGGTGCTACATTTAATTGTACAGCCTTAAATGAAAACAAAGCTTGGTCTGTGACGTATGCATTTAACATAGCCTCAGATGTACCATATGCTGCTATACCAATTATAAATGTAGTCCCACCTATTACTATCTTTTCATAATTTACATATTCTTCTTCCATTGCTGAATCATCATCTTCTGATGTATCATCTGTGAAGAAGTAAAATACACCACATTTATAAGATGTAGGTGTAGGCAGAGTACAATTTGAACCAGTAACACTTATTGCTCCTGAAGTTACAATAGAGGTAATCGTTGCATCCTTAGGTAATATAAAGCATTCCCCAGGTAGTAAAGTTATTGATTTTGTAGAAGGTGTTGAACTTACAGATGCCATATTATTAAATTTTTATATTCCTACAGTAGTAGTTGTTGTTGTTGAAGGACTATAGACTGCAGAGGAACTAGAGGAAACATATATAACCACTGCTGAAGATCCATCAGAGCCTTCTGCACATATTTCACAGTATCCACATGCAGATTGACTAACATTCTTATGTAAACACTTCTCACAATTTAATGTATCAGTACCAATTTTAGCCGTTATATCTATTTCTAGTATACCATTGCCATTCAATCCTGTTACTAATACCTCAGTTTCATTACCATTATTAAAGTTATCTACAATATCAATTGTAAATGTTTCAGTATTCCCATCTATATCTGTAATAGTACCAGTAGAACCTTTGTCTTCAAATCCAGTAGGAATAGAAGTTCCAGCTCCAGATGTAAACTTAATTATAATTCCTGTGTTGTCTTCATTATATACTGCAGTAAATCCAAGTGCTACGTCATCACATGTTGCTGCACAACAATTATTCTTTATGAATGTCAGATCCTGACGCATGCTTTCTACCATCAGTTTCATATTGTTATAGTCTTCTGCCCAATTAGCAGGAACCAAGATCCAACCCGTAATAAGACCATACTCTGCATTTAAATCTGAAGGTGTGTTAGCTAAAGCACTAGAAATATCAGCAGGAGTACCTGTAGATTCTTCTAAATCACAATGGGCTTGTGAAGTATTAATGACTTGAGTAGAAGTTGGTAAAACTGAAGAATTAACACAAGTTCCAAAAGATAGTTCATCGACAGTTGCTGTAGTATCTATATTATTAATCTGAGATTGTAAACTTATTACGTTACCTTCTAAAGATTCAATTCTTTGTTTATGATTACAGAGATTGTCTATAATAAGCTGATCAAGTTGATCTCTTGTTATTGAAAGAGAGTTCCCGAGATTATCAAACTGAGCATAACATTTAAGATTTACATTTATCTCTGACTCACCAAATAGATCATTTAATCTTTCATCTAAAGCATCTATATAATCTTTTAGGCATACTTGATTATCCCTAATAAGTTCTAGTATACTTGTAAGTGTTGTTTCAGAAGGAGCTTTTTGATTACATATATCTAAAAGAGCATCTATGTCAAATGATGAGAGATCTTCTCCAGCAACTTCTTGAAGTTTTGTAACAATTTCCCAAATAATAGTGTTTAGTGAATCACCATTACATATGCCTAAATATTCTATATCTCCACCATTCCAGATTACACTAGATGACGGTGTTGGTAAAGAGTTATCAGTTGCACAGTTATTTACTTTGTTCATTTACATTTTATTTTAAAAACCAAGTCAATAAGTCTTTGTTTGGGAGAATATGAATCATAGTTCTTAGAGAAACATGTCTCAATAAAATACTTATCACTAAGTAATTGCTCATACTTAAGTTTAGCAAATTCACATTTTATATTAGCACTTACAATCATTTGTGTATTTTTCTAGTAACTTTCTTGAAAATTCATATAGTTCTTTTCCTTTTTCTTTATCATTACATTCTTCTACCATCCACTTAGCTGCAGTAATAAACTCTTCTATATCTCTAAGTTTATCTCTTTCTTTAAAGTACTCATCTCTTGAGATACTACATTGAGTGCTAAGTAACTTAGTCCTCTGAATTTGTAACTTATTACTTAATTCAGTAGTTCTCATGTGATAATAGTGACTAAAAGTAAATAAGTTTGGTTTAAAGGATTGCTTTATCTCATATATGCCGTCTTGAAGTTCTATAAGATGTTCTTCATCTGAGGCTTTTTTATATCTTAAGTTAGAAGAATTTAGAGCTAATGAGAACCGTTTGGCTACATTAAATGTAACCCATACAGTCTTATTAACAGGTAATACTTCTACCAGGTAATTTTCTATTATTTCATCTGGACAATAATGAGAGGTATCGAATAGTCTCATAACCTTAAGATTAGGACTATTAGAAACCTCTAGAGATAATTCAGTTTTAACCACAGTATAATATAATTAAATAAAAAGATAAATTAAAATAATTCTCCAAATGAAAAACGGTAGACAGGGACAAACTGCCTTTCTGTCTACCGTTTTGGTCTATATTTTGTAAAAATTACTCGTTTATGTGCATTCCTACACCAGACTTCCCTGTCAGAACCCCTAGAACAGAAGCTTCAAAAATTGCAGCATTTGGATCACCCTCTTTGAAGGCAAACACAGCTGTAAATTTCTCTTGCTCATTTTTTCTAAAGCTACGTCCGTAAGAAGCCTTAAATGTAACATAGTACAATTTGTAGAATGTATTTCTGTCAACACTGTCAAGCAACCTCATATCAAAGCCTTCTCTATCCCTTGAATCAATTGAGAATTGACCCACGTGCTTAAGGTAAGCTGCTGTTTTCATCAGTACTTCTCTAACTATATACTCACCAGATTGTCTAGCTTGTCTACCAATCTTAGTTTGTTGAACTGAAGGCCAATTAGCTGCATCACAGTTACTGCCATCTTCTTGCAGAAGTGATACTTCAAATTTGACCGGCTCATTTTCATAGTAATCAGTTGGTAAGAATGAACAGTTACCAAACTTAGGATCAATATAACCTGCATTGATTCTGATACCACACCTACGTGTGTCATCTGCAACAACTTCTTCAGGAACAACTTCCCAAGCTTTGCCTTCAAATGCTGGCAATTCATCATAAGTAAATGTAACATTATTAGTCAAACAATCTTCTGGTAAACAGTCAATTGAATCTTGCTCTACAGTATAGTCATCAGCGCAACCTACACCTTCAACCAAAGTTAAAGTTTCAAGATCAATACCTTGAACACCTGCCAAAATTGACTCAAGATCCTCAAGTCTATCACCATCTTCATCACAATCAGGTCTTTGAAGAGCCTTGATTATTAATGTTCTACGTGAACTAATACCTTCACCACAAGCTGTCCAAGCAATAGCAGTAGGAGCTGCAAATATACACTGAGCTGCCTCAGTTCCAGTCAATTGGATTGTATCAGCTGCAAGAGCTGTAACAACAGTACCAGCTGCAATTTTAATTTGAACTACTGCAATTGAACCATCCTGACCTAAGAAAATTTTGTCAGCATCCGTTGCAACACTATAAGCAGTACCTACAGTATCAGCATATGTATCTCTAGCTGCATCAGATGTAAGATCTGATGTTGGAAGAAGAGGTCTCCTAATTATATATACATCTTTTGCTGCAACTTCAGTAGATCCATCTGGACATTCGTCACAAACAGCTGCTAAAACAGAACCTGATTGAGCAAAATCTGCTGGGGCTGCATCAGCTATAGGCTGACAAAACTCATAAGTAGATGTAGATCCACTCCTTGCAATTCTAGTAATTGTTTTATCAGGATACTGAGCTTGCACAGCTGCTAAAGCTAATGCATCACCATTATCACAAACATCCAAACAATACTTTTCCATATTTGGAGTTGCTGCTACAAATGGATCATTTACCAATTTAGCAACTACACCATATTTCCTTAACTCAGTATGAGTATTAATTTGATCAATTAATTTTTGAGTGTGAGTCAAACAGTCTGTAATTGCATCTGGGCAATCATCACCAGCACACGGTTCTGTACAATCCTCTTGGGGACTATAAGACACAGTGTACTCTTTTGGACCACCAAAGAACCTGTAAGCAGGTTGACCATGGAAGTAAAATTTGATGATAGTAGGACGACCTACTTCATAAGTCAAGCTTTTGCTAGACTCAGCGCCATTGAAACCAATTACCCACTCTTCATTTTGAATAGTGTGAGGAAGTGACAAATACATATTCTCTACGTCTTTACCGTAGAAAAATGCAGATTTGTGACTCTCTGTCACTGGTTGTCCAAACCAATCCTTACCGCCAGTATTACCCTGAGCAAAGAAGAACTCAGTACCGCTGCCTGAAGTAGTGGCAACACTAAATGTTGACCTATCAAACAAGCCAACTTGACCTGAAGTTAATTCTGAAGAATGTCCTGCCAGGTCCACTCCACCAGTTACCACGTAAAATGGTACATGATAGCTAAAATTTTCCATAAAATTCTATTTATTTTGTTGTTATATAAAAATCTCTGTCTCTTACTCGTTAGTTTCCGCCCTTTCCTGAGTCAGTTGTTTTGCGTTGATTGATTCCAAGTCGGAAGCAATTATTTTACAGGCTTCATCTACTAGCATATCACATAAAGTATCTCCAAATTCAACCACGGTATCTAATTTCTTGAAATCGTACTCTTTAGGTTTTCTGTAATATGTGAGTTCAGCCTTATTTACTTTAAAATCTTTGTTATGATATATATGAATCCTATCGTTAATTATAGTGTGAAAAGTTTCTTCAAAGTCAAAAGAGGGTAAGTTTAGTAAATCATCTACATTTGCTTCTTCTCTTAAGTGGGATTTCATCTGAACTTTCCCACAATTACCCTTTGAAACTATTGGTGTTACTCGTTTGAAGTAAACATAATCCTCAGGTAATTTCTCTGTTTGAACGTATATTCCCTTTTCTTTTACTGCTAAAGTTTCCTGTTTTAAAAGAATTTGTAGGTCATCTATTCTAATGGCTGTTTCTTCATCACCATCTTGAGTTTGATTCTTACCTATTTTTAACCTTCTAACAAGTTCATTAATAGCCTTTTGAAAACCTTCTTGCTTTGCGTATGACCAGATATTGTCATAATCTGCACTAGCTGACTTATTTAATCTAAGATCTATTTTAGCTGATACTTGTTTGATAGTCATTATTCTTTCCATTTTTGCTCAACTCTATCTCGTAGAGATGAAAGATCTTCACTAAACTTAGGTGTCATTATCTTACCTACTGCATCTTCTACAGTATTTCCAAGAACTGTACCATCAATAGTTGTGAACTTTTTGTCTCTTTGTTGTACAAAGTTGAAATATGTTCCGGCTTTAATATATGCCTCTGCGTATAATGCTGGTCTAGTTTGTTGACCTTTCCATTTTTCCACATAGTTTATAAAAACCTTAGGAGTATCTTTCTTTTTCTTTGTCACTAGTTTACCATCAATATACTTGATATGATAATTTACCAGATCTCTAATTGAAGTTGCTCTTGTATACGCTCCAAATGCGTTGGTATCATATTGTACACACCATGCTAGTATAAACAGAGCATCTGGACTTTCTTCTTTTCTAAGTTCTGCAAGAGCAGCGTGAGCATCACTTCTTTTCATTCCATCATCGTCATCATATGTTTCTTCTGTTTCAAGAATCAAGTAGTGTGGAATTTGGTGTCTTTCAGCCCAATCTCTAGTTGGTGCTATAAGATCTATAAATGCTCCGGAAATAATACTTAAATATAAAAGAGCGTGTACAGCATTTTTTGAATCGTAGAAACTGTTGATGTCATCATTTCCCAGGGAAATTCTGTTTACATCCCTATTTTCTCCCCAAAAGTAAAAGTTGTCCTCTTTAGTTACTGACTCACCACCATAATACTCGTCTATGATTGGCTTCAATTCTTTGATCTGTTTGATGACTTCTTTTTTCTCATCTTCATTATACCATTTAAAGAACTGTACTTTTTTCTCATCAAGGCCTGTTACGTACATAAGTCTTGGGGCACCGCCACCATCAACTCCTACTTTGTTTGCAGCCCTTTCAGAGATCCTTTTAAATGGTTCAGAAACTCCCGAATACCTTATAAAGGTATCACCTTCTTTGTCAGCTGAAGAAGCTGTGTTCTTAATTGCAAATCTAATACTCATTGTCTTGTTGGTTTAATTGGTAAACTTAGTTGTAAACAGCAGTACATTCCCGCTGAGGTTACGTTCCAGGACTGCCACGTGGAGGCGTTTACTTAGTCCCTGACTGGCTAAGCCAGTCGTTTATACTTTACAGAGCTGCAATACCTGTTCTTGGATTTTTAGGTACCAATTTCAATAGTTTAGTAGGATCTTTCACAATTGCTGTGTCAGCTCTACCAACAAATTTAACTTGATAACCTGTAAGTTCATCAGAAGCTGCGTGCATACCAAGCTGAATACCATTTACATTATGGCCCATTCTCAAAGCTGGGTGAGTTTGATCACCTGCTTCAACAATCATTCTCATCTTAGTACCATTCTTTCTTACAATTACAATATTGTCTCTACCTGTGTTATAATCTTCGATAAGCATAGTATAGCTAGAAAGACGGTAACCACCAGCCAGAATTGGATTTACAAATTCATCAGCTTTTACTGGATCAAATCCTGGTTCCCAAGTAACTTCAAGGTAACCAATATTTGGAATCTGATATCTCACAAAACGTGGAGCATTATATGTTAATTGACTAGCAGAGCCAGTAATAAATCCGTGATCTTTGTTCATGATCTGAGCTGGGATCTGGAATCCTTTCTTCATAAATGCCTGGTAGATAAGTTCTGAACCACCACGACCTGTTCTAATTACATATGTATTACTAGAAATACTATCACGCATTGGCACTTTACCCCACTCGAAATCCTTAATTGCATTTGTCAGTGTGTCAAGACTGAAGGTGTCGATTGAGTAAGAGTGTTTGTAACCTGCTAAATCAAGTTGGAACCATACACCAGGAACAAGCCTAGTAGTATCATAACCATCTCTTAATAGATTGACTTGGTCAGACCAAACCATTAGGTCATTATTTTGTTTCTGCATCATTGAAATAGCTATACTATCCAGTAAGTTTACAAAAGCTGCTTCACCAGCACCCCTTGATTTAGCTTCCTGGATCTTTTCCCAATAAGCTTTGTAGCTTTCAGGATCAGTCAAATCAACTACTTTATTATCTGCAATACCACGTATTTGATAGAATTGAAGAACTGTTTGTTCCATCCTTTGGATTTCTCTTGAATCAATCCTAGTGTTAGTATTCATGTACTCTACAGCACCTGAAGTAACCTTGTAGTGTTGTTGAAGAATTGCATTAGATAAGTAGTTTTTGTACTTAGCCATACCCATTCCACCAACTTGCCATACAGATTTATAACTGGAGAAGTCAAGACCTCTAATATCAGCTAATTTGATTATTTGACGCTGTGGCTGAAATTCAGCTTGAGTTACAAATTTTACCTGGGAGTTAGTATTAAGAACTGCCCATACTTTATAATGCTCACCAAGTTGCTCAATTTCCCTGTCAACAACAGTAAATGAAACCCTTGAAGTAAGATCAAACTTGAAGATTGAACCTGGTCCAAGATCTCTTTTTGTTACAACAAAAGGAATTTCTTCACCATCTCTACCTTGTTTGTCTTGACCAGTACCACCACTTACAAGACGAGTTGTAGCGTCTGCAGCAGAGGGAAGCTCAAATGTGTAGTATTCTGCATCAGAATATATCACTTGGGCATTATCAATTGCCAAGGTCAAAAGTGGAGAGTCTGTACGTTGCTTTAATGCCCAAAGGTCAAGAACGCCAAAATCAAGTGGTTTCTCTGGAGCAAGAGCTGTAATATATGGTATATCAATATGGTTTTTTAACCCTAGTGACCTTGCCTGTCCCATAAATATTCCAGGATGACCTAGCGTACCTAGTCCCTGAAGTGATGTTTGTATCATAGTCTATATTTGTTTTAAAAGTGTTATTATCTTCCAAACTTGGGAGTAGAGCTATATTTGCCTCTATTGACAACTTGTCTATCCTCTGTTTCTTGAGTAGCTCCTGCAGCTGTTCTGCTATCTGTTGCAACTCTTAATTTCTTTTGTATTCCTGCTGCTGTTTGGTCTGCAGCATTAGTTGAGATATAATTTAAAAGAGACTCTTTCTTACTGAGAAGAAGTGCAGCCATAGCTAGCATTTCAAAATCTCCCTTCTCATATAATTGATCTATAACTGAGTATATTCTATATCCACTGGTTTCTGGTGAAGGTTCAGCTATCATATTATAAACTGCAGCTTTTTCTTCTTGTTTAAGCTTCTCTTTACCAAAGATTGGTTTCTCGATAGCTTCAATTGCTTTATCTCGTATTTGTGAAACTAGAGTAAGATATTCTTGATTTTCTTCTTCCTTTTGTTTCATTAGCTGACTTAGATACTGTTTCTCCTCTTTTAAAATAAGAGGTTTGTATTTCTGTGCAGCACTTACAAGTTTTCCAGTAGTTTTAAGAGCTTCTATTTGTTCTTCAATAGCTTCTTCATTTTCACCTTTTTGGTTAAATCTAGTCCTTACTATTCTTTCTGCTTGTTCAATTTCAGCAGGATCTAAGTCTTTAACACTATCTATATTCTTAACACCTTGGATAAATGGCAGGATTTCTGCGGGATTATCTGTTAGTTCTGAATATTTGGCAACTGCTTGCCAGGCGGGGGATTTAGATTGATACCACTTCTGGTCCAGATCTTTTACCTTTTGATTGAGCTTATAATCAACTTGAATATCAATTACTTCATCAAATTCATCAAATGTCTTAGGAATGAAGTTTCTTTTTGTTCCATCTTCAGCATCTTCTTCAATTGCTACAAACTTTCCTGATTTCAATCCAGCTTCAAAATAATTTGAGATATCTTTTATCTCATTTTTAGCAGTATCTTTCTTTACAGTAGTACTGTCATTTGTTAGAATATCTGCCTTGTTTTCATCTGCTGATATTGGTTCCTGAGTTGTTTGTTCTGTTGTAGAACTAGCGGGAGTTTCAGTAGTTTGATCTGTTGTAGATGGTGACTGTGTTGTCTCTTCTGTTGTTGAAGCAAACATATCAGCTGGCTGTATGTCTGTTGCTGCACCAAATCTAACTGGTCCCTTTGTAGCTGTCTCATTTGGTAGGGCAAAAAGATCAGCCATTTGATTCTGATTTAAGTCTATTACGCTCATTTTTGGTTGGTTTTGTGTTCTATGATATAATTATAAACCTTTAAAGTTAATTCTCCAAATATATTTCAATACTACTATTTAAGTTTGTATAATATATACTAAATGTGATTATGATTTTTTAGCTTTCTTAGCTTCAGCATTCGTTTTATTTTCCTTGGCTACTTTAAGTGCATATTCACCCTTGAGCTTCTCTTTCTCAAGTTCCATAGCATTTTTCTCTCTTTCAAGGATCATTTTGTCTGCGTCAAGTTGTTTTCTTGCATCAAGTTCCTCTTGTGAAGCCCTTCTCTTCTCAGCAAGTTCTTGTTGCTTCTGCTGAGCATTAAGATTTTCTGCTGCATCTGGTACTGCATTAGCATTAACATCTGATTGTAGGCCACCAAGAGCCCTGATCCTTGCAATCTCAAGCTGAGTTTGTCTATCAAGTTCTTTTTGTTGATCTTCATGGGCAAGATTCTGAGCTTGCATTTCTTGCTGAGCCTGGATTTCCATTTGTCTTTGTTGTTGTTCAGCCTCAATTTGTGCAATCTCTCTTTGAATTTGCTCGTGTTCACTAGTCTTAATTACAGATAATATCTGTGGAATAGAGTTAGACACCAAAGCCTCAATCTTTGCAGACGCAGCTATAGGTAAAGTATTCTCATTCATTAGAAACTGTGAGATAGTTTGAAGTGCAGATCTTACATTTGCCTTAGATTCCAGATTAATATTATAATGTGGTAGTAAGTTATCCATACCTTCTATACTTAGGAACACATTCTCAGCCATTTCATTCATATATACCTCCCTAGAGGTCTCTTTGAATGTAGTATAATACTGAGCTGCATCAAGCATACGTTGTCTGAACCTTTGCATTAGATTAGAATGTTGCTCAAAATACTTCTCTGTTTGAGTCTCAGAGTAAACAATTCCTTGCTCTATACCAAATTTGGTCTCAGAGGCCTTATTTTGACCTAACCTTTGCCTGGTAATACCAATACTTTCTCCAGCCATCCATTTGATTTGGTCTGCAGCCTGTAGGTAGAACAGTGCTTCTTGAGCTGTGGATAAGTTAAGAACTGTAGGTAATGGTGGTTGTCCCATTCCTTCAAGTCCTTCTTTAGTAATAGAATACTCTAATATCTGTGAATCGTTTAATCTATCTTCATATTCCTCTCTTGGGTCTAAACCATTTGTTTTGTTACTAGAGTTGTTAACCGGATAACTTCTTTTATCTACAGCAACTTTGAGACCCTTGTCTTCAAGAAACTTCCTAGGAACCTTGTTCATACAGATGTTATATATGATCTGCTGAGGACGTAATCTATCAACTAACGAGTTTGCTGTAGTATTAATATGAGAGTATACACATCCTTCAACAGGAGGTAATGCATCAAAATAGCTGTCTCTACCTTGGAATTGGAATGGTACAGGTGCACCATCTATATAGATTGATTCAAGTGTATTACGGGAATTCATCCAGAATGTATGCTTCTGGTTAGGAGAGATCTTAATTACATGCCTCCATTCATTTCTCCAAGTCCAATCAATGTGTTCACCATATATTACATTATCCTTTGTTTTCTCTTTTACAACAGATAGATCATATTCTGGTTCAATTGTTACCTTAAAGTTCTCATCTACCCATTGTGGTGGGAGTCTGGAACCATCTCTATTGATTTTAGTAAGCCATCCTATTCTTGCCATTGATCTCCAATAGAGCCTCATGATCCTGAACATCTGAGGATGTCCTTGGACTATTCTACCGTTTACAGGCCCAAAGAGATCTGGATTCATGTTGTGATCAAAATTGGGACTGCGCATGTAATTGTATGCTAGCTCTTGACCTAAGAATGCGTCATTCCTTACTGGATTTAAATCAGTTGCCTCACTCCATGGTTTAGTAAGATCATAGTATGCTCCTTGTCTTGATTTTAGATAATCAGGAACCATTAAGTTAGTAGTCTTTACATAGATATCTTTAAGCTTAAGGATATCTTCTTCTTTCATTTTCCTACCAAATTTGTTAACTATATCTCCAGCTGAGCCAAAATCAAACCATAGGAAGTAATCACCTTCACTTACATACTTAACATTTGGTCCTTTGTGATAATCAGCATATACTGGATTAAGCAATTCTATCTTAAAATCATCTTCTAACATATCAATGTGCCAGAATTCAGAGTCAGTAATAAGACCTGATTCAAAGCCATCTGGTTCAATTTCATGAAGACGATATCTCCTATCATGTATTTTAACTACTTTCTCCGCCCATTTGGCACCAGTAGTTCTAAAGTTCTTTGATTTGAATTCTACTTGAGTAAGCTGTTTCATAGCTTTCTCCATTTCCATCTGGTAAGTCTGAGGATCAGTTTCTCCTGTAATACCAAGTCCTGCCAGGGTTTTTTGCTTCTCTAACATGGCTTGTTGACTAACTATCTGCTCAAATGCAACTTTCTTATTTTCAAAAGCTGTTGCAACTGAGTATGGATCAACAATATCAATAGTCCAGTTATTATCTCTTTTAACAAACTCACCTCTTAATACATCAACAAAATTAGGAACAAGAGCATAGAATTGTTGTAATGGGGATTCATTCTGTGGAAGATACATGTTAATAGACTGAAAGAACTGCTCAGGAGTAGGATTAATTAAATAATCACTGTGGTCTAATTTACCACTTCTCATCTTGTAGTTTCTCAACATTCTAGGAATTTTCCTCTCAACATTGTTCCACCCACATACTTCATAGTAATCAGCAACTGCGTGGATCCAGTCATCTGTCTTTTCTTCCAAAGTTAACATTTGGAAAGGAAGGATATCATCAATTGCTCCATTGAGCATTGTACTTTTATCAAGTTTGAATCCTTTATAGAGGTCTTTGCCCCAGATCAGCTTTGTTGACATTATATTTTTTGTTTAAAGTAATGAGTAAGGTTTGTTTCTACCATTAGTTCTAGACTGTCTAAAGCCACCACCAAGTAGGTTAATACCCTGTCTTTGTGGTCTAGGTTTCTCTTCTTCCTTAACTTCATTTATTGTAGGTATCCCAAATTCATTTTCGTATACCTTTCCTATTGTAAGAGCTGCACAGTGAGAGATTATTCTATCAAAGTTCCCTTTATCATTGTATTGTATATATTCTTCTAATAACCAGTAATCATCTGTTTTATCAATACCAGTATATATTTTCTCTACTTCACCCTTATCATTCTCTTTTCTATCAAACTCAGTACCAAAATACTCTTTTGCTGAGTTCTTAAGGATCCTCCACATCTGGTTCATTGGAGATATGATAAATCCGTAACTAGATCTTGAGAGTCCACCACCTTCAAAGTTCATATCCTTGGTTACCTGTACATCAGATTCTTTAGCTAAGTAGGTTTCTGCCCTACCATTACGCTTCATATAGTTAATGAAGTTAGGTTTTGATCTTTCAACGTATGCAATGGCATTGTAAAGTTTCAACAAATACCAGGCTTGCTCATTGCCTTTTTCAATTGGATCGTGCCTACCTCTATATGTAGCAACTATTTTACCACCTTCTATTCTAGTTTTTATCTTTTTATCTACAGTATCTAGGTATTTAACTTTTACCATTCTTTTATAGATATCTACAGACATTACTGATTCAGAAGTATAGGTGACATCAACCTCAACAGTATCTATACCACCAAAATAAGTATACCTTTTGGGATTCTCATCTGGCATCTCATAGATAGTAACTACTCCCCTTTTGTCTTCCCACGTAGGTATAATCGGATACCTATGCTCATCAGGAAGGTTATTAGTTTTAAACTTAATCTTCCCTTCATCGTTCTCATATAAAGTACATTTAAGTGGTTTAGTTTTCCAAAGTCCTTCTCTATCTTTATGTAGAATTCTTTCTTGTTGTCTTTGCATTGCCTCAGTATCCCACTCAGAACTTTTGCGCTGGTCAAAAGCTTGTTCTGGAGACATAGGCTTTTGTGATATATCTAACTGAGCAAGTTCTCTTCTTTTAAGATTTCTAACTTTCTCATTGTTACCCATCACAAACTTAACAGCTTCATTAATAAGAGAGTTTCCGTCCTTATCTATAAATCCTGTAAGGTTATAAACTTCTGAGATAAACAAACCACATTGTTTATATCCTGATTTCTTA
>Ga0184624_10000228_pt1 | contig 13637 bp, 13 predicted proteins | sample PLM3_5_b1_FD_133157 | JGI IMG/M metagenome (GOLD analysis project Ga0184624, IMG submission 133157) | Groundwater sediment microbial communities from an aquifer in East River, Colorado, USA - PLM3_5_b1 | ecosystem: Environmental > Terrestrial > Soil > Riparian zone | place: USA: East River...
CGCAGCTGTTCGAGGCCTGCATGCGCGGCGACTGGCCGCTCGCACGCGAGTTGCAGTACAAAATCTCCTGGCTCTGGCTGCTATTCCGCGACCAGTATCCCTCCTCGCTCAAGGGCGGCATGGTGATGATGGGGCGCCCAGTCGGGCCGACCCGGGCGCCGTTGCCGACCGCTACCGCGGAGCGTCAGGCGCATGTCCGCAGCGAGCTTGAACGACTCGGCATTCTCGAGACCGAGCCGCACGGCTGGTGATCAGACGAGTCCAACCCATGCCCTTTTATCAGCCAGGCCTGTTGCACGCGCCGGTGACGCCGTTCACGCGCGAGCGCACCATCGACTTCGATCGCTACGCCCAGCTGGTCGAGTTCCACCTGGCCAACGGCGCCGACGGGTTGGCGCTCCCGATGCACGCAGGCGAATCCGTGAGCCTATCCGACGGCGAACGTCGCACGCTCGTGGAATTTGCGATCAAGCAGGTGAACGGGCGCAAACCGGTTGTCGCTCATGTGAGCGAGACCGGCACCGCCATCGCCGCCGCGCTCGCGCGCCATGCCGAGCAGCACGGCGCGACCGCCATCATCGCCACCACGCCGTATTATTGGACGCCACCGGCCGGGATGGTGCTCGAACATTTCATCCAGGTCGGATCGGCGGTGACGATTCCGTTTTTTCTCTACAACGCTCCCGACGAGATGCAGGGCGCCAAGGTGAATCCGGAGCTCTGTCTCAAGCTCATCGCGCAGCTGCCCAATTTCGCCGGCGTGGTCGATCTAAGCCTGGACTGGCAGTTCATGATCGAACTGATGACCGACGCCCCGCGCATGCGGCCAGGCTTCCAGTTGCTGGCGGGAACCGAGCTCATGGTGTCGGCCTCCGCCATCGGGGCAACCGGCATGTTGGCCCCACTCGCCGGCATTGCACCGCGGCTGGTGCGCGAGCTTTACGACCTGTGCCGCGACCAGAAACTGTTCGAGGCTCGAAAAGTGCAAGAACAGATCGCGGCGTTGCGCCAGGCGCTCAAGCCGGGCGGGGTCGCAAGCCTCAAGGCCGCCATGCGCGTCATGAGTCGCGACTGCGGCGAGCCGCGGCCGCCTGTACTGGCACTCGATGCCGCCGCTTACCAAAAGCTGGTCGGCCAGCTCGACGCGGTTGCGGCGCTGCGCGCCGAGGTGCGGGATTGGTGACCGCTCGCCTCTCCTACGGCTCCTCCCCGGCTCATCGCCACTTGCCAACCAGCGAAAATACCGCGTGCCGGAAACCGCCCCCCGCTGCGATCAGGAAGAGGCGAATAGTACTGCTATTGTCAGGCCGGCGCTGGAAGGAAACGCTGCCGAGAAACCAATTCACGCCACGGTGATCCCACCGTCCAGGACGAGCGTTTGCCCGGTCAACGATGCCGCTTGCGGGCTCGCGAGGTAACACACTGCGGCGGCGACTTCGTCGACGGTCGCCAACCGATGAAGTGGAATGCGTGCAAGCATGGCCTGCATGTAGCTCGGATCGTCGGTCCGTGCCGCACGCGAGGGCGACCGCGTGTCAAGCCGGCCCGGCGCAATCGCGTTGATGCGGATGCCATACTCCGCCCACTCGATCGCCAGCATCCGCGTCATCTGGATCAGTGCGCCTTTGGCGATACCATAAGTCGAGCGCTCGGCTGCGCCGACCAGCCCATGGGTCGAGGCGATGTTGACGATATCTCCCGGCCGGCCCGCCGCGATCAGTCGACGGCCAAGCTGCTGGCTGAGGAAAAAGGCACCACGCAGATTACTCGCCATGACGGCATCCCAATCCGCCCAGGTCACATCGACGGCAATCTTGCGCAGGTTGCTGCCGGCATTGTTGACGAGCAGGTCGAGCCGGCCAAATTCCGAGGCGACATCCGCCAAGGCGCGCTCGATGCTGGACTGCGAACCGAGATCGAGGACCAGGACGACAGGCTGCACGCCGAGCGCTTCGAGCTGTGCGACGGTGCCATCGAGGTTTTCGGCACGGGTTGCCGACACCGCGACATCGAAGCCGTGGCGGGCGAGCGCCAGGGCGGTCGCTGCGCCGACCCCGTATGAGGCGCCGGTCACGAAGGCGGTTTTCTTGTCAGCCGATCTATTCATATCGCGTGGTCAGCAGGGCGCAGGCATCCGCCAATAACCACCGGCGCGGATGCGACACAAGGTCCGCACGCCTAGGCGTGGCGCGGCCTGCTTTCGCGGAACGAGCCGCGCCGTTATGGTGCAACAAACATCCGGCAAGAAGGCTAGACGGAGGGAACGATGTCGCGAACGAGCCTAGTCGCCGCTGCACTCGGATTGAGCCTCGCGTTCGGTCCGTCGGCGCTGGCGCAAACGAAGGTGCGGGTCGGCCAGCCACAAGTGGGCACCTTCCAGTTCGTGCCACTCCAGGTCGGCATCGAGGCGGGGATCTTCAAGAAGCACAAGATCGATCTCGAGGTCATCAGCTTCGGCGGCGGCCCCCGGGTACAGCAGGCGCTCGCGGCGGAGTCCATCGATATCGGCATTGGCTCCGGCCCCGAGCTTGCCTTCGTCGCCAAGGGCGCACCGGAGCTCGGCGTCGCCGCCATGGCCGACGCGCCCTATTCGGTCGTGCTCGCGGTGCCGAAGGACTCACCGATCAAGACCGCCGAGGATCTCAAGGGCAAGACCATCAGCATCTCGAGCAATGGGTCGCTGACTCACTGGCTGGGCCAGGAGCTTTCGCGCCAGATGGGATGGGGTTCCGCCGGCATCAATCTTGCGCCGCTCGGCTCTACCGCCGCCCAGATGGCGGCGCTGAGAACGCGCCAGATCGACGGCATGATCGTCGAGGCCAATGCCGGCTACAAGATGGAGGAGGACAACAGCGGCCGCGTCCTCGTACAGTTCGGAGACCGGATCAAGGTCTTTCACATTTACGTCTTCTACGCGCGCAAGGGGTTCCTGGAGAAAAATCCACAGGCGGTACGCGGCTTTCTGGCCGCGTGGTTCGAGACCATCGGATATATGCGCGAGCATCGAAGCGAGACCATCGACATCGTGCGCCGCACCGCCGAGGTGTCGCCTGGCGTCGCCGCCCGCGACTACGACGAGCTGATGGGGATGTTCAACCCGACCGGCAAGTTCGACCCCAATGCGCTCGACGTCCTGGCGCGTTCCTTCGTCGAGATGGGCTCGCTGCCGCAGGCTCCCGACATGCGCACGCTCATCACCGAACAGTATCTGCCGGGTGCAAAGTAAGTCCGTTGGCCGTCGGACAGTTTGGCGTCATTGCCGGCCCGAGCCGCCGACCCATCCGATTCAATGAGCGTGTTTTCAACGGGTGCGCGGGTCAGGCCCGTGCATGAGGGTCACTCATACCGGATTGCCGCCGGCGTGCCCGGCGCCAGCGGACGCGGATCGACTTCGACCAAGCCGCGCGCGACGCGCACGCGGTAGGTTGCAAGCTTCTCCGTGAACGGGGCCGGCGCGCAGCCATCCTCCAGCCGATACTGATAGCCGTGCCAGGGACAGGTGACGCAGCCGTCGATGATGCGTCCCTCCCCGATCGGCCCGTTCTGGTGGGCGCAGAGATTCGACAGCGCGCCGATCCGGGCGCCGTCCCGAAACACCGCAATGCGCTCGCCACCGGGCGCCGCAACGATGCGGGCGCCCTTGTCTGGGATCGAAAGCGGTGCTCCGACCGAAAGCCAGCCGTCATCACTCAGCCCGTCGCAGAGGTCACCTGTGCGCTCGCGCCAGCCGGCAACGAGGTGCAGTACCGTCACGCAGAGAAACCCGCCAGCCAGCATCACCGGAATGACCGGGTCGCGGTCGTATTGCATGACGCCGAGCGCCACATGCATCACCACGAGCCCGTAGGCGACGTAGAGCGCCATGTGCAGGCTCTTCCAAACCGGTGGCGAAAGGAAGGCCAGCCAAAAATCGTGGCTGGTCGCCGCCATCACGAACAAGATCAGCAGCGCGAGCAGCTCCAGCGCCTTGAATGGAAAGCCGATGAACTTGCCGTAATCGGAGACCTTGGTCAGTTCGTCATAGAGGCTGGGGAGCGCGTTCTGCACCGCGAACCACTCGATCATAAACGATGCGTGCAGCAGCGCGACGAAGAAGGTCAGCACGCCGAAGTGACGTCGATTGTAGAGCAGTGGCAGGAAACGGCGATCGAGCCGCGCCAGCGGCCCGATCGACAGGATGATCGTGAGCATGAAGAACGCGCAGGTGCCGAACGCCCGGATGCGCACGTCGATCGCGGCCGGCTCGTCCTTGGGAGGGTCGAGCCAAACCGACAAAAGGATGTACGTGCCGATGTAGAGCGTCACGCCCGCCAGCAGAACGCCGTCATAGACAAGCTTCGCTCGGTTCCATTGCACCGCGCGGAAACCCGCGCTCATGGCATGAGCTCCTTGGCCGGCGGCGGCGCCTCCGCATCGGGCGGCGGTCGCAACACCAGCGCCATTACGAAGCCCAGCGCGATCGCGAAGGCGAGGATGGGCCACAGCGCCCGGTGAACCGCTCGATGCGCACGCCTCATCGGGAGGATTTCAGCCAGCGCGCGAGCACGTAAGGCCAGAGCATGGCAGCGCCGGGAAGAAAAAGCAGGATCCGCGCGCCCACGGTCACCGGGAGATACTCCGGCAACACGCGCGTGACGCCAAAGGCGACGAACGCAGCCGCCACCGCGACGCCCGCCGCCACGTAGACCCCAAGAGCAATCAGCACGATCATCGCTCGCTGATCCAAGCTCCGCTCGACAGCATCGATCATGGCCCCGGCGAACACAAGCCGACCGTTCGACGCCCCTGATGTTCGACGCCGGACGGCGTTTCGTCCACCTGCGCACAGCAGCCGGGCGTCCGAGGGTCTTGCCCGCACAACCTGAAAGGCGCATTTTGGAATGAATGTAATCCGGAAAATTTACAAGCCGGAATCAGGGAGGCGCACAATGAATGACGAAGGTCTAGGCCGCCGCGACTTTCTCAAGGGCGCCGTTGTCGGGGGCGCCGCCGCCGCCACCGTCAGTTTGCCGCCGAATGCCGAGGCGCAGCAGGGTGCTTCGCCCGCCGCCGCACCGGATGCAGCCAGTCCAGGCTACTCGTTCTTGAATCTGGAGGAAGCGGCGTTCGTCGAGGCGCTGGTCGACCACATGGTGCCCGCCGACGATCTCACTCCGAAGGGCACCGATATCGGCATCAACATCTTTATCGACCGCGCGCTCGCCGGCGGCTGGGGTAAGGGCGAGCGCCTTTACATGCAGGGGCCATGGAAGCTCGGCCTCCCGAGCCAGGGCTACCAGTTGCCGCTGACGCCTGCACAGCTCTATCGCGCCGGCATCGAAGCAACCAATGCCCATTGCCGCAAGTCTTATGGCAAACCGTTCGACCGGCTCGATGACAAGCAGCGCGAGGACGTGCTCGTGGCGCTCTCCTCCGGCAAGCTGAGCTTCGACAATGGGCTGCCCGCACGTGTGTTCTGGACCACGCTGTACCAGACGGTCATGGAGGGGATGTTCTCCGACCCGATCTATGGCGGCAACCGCAACAAGGCGGGCTGGCGATTGATCGGCTTTCCTGGCGCGATCGCGGTGCATCGGGAGAATGTCGAGAAATATCGCGACAAGAAATTTCCTGCCGATCCCATCAGCATCTCGGACATGAGCTGAGGAGGACGACATGGCAACCAAATTGAAGGAAGTCGACGCCGTTATCGTCGGGCTGGGCTGGACCGGTGGCATCCTCGCGAAGGAACTGGCCGAGGCCGGGTTGAAGGTGGTCGCGCTCGAGCGCGGTGCGATGCGCTCGACCGACAAAGACTATGCGGTACCCAACATCCGTGACGAGTTGCGCTATGTGGTGCGCCACGATCTCATGCAAAACACCGCGCGCGACACCCTCACGGTGCGCAATAACCCGACGCAGGAAGCGCTGCCGATGCGGCGACTTGGTTCGTTTCTGCCCGGCGAGGTCGTCGGCGGCTCGGCCGTGCACTGGAGCGGCCACACCTGGCGCTGGACCGACATGGAGTTCAAGGTCCGCAGCCTCTACGAGGAGCGCTACGGCAAAAGCTTCGTCCCTGCCGACATGACCATCCAGGACTGGGGCATCACCTACGCCGAGCTCGAGCCCTACTACGACAAGTTCGAATATACCGCTGCGGTGTCGGGCAAGGCCGGCAACATTCAGGGACAGATCCAGCGCGGCGGCAATCCGTACGAAGCACCGCGCGCGCGTGACTATCCCCTGCCGCCGCTCACGCCGATCCTGGCGAGCGAGATGTTCACCAAGGCGGCGGAGAACAACGGCTACCATCCGTTCCCGCGACCGTCGGCGAACGCCTCGCAGGCCTATACCAATCCCGACGGATCGAAATTCGGGCCCTGCCAATATTGCGGCTACTGCCAACGCTTCGGTTGCGAGGCCAACGCGAAGGGCAGCCCGCATATCACGGTGATCCCGATTGCCATGCGCAACCCGAATTTCGAGCTGCGTACGCATTCGTGGGTGACGAAGGTGCTCAAGGATTCCGACGGCAAGCGCGTCACCGGCGTGACCTACACCAATGTGCTCAACGGCGAGGAATTTGAGCAACCGGCCGGCATGGTGCTGCTCTGCGCCTACGCCATCAACAACGTGCACCTGATGCTGCTCTCAGGCATTGGCCAGCCCTACGATCCGGTCGCGCAGACCGGCGTCATCGGCAAGAACTACTGCTACCAGACCGGCGCCGGCGCGACGCTGTTCTTCGAAAACCGGCACTTCAACCCTTTCATGAACGCTGGCGGCTCGAACGCCACCATCGATGACTTCAACATCAACTGGGCCTTCGATCGCGGACCGCACGGCTTCGTCGGCGGCTACAACATGGCTGGCGGGTTCAACACCGTGCTGCCCATAGGCTATCGCCCGGTGCCGCGCGGTACGCCACAGTGGGGCAAGGAATGGAAAGCTGCGACCGCGAAATGGTACCAGACCGCGATGAATATCGGCGCCAGCGGCAGCGTCATGGCCAACCGGTACAATTACTATGATCTCGATCCCACCTATCGCAACGCGTTCGGCCAGCCGCTGATGCGCATGACGTTCGACTACAAGGAGAACGAGCACAAGATGGGGCGGCACGCGGCGGCGGCGATCAATGCCATCGCCAAGTCGATGAACCCGACCCGACTGAACGAGGCGACCGCCCGCACCGACCCGTGGACGGTCGTACCGTATCAGAGCACGCACAACACCGGTGGCACCATCATGGGCACCAGCCCGCGCGATAGCGCTGTGAACAAGTACCTGCAGAGCTGGGATTGCCACAACCTGTTCGTGGTCGGCGCCAACGTGTTCCCCCACAACGCATCGTACAATCCGACCGGCCCGGTGGGCGCGCTCGCCTACTGGATGGCGGACGCGATCAAGACCCGCTACGTCAGAGCTCCCGGTCCGCTGGTGCCGGCATGAGCAGTCGTTCGAGACCGGTTGTCCGGCTGTTGTGGCTGGCGGCACTGATCGCCGCCACGACCACTGCGCGAGCTGACGGCGATGCCGCTCGCGGCGAACAACGCTTCGCGGACTGCGTCGCCTGCCATTCGACCGAGCGTAACGTGAATAGTGTGGGCCCGAGTCTCCACGGCGTGTTCGAGCGCAAAGCCGGCGAGCTTCCGGATTTCCGCTATTCGCCGGCGATCAAGCGCAGCGGCATCAGTTGGACGCCGCAAACCCTCGACGTCTTCATCGCCGACCCGCAGAAGATGGTGCCCGCCAACCGCATGCCCTATGCCGGGATGCCGGACGCGGACGCCCGGGCCGATTTGATCGCCTATCTGCTGAAAGCATCAAAGTAGTCCGGGTCGTGGCCGCACGCTCGCTCTGGACGCTGCTGGCATGGTTCGGGCGGCCCGGGCTTGTTCTGGCAGGCTGCCTGGCATCTTCCGCGACGACATCCTTCGCCCAGGCGCCGACCTATCCCGACCGGCCGGTCCGGCTCCTGGTCCCGCTGGCGGCAGCCAGCGCCGTCGATGTCGTCGCGCGGCTCGTGAGCGAGAAGATGAGCGACAGCCTCGGCCAGCGCTTCTATGTGGAGAACCAGCCGGGCGCCGCGGGCCTCCTCGGGATGCGCGCGGGAGCCCGCGCGCATCCGGACGGCTACACTGTCGTGGTCGCCAATGACAGCGTGATCACGATGCTGCCGAACATGAAAGCGGATGCCGGCTACAATCCGCTCAATGACTTCCTGCCGGTCACGCAGCTGGTCGGAATTCCGCTGGGGCTGATCGCGCACCCGACGCTGCCGGCTGCGAACGTGAACGAGCTCATCACGCTTGCACGTCAGAAGCCGGGCGGCATCAACTATGCGTCCGGGGGCATCGGCAGTCCGCAGCATGTCGCCACGGAGCTGTTCGTGCGCGCCGCCGGGATCGAGATGACCCATGTGCCCTATCGCGGGGCGACGGCGGCGGTGAACGAGATCGTCGCTGGACATGTGCCCGTCGGATTCACCGGCATGTCCTCGGTGGTCCCGCTGCTGGCCGACAAGCGCGTGCGCCTCTTGGCGACCAGCACGTCTTCGCGTGCGAACCAGTTGCCGGACGTTCCGACCGTGGCCGAAACGGTTCCCGGTTTCAGCTTCGTGCCCTGGTGCGCGCTGCTGGTGCCCGCGCACACGCCGCCGGAGATTGTCGCCCGGCTCAACACCGCCGCCGTCACAGCCCTGAAGGATCCAACCGTACGGGCGCGGCTGGCCGAACTCGGCTTCGAGGTCGTTGGCGGCACGCCGGAGCAACTGGCCGTGGCCATGCGCGCGGAATTCGCCCGCATGGGCGACCTGATCCGCGCTGCCAATATCCGGGAGTAGCCGCTCGATTATTGTAGGCGGCGTTTTCCACAGCCGCTTCCCGCTCGTACAAGCGGCTATAGTTCCCATCCATCGTTAATCGAAAGCCAGCCAAACCGATGAAGATCGTCATTCCCGATGACTATCAAGATATGGTGGATCAGCTCGCGTGTTTCTCGCTGATCCGCCATCACGACGTCATCCGCTACCGGGAGCCGGCACGCGACCTGGCTGCGCTGGTCGAGCGCCTGCACGATGCCGACGTGGTCGTGTCGATCAGAGAGCGGGTTGAATTTTCGCGCGTGCTGCTGGAACAACTTCCGAAGCTCAAATTGATCGCGCTGGTCGGACGCAATTCGCAGGCGATCGACTTTGCCGCCTGCACCGCGCTCGGCATCCCGGTCACGACCGGCAAGAGCAATTCGCCCCATGCGCCGGCCGAGCTGGCGCTGGCCTTGATCGTGGCGTCACGCCGTAACGTGGCGCTCGAGGCCGAGCGCATGAAACGCGGCGAGTGGCCGTGCACGCTGTCGCATCGCCTGCGCGGGTCGACGCTCGGCATTTTCGGGCTTGGCGCCATCGGCCAGTTGGTGGCCGAGGGCGGGCGCGGATTGGGCATGGACATCCTGGTCTGGGGCCAGGCGAACTCGCTCAAGCAGGCCGCAGCCAAGGGATATGCGAGCGCCGCCAGCAAGAGTGTATTGTTCGAACGCTCGGACGTGCTGTCCCTGCATGTACGGCTGACACGGGAGACCCGCGGGATCGTAGCTGCTGACGACCTCGCGCGGATGAAACCCACCGCGCTGATCGTGAACACCGCGCGCGCAGAGATCATCGCACCGGAGGCGCTCCTTGAGGCGTTGCGCAAGGGCCGCCCGGGCTACGCCGCCGTCGACGTCTACGAGCAGGAGCCGATCGTGAACGGCAATCATCCGTTCCTGTCGATGCCCAACGTCCTGTGCACGCCGCACCTCGGTTGGGCGGAATGGGACAATTTCGAGCTCTATTTCCGCGAGGCGTTCGAGCAGATCGTTGCCTATGAGCGCGGCTTGCCGCTGCGAATGGCCAATCCGGATGTCCGGCCACGCCCTTGAACTCCAGGAATGGGCTGTGTGAGGCAAAGCCCCATCCCGAGCGCCATCGCATGCGGCTGACGCTGCGTTGCTGGCTGCGCGAGCACGACTCAATATCCAGTGCGCGCATCCCGATCTGTCGCGCGTAAGACGTCGGGTGCTAGCCAGAGTCCTGCTCATCATTCAATTTTTATGTCGCATTGTATCGCTCACCGGACTGCAATGGCGGGCGCTTGCGAGCATCTGCCGCAATATTACGCCCCTCATCCAACCTTGCTCCGCGGCGCCACATCTCGCAATCCGGCGCAAGAACGACTAGTTGATGGTCGGGCTGGCGACGCCGATCGAAAGACCTGCGGAGGGACGAATGGCCAGCTCTCTTCTTCTCGGAGTGAATCTCGCCGGGGCTGAATTCGGTTGGAATGTGCCTGGCGTGTTTGGCACCGACTATACCTACCCCACACACCGAGATCGATTACTACGCCGCCAAGGGCATGAGCGTGGTTCGGCTACCGTTCCTGTGGGAACGCGTCCAGCACTCCGAGCAAGCACCACTCGACGCCGCAGAGCTCGGGCGGCTGGACGACGTGGTGAACTATGCGACCGGCAAGGGCCTGAAGATCGAAATCGAGCCGCACAATTACGGCTACGGCTTCGGCGCATTGATCGGAAGCGCGCAAACACCCAATTCGTCCTTTGCGGATTTGTGGGGCAAACTCGCGTTTCATTTCAAAGCCAACCCCGATGTCATGTTTGGGCTGATGAACGAGCCGCATGAACAATCGGCTAGCGCATGGATTGGCTCTGCGAACGCCGCCATCGCGGCGATCCGCGCCGCCGGTGCGGTATCGCAGGAAATCCTGGTGCCCGGCAGCTATTGGGACGGCGCCTGGACCTGGACGAGCACTGACAATGCCGCGGTGGTCGGCGCTGGCGTTCAGGATCCTTCACATAATTTCGCGTTCGAGGTGCATCAGTATCTCGACTCGGACGGTAGCGGCAGCCACGCCGGGGCCATCTCTGCAACGATCGGCGTCGAGCGCTTGACCGCGATCACGCAATGGGCGGAAGCGACCGGGAATCATCTGTTCCTCGGCGAAGTCGGCGTCACCACCGATCAGACGAGTCTGACGGCCTTCGACGGAATGCTGACCTACATGCAGCAGCATTCCGGGGCGTGGCAGGGAGTGACGTACTGGGCTGGCGGCCCGTGGTGGGGCGACTACATGTTCTCGATCGAGCCGCAGAACGGCATCGACAAGCCGCAGATGGCCGTTCTTTTGCAGCATGTCGGTGCGCCCGGCGGCAACTACAATGGCACGTCGGGCGCCGACTCCTTCAGCGCGACTGCAAATCAGCGCCAGGCCTTCGGCAACGACGGCGACGACCAGCTTTATTTCATCGGCAATCAGAATCTCCTTTCCGGCGGCAACGGTAATGACACGCTCCGCGTCGACGGGGCGAACAACTCTCTCTACGGCGACGCCGGCAATGACTCGCTCGCCGCCTCCGGCGGTTCGAACCAGCTCTTCGGCGGCACCGGCAACGACGCCTACATCGTCGACAACACCGGCGACGGCGTGGTCGAGAACGCCGGGGAAGGTATCGACACCGTCTATGCGACCGCTCACTTCCGGCTGGCGGTCAATGTGGAAAATTTGGTGCTGCAAGGCAGTGCCGATTTGCAGGCCTACGGCAACGGCCAGAGCAACGCGCTCTACGGCAATTCCGGAAACAACATCCTGAACGGAGGCATCGGTGCCGACGCCATGTTCGGCGGCGCCGGCAATGACGTTTATTTCGTCGACGACGCCGGCGATGGGGTGTTCGAGAATTCCGGCGAGGGATCCGACACAGTTTTCTCCACCGCCCACTTCCGGCTGTCGGCGAACCTGGAAAATCTGGTGCTGCAGGGCAATGCCGACCTGCAAGGCTACGGCAACGGCCAGGCGAACGCGCTTTATGGCAATGTCGGAAACAACCTTCTGGACGGCGGCGCCGGCGCCGACGCCTTGGTGGGCGGGGCTGGCAACGACACCTATTTCGTCGATGACGCGAACGACGCCATGTTCGAGAACGCCAACGAAGGCATCGACGTGGTTCTTGCTACCGCCCATTTCGGGCTGTCGGCCAACCTGGAGATCCTGGTGCTGCAAGGCGGCGCTGACCTGCAGGGCTACGGCAACGGCCTGACGAATTCGCTCTACGGCAATGCCGGCAACAACCTGCTCAACGGCGGGACGGACGCCGACGCGATGGTCGGCGGAGCCGGCAACGACACGTATTTTGTCGACAATGCCGGCGACACGGTGTTCGAGTACGTCAACGAAGGCACTGATGCGGTGTTCGCCACGGTCAGCTACATTTTGACGTCGAACGTGGAAACGCTGGTGCTGCAAGGGGGCAGCAGCCTCTCCGGCACCGGCAACGCCATGAACAACAGCCTCTACGGCAACTCCGGCGATAACACCCTCAATGGCGGCGCGGGCGCCGACGTTCTCACGGGCAATACCGGCAAAGACATCTTCATGTTCAATGCCGACCAGGCAAACGGCGACATCGTCGTGGATTTCGACGGTCAAGGCGCCGGCACGGGCGATTCCCTGCACTTCTTCGGATTCGGCACCACCGCGCAGGGTGCTTCATTCATCCAGATCGGCACGGCCGGCCAATGGCAGATCCACTCCGGCCTTGACGCCCACAACGAGATCATCACGTTCAGCAACGCTGCCGCGATCGACCCGAGCGACGTCCTGTTCGCTTGAGATGTGTGCAGGATCTTTAGGACCCAGAGAAAACATCGGGCTTCAGCCGGGGCGCCTTTCGTTCCCGCCTGACCGCGCTCGCGCTGACGAAGCGCAAGCGGAGGCTGCCAAAGAGATTTTCCAGCATGGTGCCTCGGCCCGAGCGGAGCTAGAGTGCAGGGAGTACGCTGGGTGGCCAGATGGGAGACTTCCATGACACCCATTCGCGTCTTTGCGGCTGCCCTCGCCTGTTCCGCGCTCGGGGCGAGCGTTACGACTCCGGCCGAGGCCGAAATCTATCGACCCTGGTGCGCGCAGTACTACGGCTTCGGCGGCGGCGGCACCAATTGCGGCTTCATCTCGTATGAGCAGTGCATGATGACGGCGTTCGGCGCCGGGGCCTGGTGCGTACAGAATCCCTGGTATCTGGCGTACGGCGACGGCAGCCAAAAGACTGCCGCCACGGCACGGCGCGCGCGCAGCCGGCAGCGGTAGCCCCCGCTGCGACCGGCCGGACCGGCGCCGCAAAAGCCGCCTTGACATCGCTTTTCCGCCAAAATCCAGGTGCAGGGTACCTCCTTGAGTCGCGTGCAGAGGTAGCACGCTGGGGGGCGAATTGTCGCCGGGGCTCGGGGGAACAGCTTTGACACGATATCGGTCAGCACTTGTTGCTGCGCTCGCTTGCGCGAGCCTGCTTGCGATCACCCAATATGCAGAGGCCAAGGCCCGTCACGGCGGGGCCAAGAGTTCGTCCTCCGCGACGGCAAAAGCGAGCAAGGCAAAGTCCGCCGCAAAAAGGCCCACTGCCGGAAAGTCCAAGGACGCCAACAAGGGCGGTAAGTCCACCTCGGGCAACGCGACAGCGGTCGCGACGCCGACCACCAGCCCCGGCCCGTCGAGCGCTTCCACGACCGTCAAGGTGTGGGCTCCCGGCACCGGCGAGACCGGCACCGGCGAGGCCCAGCCTCCGTCATCGCCGCTGGCACAGGCGCCGGCGCTGCATGCGTCCGAGGCGGA
>Ga0184624_10000229_pt1 | contig 13570 bp, 7 predicted proteins | sample PLM3_5_b1_FD_133157 | JGI IMG/M metagenome (GOLD analysis project Ga0184624, IMG submission 133157) | Groundwater sediment microbial communities from an aquifer in East River, Colorado, USA - PLM3_5_b1 | ecosystem: Environmental > Terrestrial > Soil > Riparian zone | place: USA: East River...
GCAGGACAACCGAAACTGCGGCCCATATATTTTCCCCAGCGTCTGTAGTTATCGCCAATATATAGTGAACCATGTAACACGATCTTTCTTCTTTCTGCTTTGTCATTAAAACCGGGTTCAAGCCCCGATAATGTTAATGCAAGACCATGGCCTCCGTAATAAGTCTTTTTAGTTCTGTAAAATCCGAGGCTGCTTTGCCTTGATTCAGGCCGGTTAGAAAATTTTTTTGCATACTCCCCACCGGAATTTTTTCCATGAGCGACATAAGTATTCAATAAAAGTTTACATTCATTCAGATCGATCAGGTAAAGTCTTTTTCTTTTTGATGATTGGCTGAGATCGCAAATAGTGATCAGCCCTTGTTTATTCAGTTTGCCTTCTTCTTCCAGTTTTTTATATCCTGTATAAGCATAGTTAAATGCTTCTTTTTTCAATCCTCTTTTTTGCAGCTGAAGACTATCATAGATCAATTCCATTTCTGCATCAAATGAACTTGTTTTGTTTGGATCTTTGAAAAAGAAGCCAGATTGAAAGTTTACGAGGTCTGATTTACTTCCTGCATTTAGTAAAGGAAGCAGCATAAATGCAGCAGCAGGCAGGGAGGATAATATGGTTTTTATAAACTTAGGCACGGATACGGATTCGGATTTCTAAACGGACTTAAACGTAAAAATATTATTCACTTTCAGTAAATACAAGGTGAAACAGTAATTATCTTTTACTATTTGTGAGAAATACTTGCGAGTATCTACGGCCAATAGAAAATCTACTTACGGAAAAATCAGTTTTCCATGTGGTGGTGGGGATGTACCTGGCGTTGCTTTGTAATAAACTCGCTGCTGTAGATCTTTAATAATAATATGAACAGTGAAATAAGCAATGGTCCAAATATTAACCCGATAAAACCAAATAAGCTTATCCCGATAATGACCCCAAACACGGTTACGAGCGGATGTATATTGCCGATCTTTTTTGCAAGAGCAAACCGAAAGAAATTATCTACTGTACCAATTACACCAAATCCGTATATAAGCATGAATATTCCTTTGCCCGTATCGCCATTGGCAAAAAAGATAAGGGCAAGCGGTACATAAGCCAATGCGGCGCCAACCACCGGGAGCATTGCCGTGATACAGGTAACAACAAACCAAAACCATGGTTCTTTAACGCCGATAATAAGATAACCAATTAAGGCAACCACACCTTGCAGGATAGCAATAACAGGAATACCAACCGCATTGCTTATTACTACATTCCTTACTTCTTTTCCCAGCTTTGCTACATTCTCATCTTTTAGTGGTATATGTTCATATATACTGGTTTCCATTTTCCTCCCATTCACCAGCATAAAATAAAGGATGAAGAACATAAAGAAGATGGTGCCAAGGATATTAAATGTAAAACCAAGCATTTTTGGAATACCACCGGAAATAACATTTCCCAGCTTGTTTATATTTTCATCGCTTACAATTTCAATGTCAAATCTTTGTTCAATATCTCCAACGATCGTTTTTAAGGCACTTATTAGCTCGTTTGAATGTTGTATGGCAAAAGTGATCTTGGCGGAAAGCATATTAATAAGCACGGCGATAGGAAGCAGAATTATGATCAATGAAAGAAACATAAGGAGTGCTGCGGTCAGTGACTTTCGCCATTTTTTCTTCATTGTCAGATGAAACATCCACTTACGCATGACGATATACAATGTAATAGCACCGAGCAGTGCAGGCAGGAAAGTATATAGTTCAAGGAATAACAATAACCCCAGCAGTGCAATAAGTATTATGAAAAATACTTGCCTTATCCTGTTTTGGTGTATTAAATGATTATCCATTGCAGCAAGTTATTGATTAAAGATAAAAATAAAAGCCTCATCCCCCTTCCCCTCCTCCAAAGGAGAAGGGGCGGTGCAGTGTTGCAAAGCCAGGCAATTTATTCTACCACATTATCTGTAGTTTAATGCTGAACTTGGATATACAGGTGATTTGTTAGTATAGATGTCGATAAAGATTAGTAGCCAGGCCTCCCTCTCCATCGGAGAGGGAACGAGGGAGAGGCCTTTAAATTTTTACCTCTTTCCACTTCCCTTTTTTAAAATAATACCATGCTAAAAGAGCTAAAACCGTTTCTGCAACGGGTATTGCGATAAAGGCGCCAATAGGTCCCATGTCAAATCCTTTTGCAAGTATCCATGCCAACGGGATCTGGAAAAACCAGAAGCCAACCAGGTTTATAAGTGTAGGTGTTTTTGAATCGCCGGCACCATTCAATGCCTGTATCATTACCATACCGATCCCATAAAAAATATAACCGGCCCCAATGATCTGCAATGCAGATACGCCATAGGCGTGCACTTTGACTTCATTTGTAAAAATGCTGATGATAGGTGATGAAAAGAACAAGAAGAGTAACATAACTGCTCCCATAAAAATTGCATTGTACTTCGTTGTTAGCAGTACACTTTTTTCTGCCCGACCCGGTTCTTTAGCGCCAAGATTTTGTCCAACCAAAGTTGCTGCTGCATTACTTAACCCCCAGGCCGGTAATATAAAGAACACAATATTCCTGATCGCCACCTGGTAACCAGCACTTGCATCTGTACTTCCTGTTTTAGAAACGAGATAAGAAAGAACGATCCAGCTTCCGCTTTGAATAAAAAATTGTGAAGTGGCGGGCCACGCTACCTCAAGTAAAGTTTTTATTACCGGCGCATCCCATTTAAAATGATGCCGTACTAAATGAATTATTCTTTTGCCGCCAAACAAATGATAACATTGATAAATAACTCCTGTCGTTCTGCCAATAACAGTTGCAATAGCGGCCCCTTTTAACCCCAGTTCCGGAAATGGTCCATAACCATAGATCAATAACGGGCAAAGAATGATATTTATAGCGCTGGACATTAACAAACTTCGCATTGCCATAGTTGCATCACCGGCACCGCGATAAATGCCATTGATCAAAAAAAGCATGATGATCACTAAGCTGCTACCAAACATGATTCGGGCAAAAGGAGTCCCTTCCTTTATTACATCTGGTGCAGCTCCCATTAGCTTTAATATAGAAGGAGCAAAGATGACACCTGCAATACTTAACACCACTGATACGGCAACTCCTAAAAGCAGAGATTGTGCACCCGCATGAGCGGCACCTTCATTATCTTTTTCACCAATTCTTCTTGCTACAACTGCGGTAGCAGCCATGCTTACTCCAAATCCAAGCGTATAAACAATTGATATCACTGATTCAGTTAAACCAACAGTTGCCATTGCTTCCTTTGCACCAGATTTCAGATGACTGACAAAATACATATCTACAACCGCAAATACGCTTTCAAGAATCAGTTCAAGGATCATTGGTACTGCTAATAATACAATTGCCACCCGGATGCTTCCTTGTGTATAATCATATTCGCCCCCCTTGATCGATTGCCAGACCAATGAAGTAAAATGAGAAAATTTGTTCTTATGTACAGTTTGATTCTGCATGATTGAAAATTCTTTTTAAAATAATGAAATAAATAGCAACAGGATGTTGCTCAAACGCATCTTCGGAAATTTTCGGTTCTTATAATTGGGGGCGAACCATGCAGATCTTCATATTCGAAAATTAATGAAGGGCAAAGCTAAGGGAAACAATTTACCCGCCAAGTCTCATGGCAGACAAATATTGATGAATGTATTTTTCCTTTTGTTTGCGGCGGTATTGCAGGATAAAACGGGGATGAGGTAAAGGAATGATCTCTTCGAACCACTTATATTCATTATTCAGGCCGGATAAAAATTTAAAATTCTTTTCTCCACCAATGCAAAGACATTTATCTGTACTGAAGCCAATGGCAATTTGTTTATTGATACAATCAATTATAAAGGGAGTTACTGCAGTCGATAACTTTTTATCATCATAGTAATTGATGTTATTCCCATTTTTAATAAAACCCAGTGGGCAAACTGATCCGATAAACCAATTAGTATAAAATTTTTTTACTCCTCCATATTCACGGATCATATCATAAATAAACTCAGCAGATAATTCTGATGTCAGAGCAAGGTGATGATCAATTCGACAATTTTCTTTTAATTGACGTGGTGCTGTAAAATTTACACCTGTAATTCCTGCGCCATACCTGCCGGGATTAATACCCAGCAGTAAACGCCGCGACTTTGTGTCGTTGAAATATTTTTTAAAAAACTTTTTTATTAATTCAATTACCTGGGGATCTTTTTGAGGAAATAAGATCTCAATGTCCTTCGGTAAGTTTTTGGGAGGACGGAGAGATTGATAGAAATGGATGAGTTTTTCGGAAAGCATGCTTATTTGAGAAATTATTTTCAATGCAATATCCGAAGTTTCATTTTTGTAATTTTATTATTACAAAAAAATGTTGGATCAGTGTGGGGCAAATACAGTTTCCAGTTCTTCAAGCGTTTTTCCTTTTGTCTCTCTTATTTTCTTATAGACAAATACAAATCCAATAAAACAAATTACTGCATATACGTAAAATGTTTTTTCCTGCAACTTGCTATACATAACAGGGAAAGTAAAAGTGAGAATAAAGTAGGCAGCCCATAAACTCAATACAGCAATTGATGTAGCAGTACCCCGCACTTTATTGGGGAAGATCTCGGAGATCAAAACCCAGGTTACAGGTGCAAGCGTCAATGCATAAATACCAATTGCGGATAATAGAAACCAGGAAACTAACGGTGATTTTATACCGAGTAATTGGGAAATAAATAAATACAATATTGTAAGGCCTCCTGCTCCTAAAAGCATAAGAGGCTTACGGCCTATTTTATCAACCAGCGCCATAGCAAGCAGCGTAAACAGAAGATTTACACCTCCTATAAATACAGTTTGTAATAATTGATCATCTTTTGAGGCACCAATACTTTCAAAAATTGTAGCGGTGTAATTAAATACTACATTAATACCACAAAACTGTTGAAACACTGCCAGGCCAATACCCACCAAAACTGCAGGCAATATTTTTTTCTCAAAAACAGAGGTGAACTTTGTTTTGTTAACAGTCTGAAAAGATCTTTGAATTTCAGAAATAGTCGTATTGCTGAAACCTGTTCCTCCAATTCTTTCTAAAATGATCTTTGCTTTTTCAAGTTTATTCATTTGTGATAGCCATCTTGGGCTTTCCGGTAGCCACAACACACCAATAAAAAAAAGCAAAGAAGGAATAGCGCCCAGGCCAAACATCCAGCGCCATGCATCATCTCCTTCATTTCTAAGTGTGTAATTGATAATATTTGTAATTAAAATACCCAGTACAATTGTTAATTGATTAATAGCTACCATTCTTCCTCTGAATGGAGCTGGTGCTATTTCTCCTATATATAATGGTGAGAGCATTGAAGCCATTCCTACGCCAATACCAGCGACAAAACGGGACGCAATAAATAGATCCCTGTTTGGAGCGAATGCCATGAATAATGAGGAAATACAAAAAACAGAAGCTGCTATCAATAACCCCGGCTTCCTTCCTTTCTTATCTGCAATTTTACCTGCAGCAATACAACCTACGATCGCACCTAATGCTAAACTGCCGGTTGCAAAACCTTCCCAGTATTCATTAAGATTGAATTTATCTTTTAAAAAAGGCAATGCCCCGGAGATAACGGCAAAATCAAATCCAAACAAATATCCACCCAATGCAGAAATAAAGGATAAAGCAAGAATGTATTTTGAATTGTATTGATTGTTGTTGCTCGTCATAATATTAATGCTCTTTTGCAGAGACAAAACTGCTTTTATTCCCGAACAAAAAAATAGAGTTTGTTTTGAAAATGATGGATAATATTATTTATGTGAGTTTATCAGCAATTACCAGGGTTTTTCTCCTGCTCCTGTATTTATTAGGAGAGGTGCCAACTATTTTCGTAAACATCCTTGAAAAATAATAAGGGTCCTCGATCCCCAGTCGATCTGCAATTTCATTGATCCGCAGATCAGTAAACTGTAAATACTGACAGGCTTTTTGAGTTTTTAAATGATTAAAATATTCAATGATAGAGAAGCCTGTATTTTTTTTAAATATACTGGCAAAATGAGACACCGAGAGATTTACAGCACTTGCAATATCATTTAGGGAAAGCGGTTTATCAATATGTTTTTGCAGGTAGTTAACACATAAGGAAATACTATCTGTCTTTTCATGTGTCGCCAGGTAATTATTATCAAAACTACAAGAGCCTAAAAAATATTGAAGACTTAAACTGGCATAACAAATATTATCTATACTGTAACCTCTTTCTAAACTTGTGTAAATTTCTTCGAATAATTGCATTCTTTTTTCCTGGAATGAAATAGATGCAACATACTCACCCATTCTTTTCAGCATCATATCAGCAAAGTCCGGACTGTTGGTTCCTTTAAAATGCAACCAGTAAATAGTCCATGGAGTTTGTTCATCGGCACCGTATTCATGGGGCGTATTCGCAGGAAGCAATACGAAATCGCCGGCTGACATATTATATTTTTTATCAGCGATCTTAGCCCAGCCATTTCCTTTCACACAATAGATCAGAATATATTGATTTACACCATGGATCCTTTTCCTATAGTGATATAAGGCGTTGGGGTAGTATCCAATATCGGTTACATATAATTGCTTTACTATAGGATGATTGTCAAAATGATGTGCAAGAATTTTTGCCGGTATTACAATAGCTCTTTGCCCTTTGAATCCTTCTCTTTTCCTGGTTGCACCCATACCACAATATAATAAAATAGTCCATCATTACCATTAGTTATTCTATCTGCAAAATTTTAAAGCCATCTAGTTTTGTCATTGGTATAATGATTCGCCAGAAGAACACGAGTTGCTAAATTTTATATTGAAAAAATTGGAGTTGGTCATCTAATCAGTCTGATTCATAAAATGGCGGTTAAGCCGCTTCATTCGATCCCTACCTTGCCCGCGGAAGTCACGGATTAAGCTGATTCTATAAAAATGCTGTATGGAAAGATCTGTTTTGGTTTGGCAAGAAACGATTGTTTTGCCTACATATAATACTGGCACTCCGGAAAAGAATCCAATTTTCCTGGAGAAAAGAGTATACCAGGGCAGCAGCGGAACTGTTTATCCTCACGCAGTTGTAGAGAAGATAGAAGATGAAAAAAAGAATAAGGAATACACTGCATTGTTTCTCGAAAATGATTATTTGAAGATCATGATCCTTCCTGAGCTCGGTGGCCGTGTTCATCGTGCTTATGATAAGATCAGGAATCGTGATTTTGTTTATTATAACCAGGTCATAAAGCCTGCTTTGGTGGGACTAACTGGTCCCTGGATCAACGGAGGTATCGAATTCAACTGGCCTCAACATCATCGTCCCTCTACTTTTTTACCTGTTGATTTTACAATAAAAGAAAATGCTGATGGCAGCAAGACAGTTTGGGTAAACGAGGTCGAACTCATGTTTCGTACTAAATGCCAGGCTGGTTTTACTCTATATCCTGACAAAGCATACCTGGAAGTCAAAGGAAAATTATTTAACCGTTCATTGTTACCTCAAACTTTTCTATGGTGGGCCAATCCAGCCGTGAAAGTGAATGATCATTATCAATCTGTTTTTCCACCTGACGTACATGCAGTGTTTGATCATGGCAAAAGAGATGTATCAGATTTCCCAATTGCAACCGGCACTTACTATAAAGTGAATTATGCACCGGGCACTGATATTTCAATGTATAAAAATATTCCAGTACCAACTTCTTATATGGCCATTAAATCAAACTATGATTTTGTTGGTGGCTATGAACATGATACACGATCAGGGATCCTTCATGTAGCGAATCATCATATTTCACCGGGTAAAAAGCAATGGACCTGGGGCAATGGTGATTTTGGACAATCATGGGATAGAAATTTGACGGATAAAGATGGACCATACATTGAATTAATGACGGGAGTGTTCACTGACAACCAGCCTGATTTTTCCTGGTTGCAACCAAATGAAGAAAAAACTTTTGAGCAATATTTTATGCCATATCATAAAGTAGGATTGGTAAAAAATGCTACAAAAGAAGCGATGATCAATGTGGAAATAAATGAAAAAACTGTTTCGGTAATTGTGTATGCAACAAGTATCTATCCGAAAAGCAGTATCAATATTTATAATAGCAACCGCGAGATAATCATAAAGGAGTTCCAGGCAGATCTTTCTCCCGAACATGTATTTGAAGTGAGTTTTGAAACATCATCTGTATATAATATATATGATCTGATAGTAGAAGTAATAAGTGAAGATGGAAAGACCCTGGTTAATTATGAAACAACTCAAACAGGATCCCCCGAAATTCCACAAGCTGCAACACCAGCAAAACAACCTTCAGAAATAGAAAGTATTGAAGAGTTATTTCTGAATGGATTACATATTGAGCAATATCGTCATGCCACTTACCAGGCATCGGATTATTATGCAGAGGCATTAAAGAGAGAACCCAATGATATCAGGTGTAATAATGCGATGGGATTACAAATATTAAGGAGTGGACAATTTGCAAAAGCTGAAACATATTTCAGAAGAGCAATTAAAACGATGACTTCAAGAAATCCAAATCCTTATGATGGAGAAGCTTATTACAATTTAGGTATAAGCTTGTTATTCCAGGACAGATCATCAGATGCATACGATGCTTTTTATAAAGCTACCTGGACTGATTCATGGCAGCATAGCAGTTTTCTGCAATTAGCAAGAATAGATATATCAAAAAATAATTTTTCTGAAGCATTTGTATTGAGTGAAAAATCATTGATCAGGAATTATCACAGTCACTCCGCGAGGCATTTAAAAACGATTGCGCTTAGAAAACTAAGAAACTATACCGGAGCTTTTGCCTGTATCAAAGATTCGCTGGAGATCGATCCGTTTAATTTCGGCTGCGGTTTTGAAAAATATTTGCTATTGAAACAAACTGGCGAACATTCAAAGGCCGAAGAGCAATTGAAAAATCTTCAATTGTTAATGCGAAGTGCCGCCAATAATTATTTGGAATATGCATTTGATTATAGCAATGCGGGATGTTTTACTGAAGCGATCGAATTGTTACAATTGTATGTAAATGGAAATAATGATCCGTACCCTATTGCTTACTATGCTATGAGCTATTTTGCTGCAAGGGCTGGCGACGAACAAACAGCAAAAAAGTATGCACAAAAAGCTTATAACTGCAAACCAGATTATTGCTTTCCTAATAAATTGGAAGAGATCAAAGTATTGCAATATGCAATTACTGCTAACCCAACAGATGATAAAGCATTCTACTACCTTGGAAATTTATGGTTTGGGTTTCGTCAATATGCGGAAGCTATAAATGCTTTTGAAAAAAGTATAGCTATTGATCCTTCTTTTCCTACTGCTCATCGGAATCTTTCTTTACTATATTTTAATAAAGAGCAACAACCTGAGAAAGCTCTTAGAGCTCTTGAGCTTGCATTTTCTGTTGATAAAACTGATGCAAGGGTTTTGATGGAGTTAGACCAGTTATATAAAAGACTGAATTACCCCATTAAGAAAAGATTGGAAATATTAAACGAGCATCACACACTTGTTGTGCAGAGAGATGATCTGTACCTGGAAAAAATCTCACTTGAAAATAGCCTGGGTAATTATCATACAGCAATGAAAATGCTCGAAGAAAGAATTTTTCATCCATGGGAAGGTGGAGAAGGAAAGGTTGTTCGCCAGTATTTAATATGTCATTTAGAGCTTGCTAAGGAAGCTATCCAGGAAAAGCAATTTGATACGGCGCTTTTTTTATTAGAAGCGGCAGAACAATATCCTGAAAACTTAGGCGAAGGAAAGTTATTGGGGACGCAGGAAAATGACATTCATTATTTGCAGGGCTGTGTTTATGAAGCAATGGGAATGAGCGAGCAGGCAATTGAAAAATTTAAACAAGCAACCGAAGGAATTAGTGAACCTGTACAAGCAATATTTTATAATGACCCGCAGCCGGATAAAATTATATACCAGGGATTGGCTTGGTTAAAGTTGGGTCATTCAAAAAAAGCAGAAAAGATATTTCACCGCCTGGTTGAATTTGCCGATCAGCATTTCAATGACCAGATCAGGATCGATTATTTCGCTGTTTCACTTCCTGATCTGTTGGTATTTGATACAGACCTAAATGAGAAGAATAAAAACCATTGCCGCTATTTAAAAGGGTTGGGTGAACTAGGCTTGAAGAAATATACAGCATCAGCAGATTATTTAAAGGAGGCTTTATATCGCGATGCAAGTCATGCAGGAGCAATCATTCATTTGGCCATGATCAATTTTTTAATAAAGCAAAAGGAAACCGATTTAAATAAAATAAAGAGCAATTAATAAAAAGACAGGGTTTTACCTGCTTTTAAAATTTTTAAATTAAAAACAAGCAACATTATGAGACTAGATGTTTTCCGGATTCGCCAGGGGCGATTCTTAACACAGAATCGATGGGTTTTGTGTTTTACTGTCCTTACACTGGCTCTGTCATGTATGACAGTTAATAAAACGTATGCACAAGAGGTTTCGCAAACCCAAAAGCAAAGTGTACACGGAAAAGTAACTGATGAAACTGGTAAGCCTATGCAGGGTGTTTCAGTAACAGTAAAAGGTAGTACCAAAGGAGTGGCTACCAATGAAAATGGCGAATTCAGTATCGAGATCACTGGAGGCGCTAAGGTTTTGCAATTTTCTTATGTTGGTATGGAGCCACAGGAAGTAAAAATTGGAAATCAAAAAGAATTCAATGTATCACTTGCACCTGAAATGAAAGAGCAGCAGGAAGTTGTTGTGATTGGTTATGGTGTGCAGAAAAGACAGGCTGTAACAGGTGCAGTAGTAAAGGCGGACCTGAAGACCTATGAAAATGTTACCGTGAACAATATTTTGGAAACATTGAAGGGTACCGTAGCAGGTTTGAATGTTGGAGAAGCAAACACCGCGGGTGGGGTTCCTGGTGTTACCATCAGGGGACAGAATACTATTGCGGCTGGTAACTCTCCTTTAATCGTACTGGATGGAGTTATCTTCAGTGGTTCACTTGCTGATATTTCTCCTTCTGATGTGGAGAGTGTAACTGTTCTTAAGGATGCAAGTGCAGCCGCTGTATACGGTTCACGTTCCGCTAATGGGGTTATTCTGATCGAATCAAAAAAAGGAACAAGTGTGAATGGCAAACCTAAGTTTGAACTGCGTACAAGTTATGGCACTATCAGTCAACTGAAACCTTTGGAAGTATATGGTGCGCAGGGATACATGCAGCATTTGAATGATTTCCTGAATGACAACGGTACAGTTGTTCCTATGGATCAAACACCAAATTACCTGCAAACAAATGAGAAGGTAAACTATAATGCAACACCTGATCATCAGCCCACTTTAAAAGATCCTTATAGTCTTTTCAATCAAACAGGCTATAACTTCAATACTTCTTTGAGTGTATCTCAACGGACTGATAAGATGAGTTATTTCCTTTCAGGAAACTATACAGATCAAAAGGGTGTAATTCTTTATGACCGATTCAAACATTATTCAATAAGACTGAACCTGGAATCTAAGGTCACCAACTGGCTGACTATTGGGCTTAGATCTTTCTATAGTAACAGGAGTTATCCGGATACACGTATGTATGGTGGTAATCTAAGCGATGGTAGCAGTAATGGTAGCAGTACTTATCTATTCAGTCCTTATGCTGATGTGTACAATGCTGATGGCAGCTACAATATGTTCCCGCAAACAACCACTTCTTTTGTAAATCCATTTTCAATGATGGCAAATGAAGGCTATAACCGAACAGGTAACCTGAATGGGATTGGATATGCAACCGTTAAAATTCCCTGGGTAAAAGGATTGACGTATACAGCTACCTATTCTAAAACACAGAATACATCTGAAACAGGAACTTTTTATGGATTCAATACCTACCAGGGACAAGGTCCTAAAGGCACGGGCAAAAGAGCCTATGCAAGAGGCGTAGCTACATTGTTTGATCACCTTATCAAGTATAACAGAACCTTTGCTGAAAAGCACAACTTTGATCTTACTTTATTGCATTCAGATCAAAAAACTGAAGCATACGGGGAATCACTTTCTGCTTCCGGCTTTGATAATGATCAGCTTGCTACTTACCGTTTACAAGCAGGCGCTATCCAGGCAGTTTCAACTTCAGGTTCTCAAACACAAAGCATTGGTCAGATGGCACGTCTCACATACACTTATGGTGGAAAATATTCCGTAACAGGAACGATCCGCCATGATGGCTATTCAGCTTTTTCAGCCAACCACAAATACGGCAACTTCTCATCTATAGGTGTTAACTGGAATATTTCGAAAGAGAAATTCATGGAAAACTCTTCCATATTCAATTCACTCGCATTGCGTGCATCTTATGGTACAAATGGTAATCAATCCATCGCTCCTTATAGCACCCTTTCTAAAATTTCAAACGGTTATTACTATTACCAGGGTGATGCCAACTATACCTACACGCAGTCTGTTAGCTCATTGGGCAACGATGACCTGGTTTGGGAATCAACAACTGGTCTCAACTTCGGTCTTGATTTCAGCATCCTGAAAAATAGGTTGTCAGGTTCTGTAGATGGATATGCTACCCGTACCAACAATCTTGCTTTCACACTGCAATTGCCAACTGCTTCTGGCTTTACTTCTATCACAGCGAATGCAGGTGAAATTCAGAACCGCGGACTTGAGCTCAACTTGCGTTCTCTGAATATCACCAATAAAAAGTTCTCCTGGAGAAGTGAAGCAGCTTTCTCGCTTAACAGGAATGAAGTAACCCATTTGTTGGGTGACAGGAATGGAGATGGCAAAGAAGATGACATTGTTTCCTCAAACCTGTTTATTGGTAAATCGTTGGGTGTTGTTTACGATTACCAGGTCGAGAGAATGTGGCAGCAGTCTGATAAAGACGGTGGCTCTATCATTGCAGGATTCCAGCCCGGTACTTATAAATTGCGCGATGTAAACCATGATGGCAAGATCACTTCAGATTCTGACAAAGTATTCCTGGGTAATACAGGTGCAAATTTCCGCTGGAGCCTTACCAACACATTTACTTATGGTAACTGGTCATTGTTGGTTTACATTAACTCCATCTGGGGTGGTGGAAACTACTTCATCAATGGCGGCAATACTCCCTGGAATGATGCTTATGCCAACAGGGGCGATATGAACCATCCCGTTTATGATTACTGGACCCCAGCTAATCCTGATGCTGAATTCCCAAGACCAAGCTATACTTCCAAAGCCTCTGTAAGAGCACCGAAATACTACGACAGAAGTTTTATCAGGCTTCAGAAGCTGGCATTGAGCTATGAGGCTACCAGGTTTGTGAAAAAGTATGGCATCCAGGGAATGAATATCGCATTAAGTGCTGACAACCTCGGAACGTATGCACCAAAATGGATCGGACTGGATGCAGCCACAGGCAGTGGCCTTACTGTTTCATCCATTCCATCACTGCGTAACGTAATGGTGAACTTTAATATTAATTTCTAAGAAAACGAAATATGAAAAAGATAACAATCATTTCAGCTATGCTTGCA
>Ga0184624_10000231_pt1 | contig 13566 bp, 18 predicted proteins | sample PLM3_5_b1_FD_133157 | JGI IMG/M metagenome (GOLD analysis project Ga0184624, IMG submission 133157) | Groundwater sediment microbial communities from an aquifer in East River, Colorado, USA - PLM3_5_b1 | ecosystem: Environmental > Terrestrial > Soil > Riparian zone | place: USA: East River...
ATACCCATCTCCGGGCCAGCGCCGTACCCGGTGAGATCTTCAGGAATGTAGTAGCTACTCATCGTACCTCCTTAGTAGCCTAGCTGCGAGTAGAGAGACTGCTTCGTAGCTGTCCTCTTGGTCGGGAAGGCGGTGCGTGGTTCGGGTGTGTTAGGAATTGCGGTCCTCAACGGGGGTGGTGCAATTGGAGCAGGCGCGGGTGCGTCTACAGGATCAGGCGGTGGAGGAACAGCAGGCGGTACGTAGCGCGCTGCAGCTGCTGCCAGCAGGCCTGCGTTCTGATCAGTGTAGTCCCCGATCACCCCACCAGCATGTGAGTATAGGGCCGCGAGCTGCCTTGGCAGGTCCTCCTCGAGCTGGGCGCGCGACGTGATAAGACCGTGCTGCGCCTGAGCCAGCTCGTCGCCTCGACGACCACTGAACAGAGTACCGCGCTGCTGCTGCTGGCGCGTGACGCCGAGGTCAGCCTGGTTCATGAGGTAGCCAAGCTCGTTACGGCGACGGTTGCCCTCGACTTCCACGGAGCCTGGGATGAAGTTGCCCTTGTCGTCAGTATACCCAAGCTGCTGCAGGATATCGTGGTACTGGTTGATAATGCCGTGGCGAAGTATAGCCTCGTCCGCGGTGTACTGGGCATCGGTGTGAGCACCAGCGGGCGGCGGCGGTAGTTGTGGGTTCCAGTTCAGTGGGGGTCCGTCTGCCATGTCCTCCTCCTACGTAGTCTGGTTGTCGATGATGCCGAGCGAGTCAAGCTGCGTGAGCAGTGAGGCGAGAGCTGCATTCCCGCCCCGCGAACCTGTAACGACCACAGCTGTGTACTTGGCATCGAACGCGTCTCTGAGGAACTCAAGGTTGCGCTGCACGACGAGGTACCCCGCCTCGGGGTTATCTACTGCCGCGCGCTCTGGGAATTCTGTCTTAGCCATTATCCTACCCCGTAGAGGGTTATACGGCTACCAGCCTTAAGGTTGCCGCCGTTCGGGAAGAAGGTGATGCGGTTGATTGCCGCCGGAGTTGCGTTAAACCACGAGCTACCACCTATCTCGACTATGTTATCGGTCAAAGCGCCAGCGGCCTCCCTCGACTGAGAGAAACCGATGCCAGTTTTATGGCCGATAGCACCTGCATAGTTCCCGATGAACACCACAACTGTCGAGAAGGAGTTGCCCGGAGCAGTACTACCAGGCATACGCCCAAGCCTCGCAAACGTCTGGGCACCGCTGACTGCACCAACCGCGGTTACACTCGTTGAGTTGCCGAGAATGGTTTGGTAGTCATAGTTGCTACCACTGTCGGCGTTGTACTGGCAGCGAAATTCGGTTCCCGTGACTGCCGCTGTACCTCTTAGGTAGCCTACCACGATCAGGTGAGCGAAGGTCGCAGGAATGCTTTGGAAGTCGATGTTAGCTGCATCCGCGCCTAGTAGGCTATCGTTTATTTGCTGTAGGCCATTCACCCAAGCCGCGACGGGAGACTGATTCATGCCCAATACCTTGCCAGCAGCTCCCTGCGACAGCTTGCTGAGCGCGATTGCAGCAGCGGCGTCGATGTTGGAGTTGTCTAGAGCTCCGTTCAGCACCGCAGCGATGGCGTTGAAGTTAGCTAGCACCTGCGACACGTCCTCCGGCTGACCGGTCTGCATGGAGGAGGCGTTGATGACGTTGTAGAAGCCCACTAGAGCACCCTCCCTAGCCAGTTAGCGATGCCGTAAGGCGGCATGTTCTGATGAGCAGTACCGCTACCAGCAGCTCCCGTGAGGTTAGTGCTTGGACCACCCGTACTGCCAGAAAAGATCTTGCACGGAGCGCCTGCACCGCCACCACCAAGGTCAACCACGACACCAGTACCACGAGTAACCTGCCCACCACCACCAACCGACGCACCCGTCTGAGTGATGTGGTCGTGGCTGTAAGCGTGGGTATGGCTGCTCATATCGTGGTCATGGCTTCCCAGCTCAGCCTCGACTAGAGGGTGCTTCTCCACGCCGCCGAAGGCGCCGAGGGTGTCGTTGGCTGTGAGTCGTGCGGCAGCACCGTCTACACCGAACACAGTCCGACCACGGAAGTCAGGGATGTTGAAGTGAGTCCCGTCCACTGATCCCCACGTAGTCCCGATGAGGTTGAACAGGTCCACGTACGAAGCCCTCAGCAGTGACCTCCCATCAAAGATCATGAACCAGCCACCTGCAGGGTCGGACGCTCCCAGGTAGGGAATAAAGCCCCCGATGGGGAGGAGGGCGTGCAGCAGATCCTGAGGTAGGTTAAGCTTGCTGAGGGAGATATTCGCCCCGGCATTGACGTTGGAATCGTCGATACCTCCGTTAAGTACTGCGGCGATGGCCTGGAAGTTTGCGAGGACCTGAGAGACATCCTCAGGAAAGCCAGCCTGCAGCGATGTGGCGTTTACAACGTTGTAGAACCCCATTACTCCCGCACTCCTAGGACCATGCCATCGACTAGGACCGCGAAGATCGCCCAGGCACCAGCAGGAAGGGCGTAGTCAACGTGTCCGATAGGCAGAGGCTGTGTACCCACAGTGGTCTCAGCGTCGATGAAGCGGAAGGCGACGAAGCGGGCGTAGATGTCAGAGCTAACGCGCGCCTCCTTGACGATTGAATCAGGGCCCCAGTCGCCGATACCCCAAAGGTCGCTAGGATCCCACAAGTCTGACGTTGCAGTGAGGTCGACCGAGTACGAGCGGTAGGCTGAGGGGCGGAAGTTACGAAGGATCTGCACCTGGAACTTACCGCGACCAAGGAATCGCAGGCGGCGCACGTACTTCTCGTTGGCTGGGTTGTTGAGGTCGAACATGCCCGTCTCGAGTAGCCCCTGAACAGTCGCCCCATCATCATCCCCGACGGGTGCGTAGACCCATAGGAATTTGTTCGCAGCGTTGTGGCCACCATACAGGGTCTCTGTCACCCCGGACCTCACCCGTGTGAATACGCTCACAGGCAGACGCTGGAACATGAACGGAGACTGCTTATTCTTATCGGTCAGCCGTGGGTAGTACTCTAGCTGGACTGTGGCAATTGCAGAGCCGACTTCGGGGAGTGCCCAACCAACACGGTTCTCGTAAGCATACCCGTAGACGGTAGTGAGGGCGCTCAGGTTCAAGATCTCGGGGCGGAAGAGCGGATCGACTTTCAGGCTAACGGGGATCGCCGCCGCATCACCACGCCACTGACAAATCCCCCTGCGTGAGAGGAAGTACAGGTTGGCGTCGAAGTGGACCCATGAGAAGTGTGATTCGCTACCCTTTTCAGCATCAGCGACACGGTTGGCGAAGGTAACTGGGTCGTAGATAACATAGATCCGCTCACGCTTGGAGGTGATCAGAAAAACGCCATCTGTCGCGAGCGCCACCATCTGGTCTCCGTCACCCTTGCCAAGGTCCACCCAGGAGGAAACTCCGAAGGTCTGAGCGTCACCGGGGTCGGATGAGTAGGTGCGGTCGGGAGTTGCAGGAATTCCCGACACCCACATCGTATCCTTCCACAGGCGCAAGTACCTACCCTTGGGAGCAGATGCGAAGGTAACGACGGTTGTTCCATCCCAACTCGCGTAGTCACTGACACCGTCCCCCATGTAGACTTTGGAGTTGAAGGTCTCGAAGCTCATCGGCACCGAGGTGCTCAGCCCAGTACGAATCTCCACCCAAGTGATTGGGTCAGCCGATACGTCGGTTGTGTAGTAGAGCTTGCCAGCTGTGGTGTGGATTAGGACCTGAGGCGTAAGGCCAGCGCGATAGAACGTGTATGCTGAGATAACACGGTCCGCACCAGAGCCGAACGTACCCCGACTATCACACCCCAAGCGCTTCGCACCAGCCCCACGCTCATCGAGGACGATGTTCTCCCCCTTGCGAGCCTCGTCGATGTTGAGAGAGTTGATGGCGTCGCGGATGTTCACGCCGCCGGCGAAACTACCGACGCGGAACTGCAATGACTTGAGGTCAACAACCTCCTGAGTACTCACTTATACGACTCCAAGTCTCGCATTATCATGTCCACGATGTGTACCCGGTTCCCGTCGATATCCGTCCGATCACTTACGTCGATCTCCTCGTCGGGAAGGTCAGCCTGTGTCACCCTCTGCTGGAGGTACGCACGGAGCTTCTTGGTGTCCTTTAGCTGACCGTCGTAAGCCTTCAGCCACAGCCAGACATCCTCACGCGTGAGGCCTATGTCTCTAGGCTTTACAGCCACGTGTTATCAGGAGACACGCGCTCCTGCTCCTCTTCGTCCTGCATTGTCTCGTCGGTGGCCATGTCTGAGAAGACTTCCTCCAACTCCGCGCGCGACTGCTCAGATAGCTGGAGCTCGTTGGCTCGCTTGTGAGCGCGCTGCAGGGCGGCAGTCAGAATCGCCTCATCGAGGTCAGGAGGCGTGATGGGTACGTCAGTAGGGTTGACGAGAGCTACGACCTGCTGTTTGTAGTGCACAACTACCGTGATGGCCTGGTTCGACGGCGGCAGGATGTAGAGATTGTTCTCCCAGACATAGTACCCCTCTGGCGACGCGGAACGGTTCTGAGCGAGTGTCAGATCGAGGGGGAACCACTTCTCGAAGAACTCATCATCTGTAAGGCGCCGCAGTTTTACCCTACGGTCAGCTGGTGCAGTGACGTAGACGCGCGTGATCGACTTGAAGTTGGCGATGGGGCCACCGGCACCAGGCGTGATGGCGATATCAAAGTCGCCCACAGCCTGCACTGACGTGACCTGAGTCTGCTCCCACATCCATCGAGCACGACGTGCGATGCGGCGGTAACCCCAGTTGATGTAGCGGAAGCGAGTGTCCTGCGAGTAGGCGTCGAAGCCACGAGCGATGAGCTCGTCGTCAAACTGCTGGAGGGTCATCTCACCCATCTAGGCCCCTAGGCACCTGAACCGAAGATGGCCAAGGGGACGCGGCAAAACCGTCCTTCTTGATGGCGTGGGCGAGTCGTTCGTGGGCTTCCTTCATCGCTTCCCCCTGCTGCTCCTCTAGCTGACGCTTGACCTCGTCCTGCTCGCGCTCAGCGCGGTCGTACTGATCTTCGTGTCCGCGCGACTGAGAGTCAGCCTGCATCAGCCGCTCAAGGTCCCGACCGTCAAGGTGCTCGCTTGTGAAGATCAAGCGCTCCGTACCGTCCTCACAGTGCTCAGCAAAGACATACTGACCTGTGGTCGGTTCGAGGCTGATCGTGACACGGTCGCCGTACAGTTCGCGGACTTGGCGGACGATGGATAGCACGTCGTCGTCCAGTGTGACCAACCCCTCACGTTCGGAGTAGAAGGTCTTGACTGCGTGCAGTTCCATCGTCCGCCTTTCCGTTGTGGCTTACGGAATGTCGTCCGCGAGGTTGTAGATGACGCCCTGGGTCTTCCGACGCTGGATCCCAAGGTCACAGTACTTGTACAGTGTGGCCTTGTAGGCATCCGTGTCGGGGGACTCGACCTTGCGCAGAATGGCTCCATCGCGGTTCATCCAGCGGAAGTCGTTGCCGTTCAGCTGGATCCAGAGGAAGTCCTCCGGCCGGATGAAGAACATGTGCTGCTTCGGGCAGTCGTCGTCGAAGACCAGCGGGAGCCCGTTGTAGTCGATGTACTTGAAGCCACCGTGCATCGTGCCCGCGTTGGCATCGTTCCACCGCTTCTGGGCCTTGAGCTGGTTGACGTAGCGGCGACGCACACCACGAGTGGTGAGAATCAGCTCCGTCTCCCAGCCCTCCGCACCGATCCGGTCGAGCAGGAGCTGGCCGGCATCCTCATCGAAGACACCGTTACCACCGTCCACCTGCTTGGCCTGCCAGTACTCGTTCCCTGCCGTGGATGAGTTGATCCCGTGCAGCGTGAAGTTCTGGGTCAGGTCAGACCGGGTGATGTTGCGGAGGCCGTTGATTTCGACCTTCCAGTTGCCGTCCACGCAGAGGACGTGTGTACCCGGGGTGGCCGTGAGGTCAGTGCCCGAGTAGGTCACGACGCGCGTGGTCGGGTTGATTGCGGTGATGGTCCGCGGCGACCCTGCGGTAGACAGGTACGCATCCGTGGACTGGTTGATGAAGTCCACGAGCATGCCTACTCGCAGGTACTGCAGGTTGTCGACCGTGACCGTGTTGGCACCGTCCGCTGTGATCTGACACAGCGTCCCAGTGCCGTCCCCGAAGGCCTGACGGTTCAGGTCCTTCCGGAGGTCGTTCACTGCACCGACCGTCTCGGCTTCGAGCAAGCGGAGGTACGCGCCGACGTTGCGCTCCGTGACTTCCATGGAGAACCCCGTCAGCTGGATCTGCTTGTACTCCTTCTTGATCTTGTCGATCAGGTCGGCCCAGCCCTGCTGACCAGCAGCTGGCAGTACAGCACCCTCCGCGCGAGCCGTCCCCGACTCGTTGCGTGAGGTGTGGACTGCGATCACCCACTGGCGTCCCGCGAACTCAACGATGGAACCATCCCGGGAGATCCCCTTGTAGTCCATCGTCTCGCCGTTCACGGCGTTCATGTGGCCGCTTCCGGCCTCCAGTTCAGAGGGCGAGTAACCGAAGAGCAGAATCGCCCGCTGGTTAATCATCTCCCTTACCACTGGGAGATAGTAGTTCTGGAGAACGGCGTCGGCTGAAGTCGTGGTCTGTGGCACCGTGCCTCCCTTCTAGCCTTGTCCGCGACCGAGCACCAAACAGGTAACGATCTTACCGTTCAGTGCGGCCAGGGAGTTGGCAACTTCGGGTGTGACAGCTCCTACGCTGCCGCTGGAATCCCGGACCATCAACTTGCCGGTTGCTCGGTTCCACTCGTACAGGAAGCCACCGCCGGCACCCAGAGGGATGACAGCGATGATCGTTCCATTGGCACCGAGGCCGACAGACTTCGGATCCAGGGTATACCCGCCAGCAACGTAGTCGGAACCACCGAACGTCAGGTCGACCAAGCGCACGAAAAGGTCCCCGAACGCCTGGCGACTGACAACTCCGTAAGTGATTGCCATTGCTACCTCTCTGGCGTGATGGGTGGAAGTTCACCACGTTCCCATGCCTCAGCGGCGGCGCGGCTAGCCTGCTTGATGTTATCGAACTTCACAGGCTCTGCACCTTGTCCGACGCCACTGCCAGGCACCGAAAGCGGGCCCGTTCCACGGGTTCGTACGGCAGACCCCAGAGTGTGCTCACGGAACTCCATTGCGCCGTCACGCGCCACCTTGGCGAGGCCTTTGACGTCTTGAAAGCCGCCCTCGTCAATAGCGCCACGGATGTGACGCAGGATGGTGCGATCTGGAGTTGTGAGACCTTCCTCTTTGTCCAGCCGTTGCCACTCATTTATCGACTGCTGGAGGAGCCCATCGTAGAACGCGTGCTCCTCTGCCTCAGATCGCGCTTCATGGTCCTCGATCAGAGGCTTAGCCCACGCAGGCGGGTCTTCCGGCTCATCCCCCTCAGCTGGCTCGACAACCTGCGCCGGCTGGCCCAGTGCCGCCTTGACGGCAGCCTTCTGAGCGTCAGGCAAGTCCATGTTGTCGACCACAGAGGAGATTGTACCGACGGGGTCTTCTGCGTAAGCTTGCTCGAAGCCGACGAGTCGACGGACGGAGTCTCCGTCATAACCAGCCTCGGCGATATCACCGAACTCAGTTCGGAGTTCGCGGTACTGGTCGTTTACCTCCTTGAAACGGGAATACGGGACCGTGTCAGTCGTTCCCTGCTGGCTATCGGCGTTTTCCGCCCCCGCGGGCTGTGGTGCAGCAGTTTCCGGCTGAGCGCTCTCGGTACCCGGCACTGGCGTCCCATGACCGACATCCCCCGGCTGAGTGTCGCCACTCAGGTCTTCCTGTGCCCGGCGGACAGCTGAATCCATGGTCTCGTGTGCCATGTCACCCATGTGTTCCTCCCTACGGTTTTACGCCCTCGATGGCGAATGGGGATTTGCACTGATGGCTCGACCAGGCTCACGTGGCGGCTGCTTCGGGAACAACTCTTTATCCCGTGCCGCCATTCGCTTGGCCTGAACCATCGTCTTCGGCTTGGGGCCGTCGCCTTCACGCAGCTGGACCTCAAGCTCGTCTTCTGACTGGAGGTACTTCTTCAAGTCCTCCATCTTGATGTACGAGCCCTGAGAGGTCTGCACGGCAGACTTCTCCAGGAACTCTAGGGCGCGATCAAGGTCCGAAGCCACGGATCCCTACGCCACCCGGGTGGATCTCTGCGAAGGCCTTCCGGTCGACGTACAGAGTCGCGTTGTGCTCGTCGCGAGTCCGCACGACGAAGGCCTCTTCGCCGTCTTCGTCCCGCTTCTGGATGATGACGGCCTTGTGCCCCTCAAGCTCCTTGGGCACTGCCTTGTTCTCACCCAGAGTCACGACGGAGTCGATCTCCACGGGCGGATCTTCCTCGCCCGCGTGGTGCTTCTTCGAGAGAAGTGCCCGATCTACGTCCCCGCCAGGCGGGAAGTCGTAGTTCGAAGCGTCGGAGGACTTCTCGCCGACGTTCACGTCTGGCTCGACCTCCGAGATCTCGGTGCCCTCCTCCCGGTTCGCCGGATCGGAGGTACCCGAACGCTCCTTGGCGTACTCCTTGGGGTCTACTAGCCCCCCGTCGCCACGGGTCTCTGACTCGTCACTCATCTATCCTCCTCTCTTCTTCGCCGCTTTCTTGACACCGTCTCCCACGATGGATGAGTAGCAAATGGCGTAGGCGTTTTTGCTGTTGCCCTTCGCCTTCACTTTCGCCACGCACCTATCCATCTTGCCCCAGAGGGACTTTGGGAGATTTGCGTAGGGCAAGGTTAGTGCCCGTCGAACCAGCTGTTGCGGATCATGTCCACCTCCTAGGAATTCGTGATCTGAGCAGAACCATCAGTGGGTGCAGCGCCGTCGACTGTGGGCTGAGTTTCCCCAGTCCCCGCAGCACCAGGCTGGCCTTCGACGGGTTCAGTGAACGCCGACGACGGAGGCTGACCAGCAGGCTGGCCACCGGGAGCACCCTTTGCTGCCTCCAGTGCCGCCATCTGCTGCTGCATTGCCTCTGCTTGTAGCTGCTCGTGCATGGCCGTATGCTCGTCGAACAACCGGACTATTTCCGCGTCGGAGATCGCGAGGTCGTCAAACTCTTCCGACGACATCTCACGGTAATGCTGCTCAAGGTGGAGTGCGTGGTTGTGCCACTTCTTCACCGGGAGGGCTATCGGCTTGTCGTCGCCTTCGGCCAGCTCACCCTTGGCATCGAAGGTGACCTGCGACATTCCCCGAAGCATCATTTGGTTCTCGCGGTTGGCCATCGCGATCTGCAGGTCATCCAGATTAGGCTCAGCCTCGCCCAGATCCAGACGCTCCTCGATCTTCTTCGGGTCCTTCAGCACCCCAAGCTGCACGAGCTCCAGCGTAAACTGCTGACGCGCAGCCTTCGACTTAGGCATACCCGAGCCCGCCTGTGAGATGACGTCGGTGTTATTCTTCAGGTCGGCACCCTTGAACTTCACCACATCGAACACGCCATCCCGCCGGTAGTAGCCCATGATGCGACGAGTGTTGTAGTACTGCGCTACGCGGTTCAAGATGAATGAGCCCTCGAGTGCGATGGAATCCTCGAGGTTGCCCACAGTCGGAGCGATCTTAGAGTCGTCCTCTTCCTGCAGGTAAGACACTGCGACGCCGCTCCTAACGCCGGTCGGGACGGAACCACGAGAGATGTCTGACTGCCCCGAAATTTCGAGGATAGCCGTGCGCAGCATCTCGGCGAGGTTCTCGACCTGCGCCGGCATCTGCAGTCCCTGAATCGGCTCGGGGGGCGGGATGTTGGCTGAGTGCACGTACCTCAGGATAGCACCAGCGACGTTCTTCACCTGGCCCTTAACGCGGTGCTGAGTAGCGATCCGCCACATCGGGTTCGCCATGTAGTCCTTGTTCGCCACCAGCTGCGACACGGTCTTGTCGATCTCCAGGTTGATATCCCGGATGTGGTTCATCACGGAGTCAGCCCAGATGGTCCCCGATGCGGGGATATGCTGGTAGAAAGCGTGGGGGATGCGAGCGTCCTGATACGGGAACTCACTCCAATCGAGGAGCTTGTCCTGACACCACCGCACGTACAGACCACTCTTCAGGAACGGAGTGTTACGGAAGATCGACGGGCGGAGCCAGAATGTATAGACCTGAGCCCCGTTTTCGACCTGCTGGTCTCGCGGCAACGACAGTCCCACGCGGTGCAGCATCCGCTCCTGCTGCGGGCCCAACGTAGCATTCTCGGGGTTTAGCCCGCGTGCAGCTGACCCGTAGATGTCCTTGATTACGTCGATATCCGCCACCTCCGACGTAATGAGGTCAGGCAGGTCCTCGAAGGACGTAGCGAACTCGCTGGGGTACAGTTGGAACGGTGAGTAGATCTTGAAGTCGAGGTCACCTAGCGGGAAGGTCTGGGAGTTGACCTTCGTACCCGCCTTCTCTGCCTCCTCAATGATCTCCTTCTTCCGCTTGTCGCTGAATGTCACCTCGTTGGTCTGTGGGTCGATCACGAACTCGAACTCACCAGCGTCCTCGTTCAGGTAATCCCAGCCAACGTACATGGACGAGGTGCCGCACTGAATCATCCAAGCGAGCACCTCCTTGCGCCGCTTCGGGAGCTTGAACTTCCACTCCACGGCGTCGATCACTGCACGGCCGACCTTCGTCGCGGCAAGGTCCTCCTGCTCATCTGACCTCGCCACAATCTCGATCACGGGATGGTTCTTGGTGAGCTTCGACAGCTCAGTACGGAAGACCGACAAGGCCTGGTTAATCACCATGCGCGGCTGCTTACCGTCGAGTTCGCTGTCGAACGTGGAATCCCGATCCGAGAACGTAGCCATCGTCGCGTTCCAGCTGGCGTAGTGGTCCCCAGCCACAAGGGCGATGTTATTCCACCAGACCGCCTCGTACGGTCGACGCAGTTCCTGGCGTGTCTCCAGCGCAGTCTTGAGCGCCGGGATCAGGTCTTCCCTCTTGCGGATCTCACCGATTCTCACTGAACACCTCCGGGAAGTCTTCCCTCAGCAGGAGCTCCTCCTCAGCAGATGCTCGCGTCGCCTCGGTGCTTCGACGCACAAGCCCACCTTCGATTTCGATCTCCTGCTCAGGCAATTCCATACCGCCCTCTTCGTCCTGGTCAGGGTACTCACGAAACGTACTGTAGTCACCGGCGATAAGTCGGTCGACTAGCGCTGTGACGTGCTTCCCGTCACGCTCGTGCACTCGATCAGTCAGGCGAGCTTGCGCTCGGAGCGAATCGCGGAACAGTACGGCGCCCAGAACAAGTGCGCTGATCGTCACGATGTTCAAGACAGTGCTCGCGATTACTACGTCTGTGAGATGCGCGGTAATCACGAGACAGCCCTCGCCTTGCGGAGAGCTGAAGTCTCCCGCCGCTTCCTCATCTCTACCTCGCCCTGTAGGTTATGTAGCTTCTTGCGTAGTGCCGCGACCTTCCGCTCGAGACCCAATACCTCGTCGGGGGTCTTACACCCGACTATAGCACCGATCTCCACAGCACAGTCAGTGCAGAGGTAGACGTCGTCGTTCCAGTCGACCTCCCTCTGCATATCGATGAAGGGTCCGATCTCCCCGGTGTCGCCGTCGGGGGTGTTGCCCTTGCCACAGTTGAAGCAGTTCGGTGGCGAGCCAGTCATGCGTTCTACGAGCCTCATGTTGCCTCCTAAGGTAGAGTCGGCGGTTCCGGCTGATTGGGTGGTACTTCGGGCGGGTGTGACGGGCCAGGCCAGTGAAAGACCCAGTGCACGGTCAGCACCGTCATCCCCGCGAGGATCACGATGGAGGACCACGACGTGATCTTCTGTAGGTTCCAGACGGTCGTGCTGGCTGTGGGCCACGGCACCAGCTTACCGAAGATCGCGGCCAGCAACTCAGGTACCGCGACGAAGGCGAAGATCGTGCCCCACAAGACGTAGCCCCACGTCTCTTTGGACATCAGTTGCTCCTTCCCCACGTCTTCCGGAAGTGGCCGTACTTGTACTCAGCCTTCACCATATCGGCGAATGCCTTCCACTTCGCGTCGGTGTTCACGAAGTCCTTGTGGTTACCGCCCAACGTACCGAGGAACTTGTGCTGAGTAAAGCCCTTGCCCTTCGGAGTGCTGACCATGCCAGGCAGCACGGCGGTCGCCGGCAGGCCTCGCTTCTTGAGACGGAACGCCACCATGCGAGCGAACACGTGGAGGGCGTAGTCATCGTAAGGCTTGTTATAAAAGCCCTCGAGGCACAAGTTCTCGGTGACGGAGTTGTAGACGCGACACGCCCACGCCTTGCGGTTCCACGGCACGAACTGGATGCACTCCTTACCGTCCGCCTTCAGAAACGCGTGGTAGCTCACCTCTGCCCTTGCGCTCATGATCGTGGAGATCGTGCCCTTCCAGTACCCCTCAGGGTCATGGACCGCGATCATTTGTACGCCCAGCTCAGGGTGAGTGCGCTTGCTCTGATTCGGCGAGTGCATCTGAGTCAGGGGTGGTAGACTGTAATGCTTCATGCTACTGCCTCCTCTTCAGGAACTCTGCGTCCGGCGAGTCGGTGGGGGAGGCTACTAACAGGCCTCCGCTGGCCGGCAGCCTCAAGTTCCCGCTCAAAGTGTTCGTCCACCATTCGCTGCTCGGGGTCAAGTACTGCATCACTACCTTCCACCTCAGGGAGATCCACGACAGCCACGAGAATGTGTCCGAGGCAGTCGATGTTGTGGTCGTCTCTCTTACGCGGCTTCTCCGGCGGTTCTTCTTCCGCGACGTTGGTGCGGGTCGGTCGCCAGCGATACTGCGGGAGGTAAGTCTTGAGCTTTTCACAGCTCTTGAACACGTAGAGGCGAGGAGCTGCATCTCCGTCGCCATCGCCATCGACATCTCCATCCACCTCCCCGAAAGGATGAACATGTCCAGGCTTAGGTCGTAGGTACTCGGTGATCCGGGATATCCGGGCGGTGGGCTCTCGATCAGCGATCTCAGGGTAGACTCCTGCATCGTGCCATAGATCGAGGACGGACCGTCCGTCGGTTTGGGATCTGATCTTGGCTTCAGGACCGATAAAGATCCGCTCGATCTCCTCGTTGGGTCCTCCGACGTCATCCTCTACCTCCATTTCCTCCTTGATTTCTGCCCACCGCGGGATGTCCCACCCACTCTCAAGGACCTCCCGGTAGTAGAACACATCGCCCGTAGGCGCTAGCGCGACCCAGCTGATGCAGCCTTCACTGCGGAGTCCCGGGTCGATACAGGCCCAACGTTCCCAGCTGGATGGAATGCGAAAGTCCTCCACGACGTGGGTCTCTGGGTTCCAGTCGGTGAAGATCTGTCCGACGAAGACCTCGTGGGATCCTTCAACGTATCGCTGGTACCAGTGCTTGGGAAGACTCGAGAACTGTTCAAGGTAGTCCTCCGGTAGGTTGGGGTTGTCGAACGGAGTAGCTTCGATGGCCTTAAACAGTCGTCGCTGTTTCAGATCACGGTCCCCGTTGATGAACCATCGCCACAGGTGGTTGTGGCCGTCGGGGTTGAACGTGAACAAGCCCTCGCGGCAGGTGTTCTGCTGCCTCAGTCGTCCGCGGAACTTAAGTAGAATGTC
>Ga0184624_10000232_pt1 | contig 13543 bp, 13 predicted proteins | sample PLM3_5_b1_FD_133157 | JGI IMG/M metagenome (GOLD analysis project Ga0184624, IMG submission 133157) | Groundwater sediment microbial communities from an aquifer in East River, Colorado, USA - PLM3_5_b1 | ecosystem: Environmental > Terrestrial > Soil > Riparian zone | place: USA: East River...
GATGGGTCGCCTTCGCCTGACCTAGCCGGCGGTTCACGACAGAGAGAGGATGTAGTCCGCATGGCGACATTGACCGCATGGGCCTTTGACAACATCGAGGGTGCCGAGCAAGCGGCCCAGAGGTTGCAGGGGCTCCAAGCGCAGGAGTTGATCAAGATCGAGGATGCTGCTGTCGTCTCCTGGGAACCGGGAAAGAAGAAGCCGAAGACCCGGCAACTGAGCAACATGACAGCGGCCGGCGCCCTCGGCGGCACCTTCTGGGGCATGCTCTTCGGGTTGATCTTCTTCGTCCCGCTGCTTGGGGCCGCTATCGGCGCCGGCATTGGTGCCCTGGCCGGCTCGATGACCGACGTCGGTATCAGCGATGACTTCATCAATAGTGTGAAGCAACGGGTCACGCCAGGCACGTCGGCGCTCTTCGTACTGAGCTCCGATGCCGTCATAGATCGGATCAAGGACACCTTCAAAGACACCCACGCTGAGCTGATCGCCAGCAACCTTTCTGCTGAGCAAGAGGCCAAGCTGCGCGAGGTCTTCGCCGAAGAGTGAGTTCGGCCGCCAGTACGTTTTCAGAATGGCCGAGAAGAGCGACGGCGCCAGCGCGCCCGATGAGGACGACGCGTCGCCCTTCCAACCCCCGGCTCGCCGGCCGCTTCTGCACCGGCTGGCCCCGGTCATTGAGCACGTACGCCACTACCGCGGCGGGACTCTGCGACGGGATCTGCTTGCCGGTTTAACCGTTGCTGCTCTGGCCCTGCCGTCCTCGCTGGCGTACGCCGAGATCGCCGGACTGTCACCGGTCATCGGCCTATACGCGCTGTTGCTGCCGGCGGTTGCCTACACCCTGCTGGGCTCTTCCCGTCAAATGATCATCGGGCCCGACGGGTCAATTGCAGCTCTGGTGGGGACGGCAGTCATCCCGTTGACTGCCGACCCGGAGCAGCGCGCGTCACTTGCCGCCATGCTGGCGCTGTTTGTTGGCGGCGTGTTCCTGGCAGCCCGCCTGGTCCGACTGGGCTGGATCGCGGACTACCTCTCACGCCCCGTCCTCATCGGCTACGTTCATGGCGTCGCAGTGGTTCTGATCGTCGGTCAATTCGGCAAGCTGCTGGGCCTCAACATCGGGGCTCAGAATCCTCCGGAAGAAGTCGTCGAGGTAGTCGGGGAGATCACCGACCTCAGTTGGGCGACTCTGGCGGTCGGCTTGGTCTGTCTGGCTGCTCTACTGCTCTTCGGTTGGCTGGTTCCCAAGCTGCCAGGTCAGCTCATCGTGGTCGTCCTGGCCATCGTGATATCGGCTGTTGTAGGGCTGGCCGACCACGGGATTGCAATAGTGGGCGAGATCCCTGCAGGCTTGCCCAGCCTCGAGGTGCCGGACGTTCGGCTGTCCGACATGCCCAGGCTCATCCCCGCGGCACTCGGCATCTTCTTCGTCGGTTTCTCCGCCGAGATCCTCACCGCTCGGTCCGTCGCCGGCCGCATGGCCAGCACGTCGAAACGAATGCGGAATTGGCTGCCATGGGCGCGGCGAACCTGGCCGCAGGGATCAGCCAGGGGTTCCCGATCGGGGCCAGTGGTTCTCGTACATCCGTCAATGATCAGATGGGTGCCCGCACCCAAATCTCGGGACTGCTCGCCGCGGCAGCGATCGGGCTGGTTCTACTGTTTCTGACAGCGCCGATCCAGTACCTGCCACAGGCGACACTTGGCGCTGTCATTGTGACCGCCGCCTTAGGAATGATCGATCTCGGAGCATGGCGGGGTCTCGCCAGGATCAGTCGGGTGGAAGTCGGGATTGCTGCCATAACGATGGCGGGTGTGGTCACAGTGGGGGTGCTTCGGGCCTTACTGCTGGCAGTCGCCCTCTCGGTCGTCGATGCGGTCCGACGCAGCGCCTCTCCGCACGACGCCGTGCTCGGCTGGGTCGAACGATTGGATCGCTATGCCGACGTACGACTCCATCCGTCGGCCAAGATCGTCCCTGGGGTGTTGATCTACCGGCTCGATGATCGGCTGTTCTTCGCGAACGCAGACTATGTCAAGGGCCGGATTCGGGAAGCGATCTCAGGTGCACCGGCGCCCGTGCGCTGGCTGGTGTTCGACGCAGAGGCGCTCAACCATGTAGACGTGACTGGCACGCGCATGCTCACCGAGCTCATCGGGTCGCTGCGTAAGGAATCCATTACATTCGTCTTCGCCAGGCTCCACGGCCCAACAAGCGACCACCTGGAGGAGGCCGGCGTTCTTGATCTTGTCGGCGAAGAGCACGTCTATCCGACCGTACGGTCGGCAGTGCAGGCCGCACCGACGGCGACAACCTGACCGGTGTCGAGGTCAGGACGCGTAAGCCCCGAGGAGGTCGCGGGGAGATACCATCCAGATAGGCCCATTGCTGCCATTGACTAACAGATGCCGTACGCAATGCTCCATCATGAGCTGCGCAGCCGCCTGAATGGTCATATCCGCTGTATACGTCACTGTGCTCCTGGTCACGTGGCCATCATCTGAACGGTCAGCCGCACCAGCTACGGCCAAAGGTCCTGCCGATCAATCAGTGTCAGCACGGACCACGCAGCGGAAGCCGACGTGGCTCATGCCGGTATCGATCATCTGCGGCCTGCGAGCGGCGGGGCGGTAGCGCATGCAGTAGCTGTCGGCACACAGATAGGAGCCGCCCTTGATCACTTTGCGGGGTACTCGGAATTGCAGTTGTCGTGGGTCGTAGCTGCTGACAATGTGGCCGCCTCGGGGATTGCGTGGAATGCAGCAGGGCTTGTCGACCTCGGCGGGATGGTGGTCGGCGTACCAGTCCGCGGTCCAGTCCCAGACGTTTCCGGCCATGTCGTACAAGCCGTATCCGTTTGGCGGGAATGAGCCCACAGGGGTGGTCGTGCCGTATCCACGATCAGGTCGCCACGGGAAGTCGCCATGCCAGAAGTTTGCGAGCCGGTTTTCGGCAGGCTCGGGCTCGTCACCCCAGGTGAAGATCCTCTGATCCAGCCCACCGCGTGCCGCTGCTTCCCATTCGGCCTCGCTGGGCAGGCTCCGGCCGGCCCAGTTCGCGTACGCCTCGGCATCTTCGTAGGCGACATGTACGACGGGATGATCTTCGCGTCCGCTGATGGAGGACCCGTTGCCTTCTGGCTGGCGCCAGGACGCCCCTGGAGTCCAGGTCCACCACAGATTGAGGTGACGGGGGCGCACCGGCCCGGCTGTGCGGGTGAATACCATCGACCCAGGCTGCAGGTTCTCCTCCGGCGCGCCAGGGAAGTCGGCAGCGTCGAGTGGCTGCTCGGCGACGGTCACATAGCCAGTCGCGTCGACGAACTCCTCGAACTGGGTGTTGGTGACCTGGTGAGTCTCCATCCAGAAGCCGTCAACATTGACCCGATGAGACGGCGCTTCCTCGGGATAATGCCGGTCCGATCCCATCGAGTACGTCTGGGCCGGAATCCAGATCAGCCCGTCGGTGTCGGCGAGCCCAAGCAGCGGTGCATCGGACGACATCACGAGCTGGGTGTGGGGAAGATTTCGGCCCAGTCGTTCTTCATGCTCACCACGGTCCAATTCTGGCTTTTGGCAGTCTCCAGCGCCTCCTCGGCCCCCGCCGTGTAGTCGAATTCCCGGTCGGCGTCGTCGTGCAAGAGCAGCAGCCGGAGCGAGGGCGTGGACGGGGTTCCCGAGAACGCCAGCATCGGCACGTCGCCGTTGGAGTTGCCGAAGGAAAGGATGGGCCGTCGCCCTATCCGGCTCCAGATGCGGACCGGCTTCTCCGGGCCGTCATCGAAGAAATCCATCGCACCCTTGTAGAGCAGGGCGGACTGGCCGCCTTCCGATGAGTACGTGATGCCTAGAGCGCTGCCAATGATCCGCTCCGGCGGGATGCTGTACATGTTCTCGGCAACGGGGCGCATGAAATCCCGATCACCACCTGATGCGATGTAGGTGGCAAAACCGTTGGCCTCCAAGTACCGAAGCAGCTCCACCATGGGCGCATAGCCGCATTCCCGATACGGCCGCTTCAGCCCGGGATTGTCGGCATCGTTGAAGAACTCCTTGACCCGCCGGTCGTAGTCTTCGACGGTCACTGCTTCAAATGCCTTAGGAACGGCGACCATCAAGAGCTTTATGTCGCTGTCGTCGCCGTGATAGTGCTTCACCACGGCCCCGCTGAGCCACTGCATGTCACCCTCGTACGCCGCCTGGTACGGCTGCTGCGTCCGCAACGCCGGCTCGTCTTCGGCCAGCTCGCGGAACCGGCGGATGGTGAAGTCCAGTTGGATGACCAGCGGCTTCTCGGTCCAGAGCGTGCCGTCATTGTCGAAGACGGCCACCCGGGCGGCGGGCTCGACGTAATCGGGCCCGCCCTCCTCGGTCACATGCGCAACAAAGTCGGTGATTTCCGACTTCGTCACGCCATCGTTCCAACTCGCAAGCTGGGCTTCCACCTCAATCGGCGGCCACGAGCTGGTTCAGCTTCTCGACGGCTTGGTCGATGCTGAAGGTTGCCGGCTTCTGCCGCGGCGGGAACTCCTTGAACGACTCGAGGAAGTTCGCCGTGATGGCGTTCGCATAGAAGATGAGGAAGGCCCGGCGGATCATCCAGTCGTAGTAGGTGTTCGAGGTGATGTCCGCCCGTTCGAAGGGATCGGTACGCAGGTTGAACAGTTTGGGTACCCGCAGCGGCGTGAACGGCTCGGCCCAGATCCGGAGCGTGCCGGGAGCGCGCTGTTCCATGAAGACGACCTTCCAATTGCCGGCGCGAATGGCGAGGCAGTCGCCGTCGTCGGAGAAATAGATCATCCCCTTGCGTGGGCTCGTCTCCTCCTCGCCGGTGAGGTACGGCAGCATGTTGTAGCCGTCAATATGCACTCGGAAGCTCTTGTTGCCGGCATTGTGACCTGCCTTGAGTTCCTCGACCATGTCGGGCTGGCCGGCTGCAGCCAGGAACGTCGGCAGCCAGTCGTGATGTTGGATGATCTCATTTGAGACGACGCCCGCCGGGATCTTGCCCGGCCAACGCACCATCTCAGGCACTCGGAACGCGCCCTCCCAGTTGGTGTTCTTCTCGCTGCGGAACGGCGTGGTGCCCGCGTCCGGCCAGGTGTTCTGATGCGGGCCGTTGTCGGTGGAGTACACCACGATCGTGTCCTCGGCGATACCCAACTCGTCGAGCAGGTCGAGTAGCTGACCGACGTTCTTGTCGTGGTCGATCATCGTGTCGTGGTAGGGCGACTGCCAGCGGCCCGCCTGCCCCAAACTCTCCGGCTTGGTGTGCGTGAAGACGTGCATGTGGGTCATGTTCATCCACACGAAGAACGGCGTCCCAGCGTCGTGCTGGCGTCGAATGAAATCCATGCACGCTTCGGTCGTCTCGTCGTCGATGGTCTCCATCCGCTTCTTGTTGAGTGGGCCGGTGTCGTCGACCCGCTGCTTGCCCAGCGGGCCGTACTGCGGATCAGTCTCGCCGCCGTCCTCCTCGGTCGCCCAGCAATGCAGCACGCCGCGCGGGTGTGCCAGTGCATATAGCCGGGGGAATTCCTCTTGGCTGGGGTAATCGGGGCTTTCCGGCTCCTCCTCCGCGTTTAGGTGGTAGAGGTTGCCAAAGAACTCATCGAAGCCGTGCACCGTCGGCAGGTACTTATTCAGGTCGCCGAGGTGGTTCTTCCCGAATTGGCCGGTCGCATAACCGAGCGGCTTCAGCAGCTCAGCGATGGTTGGGTCCGCGGCCTGCAGGCCGACGTCCGCCCCGGGCACGCCAACCTTGCTCATGCCGGTGCGGTACACGCTCTGACCCGTGATGAAGGACGACCGTCCAGCCGTGCAGCTCTGCTCGCCGTACGAGTCGGTGAACCGCATCCCCTCGTCGGCGATCCGGTCGATGTTTGGCGTTCGGTAGCCCATCAATCCATCGCTGTAGCAGCTCAGGTTGGTGATCCCGATGTCGTCTCCCCAGATCACCAGAAGGTTCGGCTTGGAGTCAGGCATCTATCCCCCACCTTTTCTTGACAGAGAGTGTGACGTGATCATGGTCGCCCAGTCAGGAGCAGGCCAGCATCACCCCGGCGGGGTGAGTACGGTGTTCGATTGCTTCGCTCCGCTCAGCGGGATCAGCTGACGGCAGGCTCGGCCTTCTGCCGTCGGCCGAGCTTGAACGGGAAGATGAGGAAGAAAGCGATCACTAAATAGCCGATCACTGCAATGAGCGGAGTAAACCAGCCGACCACGATCAGCACGATATAGAGCGCGAGGCTCGGCCTGAGCCGCCTGGACAGCAATGTAATCTCCTCATCGCCAGTAGCCGGATGCACGAGCTGATGACGCAGGGCTAGCCCCCACAACACCGACAACAGTGACGTCACGGCCAGCAGGGTGACTCCGAGAATTGTTGCAGCGACTTTCTCGTCTTCGCGAGATCCGAGGTATTCCGCCACCAATTTGGTGGGAAACGGCAAAAACGAGACCACCAGCAGCAGGGCAAGGTTCACCCTGAGAAAAGTGGTGTTGGCGCCATGCAGATAGTGGGTGATGGAGTTGTGGCCCAGCCAGGTCGCACCGATTGTCGCAAAGCTGACGATGTAGGCGAGATAGGAGGGCCACAGGTCGAGTACCGCCCTGAGCAGATGCCCTTCGGAACCCTCCGGAACTGAAAGCTCCAGCACCAGCAGGGTGATGGCGATGGCGAAGACACCGTCGCTGAAGGCCTCCATTCGGGAAACGCGGACCACCAGGTCGTTGTCATCGTCAGCCATCTCTGATCCTTCCACCGAGGCGATCCGACAACTCACCCGAGCAGGGTGATGCCCTCCCATCTCTGGCGGGGCCATACTGCTGACCAGCTTTGAGGACAGTAACGCAGCCGAGAGATCAAGGAGATGAGATGGCGGTCGATACGTTCGTGGCGTACGTCGGTGTGTACCCCAACGTTGAGGATGCGGAGGCGGACTACCAACTGGTCAAAGATCTGCACACCAAGGCCGGCATGCTCGACGCGTACGACGCCGCGGTGATCGAAAAACGAGCCGACGGCAAGGTGCGGATCACCAAGAAGCACGAGACACCGACGCGGGTTGGCGGAGTGCTCGGCGGCGGTGTTGGTCTGGCTACTGGACTGGTCCTGGCACTGTTTCCGTTCGCCGCAATCGGCGGCGGCTTGCTCGCCGCGACCACAGCCGGTGGGGCCGTGCTGGGTGCGGTGAGCGGACATGCGGCGGCTGGGATGAGCCGTAATGACCTCAAGGAGCTTGGCGAGTACCTCGATGAGGGCGAGGCAGGGCTCGTAGTCGTCGGCGTAGAGGAGATGGAAGACGACATCAAGCGGTCGATGGACAGGGCCGAGAAGGTCGAGACCAGGGAGCTGAAGGCCGATACCGAGGAGATCGAGAAGGACGCCAAGTCCGCCGGTGCCGCGCCCACAGCGGCGGAGACCGAGGGCGAAGACTGACCACCGCCGAACGCGAAGACTGATCACTCCCAGCCGTCGCCCGCAAGGGGTGACGCCGTCGGCCTGCCTTCATTCGCCGTGTCTACCTCCCGAAAGTGGTCGAATACGACACACTGATCGATCAAAGGCTGCCGAGTCTGACCACTTTCTTGGGAAGCTGACCGCTTTCTGTGAGTTCGACGGCCATGTTCAAGGTCACCCGTCAAGGGTGATGACTGCAGCTATCTAGATGGGAGATGTTGCCAACGTGGCGGCAAGCAGGACGGTAGCGCAGTGACGGATGATGCTGCGCTGAGCGTGGACGAGCGGGCCGAGCTGGAGCGGCTTCGTGCTGAGGTGGCTGACCTTCGCTCGCAAGCCTCCACCGCGCCTGCAGCGGCCGAGCAGGTCGTCGTCTTACCTCCGCGAGCGCGGCGGCAGCGGTGGCGCTCAGTGGTGGCCACCTTGCTGATCGTGATCGCCTGCATACTCGCGCCGCTTGCTGGGGTGGCCGTTTGGTCCAAGAACTTGATCACTAATACTGATCGTTACGTAACGACCGTGGCACCGCTGGCCCGCGATCCCGCGATCCAGAGCGCAGTCTCGGACAAGATCACCGCAGAGATCTTCGCGCGTCTCGACGTATCAGGAATCACCAATCAGGCCGTGGACGCGCTCGCCGAGCGCGGATTACCACCCCTCGTCGCAACTCAGCTGCATGCGTTGTCCGGGCCGTTGTCCGATGGAGTCCAGAGCTTCGTACGCACCGAAGTCGGCAAAGTGGTGGCCAGCGACGCGTTCGCAGACGCATGGGTGACTGCTAACCGGTCGGCTCATACCGCGTTGGTCGCCGCGCTGACTGGCCAGACCGGTGAAGGTATCACGATCGCGAACGGCACCGTGAGTATCAACCTGGGCCCGTTCATTGACGTGGTCAAACAGCGGCTGGTTGATAGAGGATTCGACCTTGCGAGTCGTATCCCTGACATCAATCCCTCGTTCACGGTCTTGCAATCGGATGCGATCACCAAAGCTCAAGGTGCCTTCAGTCTGCTCACCACGATCGGAAACTGGGCGCCTGTGGTGGTACTGGTAGTGCTGGCGCTCGGGGTGTACGTGGCCAAGGACCATCGCCGCGCACTGATCGGGGCTGGCTTGGGACTGGCTGCCGGCATGCTGGCGCTCGGAGTCGGGATCTTGGTGCTCCGAGCGCTCTACCTCGATAACCGTCCTGCCGGAGTACTGACCTATGACGCCGCGGCCGCTTTCTACGACACGCTGGTGCGGTTCCTGCGGCTGGGGCTGCGGACGGTGTTGGTGTTTGGCCTGGTCATCGCCCTGGCCGGGTTCTTCATGGGCCGCTCGGTCACCGCAGTGCGGGCTCGTGCAGGGCTGAAGGCAGGCATCGCGTGGCTCCGCGGCGGTGCTGAGAGGGCCGGCTTCCGCACCGGTCCTGTGGGGGCTTGGGTCTACACCTACAAGCGAGTGCTGCGGATCGCTGTGATCGCAGTGGCAGCGCTGGTGCTGGTCTTCTGGGACCGCCCAACCGGGAAAGTGATCATCGTAATCGCGCTTTGCGTGCTGGTTGTCCTCGCGATCATCGAGTTCCTTGGACGACCCCCCAGCCCAGCTGCCCCAGAGGTGGCCGAGGCTGAGAGCCCTGTCGTTGCCCCGGAGACGACTGAGAATCCTGCCGGTATCGACGCTGCCCCGGCTGCCGAACCTGCGCTCACCAGCTCACAGGCTCACGACGCACCGGAAACCGATGTGCGTGGTTGAGGTGTCCAACGTCTGAGGCGACCGCGCCGCCGGGCGGTAGCGCAGGCAGTACTCAGGCGCGCACAGATGTGATCCACCCTTCAGTGCCTTGCGGACGGGCTGACCGGGCGGTTCGGCAATCACATGCGATGGTCCACAGCACGGCGATGTCACGTCATGCCTCGCCTGATAGGTGGTGGTCGTCCACTCCCAGACATTGCCGATCATGTCGACCAGCCCGTACCTGTTGGGCGGAAACGACCCCACCGGAGATGTGCCGACCCAGCCGCGAGCGCCCGTGTTCTGGTACGGGAACCGCCCCTGCCAGGTGTTCGCCATCAACTGACCGGATGGCCTGACCTCCTCGCCCCAGGTGTAGGTCGACGTGCTGCCCGCTCGTGCGGCGTACTCCCACTCGGCCTCGCTCGGGAGGCGACGACCCGCCCAATTCGCGTACGCCTCGGCGTCCGCATAGGCGACCTGAACCACAGGGTGCTGGGACTTCTCCTCGATGCTGGATTCGGGCCCAAACGGATGCCGCCAGTCGGCACCGACCGACCAGTACCACCACTGCCGCCAGTTACTCAGGTCGACCGGTCCGGGTGTAGCAGCAAACGCCAGCGAGCCTGGTTCCAGCTCCGCAGGTGAAAGGTCCGGGAACAGCGCCTGATCAAGTGGTCTCTCTGCAACCGTTACGTATCCCGTGTCGGAAACGAACTCTGAGAACTGCGCGCTGGTGACGGAATGCTGCTCGATCGCGAACGGCTCGACATGCTCGTCATGGACCGGTCCCTCGTCGGGATAGAACTGCTGTGAGCCCATCCGGAAGACTCCCCCGGTCAGCTCGATCAGGTCCGACAATGTGCCCACGAGGAGGACGCTACCTCGCACTAAAGATCACCCCTAAAGAGTGATGCCTCACCCAGCTGATTGAGAGCACTGTGCAGTTATCGGACCATCGCGTCACGAGTCAACGTGTGGAGGGGCGGCATGTCCATAAGCAGTTCCCGAGCAAACCCGTGGGCGGTCTGCATTGCGGTCTTTGCTATTTGGGCCCTGGCCAGCTGCGGCCAAGCGGCCACCTCACGGTCATGACCAGAGGCGCTGGGCGCCTCACCTATGAGATCCGCGTACGCGGTGAGTTGACTGATGCACTCGTCGCTGCGCTGCAGGCTTTGAACTTGCACATCGAACAGACAACGAGCGGCACGATCCTGGTTGGTGTCTTCCGCGACCAGGCAGAACTTCACGGTGCCCTGCAGGCGATGCAAGATCTTGGCGTTGAGCTGGTGGAAGTGCGGCAAAGATCAAGTTGGACGAGAGATGGCGACCCACCTAGCATGAGGAATGGTGCGTCTTCGGGGGACTGACGCAGCCGATCATCGCCGCGGCGAATCAGGGAACGAGAGGCCCTAACAGCTCAAGCGAATGGCCTTCCGGCGGAAGGATGGCGATCTCTCGAGACGGCGTGATCACTCGTCGAAGGCTTCTGCAGTTCGCTAGGAGCGCTTCGGAGCCCATTACGCTCGTTTCCGCCCCTACGGGCTATGGCAAGACCACGCTGCTCCAGCAATGGGCTCCAGACACCGGCCCGGTAGTTCGGCTGGACCCGGTGGAGACCACGGATGGCTGGGAGCTGTGGCGCCGGATCACCGATGCCCTGAGTCTCGAGGCGGTCACGTTGATCATCGACGACGTGCATCTCCTCGAGGGCAACCGCAGCACCCGGTTGTTGAAGGATGCGCTGCATCTGGCCGATGACATGCGACATATCGTCATCGCAACACGTCGTGATCCGATCCTTGCGCTCCATGAGGCCAGGCTCGCAGGCAAGGTACGGGAAATCAGAGCTGACGACTTAGCATTCGACGAGGACGAGACTCGGCTGTTCCTGAGTGCGAACGACATTGCCGTCAGTCCGGAGCAGGCACATGCGCTCTGGTCGCACACCGAGGGCTGGCCGGCTGGGCTCAGGTTGTCCACAACGCCCTTGTCGCATGGGGCGCATTCCGACCCCGCCTTCTCTACCTTGCTGCACGGCGATACCGCGGTAGGCAGCTACCTGATGGGCCAAGCACTTGCCTATACGGCCGACGATGTTCGTACGTTTCTGCTCCAAACCGCGGTGAGCGAGTTCCTCGACGTCGAGCTTGCTCAGGAGCTCACAGGCCGCTCCGATGCCGCGTTGCTGCTTGAGCGAGTGCGTTACCAGCCGGGCTTTCTCCATCAGCTCACTGAAGGCCGGTGGCCCTATCGCTACCACCCCATGTTTCGTGCGCTGCTGCTCGCTGAACTCATGCGCTCCTCGCCTGAGGAGCTTCGGCGATTGTCTGCGCGGGCGGCGGCATGGTTCTCCAAACAGGGTGAGCACATCCGCGCAGCTCCCCTGGCCGTACAAGGTCAGTCGTGGGATGCCCTCGGCGAGGCTATCCTGGCCGGATCCTGCGTGGCGCTCGGGACTGGGGACTGGACCTGGGTGCGGACAGAATTCGGCCGGCCGCCCCCTTCCCGCCGCGATGGCGATCTCAGCATGTTGCTGTCATCGGTCCTGATCAGCCTCGGCACCGGTGCACGGATGGAAGCAATGGCGTCGCTATCGGGGATCTTGGATGGCAGGCCGCATCCTCAGACGCGGCAGCAGGCCGACGTGCTCCGGTTCTTGAGAGCCTGGTGGTTCGCCGAGCGAGGTCAGCCAGAATTGGCGGTACGGATCCTCGAGGTCGATCCTCACCACGATCCGACAGCGGCTTCAACAGCTGCCTCGCACGCATTGAAGTCCAAATGGCATGAATTGCACGCCGCTTGCCTTCTCCTTGAAGGACCATCAAGCACAGCGCTGGCCATGCTCAACGAGTCCAATGCCTCAAGTGCAGTGACGTACACGGCCGTACAACTTGGAGCACTCGAGATCCGAGCATGGGAAGCCCTCGTTGCCGGGGATCTTCGCTCTGCCCGACAACAGCTCGATCGGGCCGATGCACTTATTGATCGTGAGAGCGATCGGAGCGCCCTCAATCAAGGAGCCACAATTCGGTCGGCGCGGCACTGGGTTGAGATGGAGCTAGGCACCGAAACTGCGGCCTCACCTGATCATCTGGAGGCCAGCCCGGCTCGATCTGCGTTTCCCCACCCGATCAGCCAAGCGCTGGAAACCATTACGGATGCGCGAATGCGCCTGATCCGAAATAACGACGCATTGGGCTGTGCCTTGATGCTGGATGAGCTGCTCGTGACAAATCCGCATGCTCAGAAATGGTGGACAACCGGATGCCTGTGGGCAATTGCCCGGATCGACGCTTACCTTGCGGCAGGCGAATTCTCAAAGGCGCTCGATCTGACTCTGAATTTGTCGCCGGCCAACGACTTCGACGACGGAACCCACAATCAGTCGTATTTGCGAACATGGGTCCTGGAACGTGCAGCCTTGGATTCTGGAACGGGTCGGCTCAACTCAGATTTGGATCGATTGCTGAGCAATCTGCCAGTTGAATCGGCATTGCTTCAGCGCCGATCCGAGGCGCTGCGCGTCCGAGTGCTATTAGGCGCGGCGAGCCTGGCTCTGCGTGCGAAGATGCCCGATCGGGCCTCGCACTATCTTCGGTTCGCTTTGCACAGCACCGAAATCCACGGCTGGCGGCGCCCGTACGGTGAGATTGCTGCGGCGATCATGCCAGTGCTGGAGGCCGAGCGGCGTCGGATGACCGCGTACGGAGAGCAGGTAGTCGAGCTACTGGCCTACCTCCGGCGACAGCCGATTTCTGGAGTTCGGTTAACTGATCCGCTCTCGGAACGGGAACTGGAGATCCTGCAGTATTTGCCGACTCCGCTGGACCAGCGCGAGCTCTGCTCCGCTCTGTTCATCTCTAGGAACACGCTAAAGACCCACCTGCGCTCGACGTATCGCAAGCTTGGCGTGCAGACACGTCGCGAGGCCGTTCTCCAGGCGGAACGGCTCGGAATTCTTTAGGCGCCTGGAGCTTTAGCGTCGCGTTCCAATGTCGGCTCGACGGCGTCAGATTCCTTGCTTTGAGCACCGTCTGATTCCTTGCCAGGTTTTTCGCTGGACAAGAGGGGTGACACCCATGTCTGTTCAGGATCGACATCGACAAGCAAGGCCTTAACCAACAGGCTCAGCGGAATGGCAAGAAATGCCCCTGGAGCGCCGAGAATCGTGGCCCAGACGATCAAGGACAAGAAGCTGAGGGTGGCCGAGAGTCCAACTGTTACGCCGACCACCCGAGGTTGAATGATGGTTTGGATGACAAAGTTCAATACGCAGTAGACCGCGACCACGATAATCGCGGTCAGGACGTCCTTATCGAGCAGGGCGATTATTGTGGGTGGCACCAACCCGATGACGAA